>Ga0247812_10000355_pt1 | contig 34157 bp, 33 predicted proteins | sample UWRJL149409B1_FD_178011 | JGI IMG/M metagenome (GOLD analysis project Ga0247812, IMG submission 178011) | Plant litter microbial communities from Arlington Agricultural Research Station in Wisconsin, United States - UWRJ-L149-409B-1 | ecosystem: Environmental > Terrestrial > Plant litter >...
AGAAATTGTTGTTTCGTACATTTCTTCAAAACGAGTACGGTCAGCAGCTGAATAGCCTGTACCGAATCCTTTGTCTTCTGCTTTTTCCCAATCGAAATCGGGCATTACTTGTGTTTGTTTTTCCTTAGACATAAATAGGAATTAAAGCTCTTGCTTACATCAACTGACGAGCCACGCAGTCGAAAATTAGTTTGACTTGTTATTTAAAAAGAGGACGCAAAGGTAAGTATTTTCTAAATAAAAATCCAGTTCTCTAGGATTTGATTTAGAAAAAATTTATAACATGCCTAAACAAGCAAAGCAGGAGATTTTCAATTAGTTAGCTGTTCTTTCTTTTGCACCAAGATAAGGCAGCCATTCTGCATCAGCTAATCCTGAAAAGTCACGGATAAACATTAAAAAAGATGGTCGGAATGGCCGTTGTCTTAAATGCATCCCGGCCTCTTCTGGTGTATAATCCCCTTTTTTAGAATTACAGCGTTTGCAGGCTGTGGCCAGATTATCCCAGGTTGTTTTTCCTCCTCTGGATTTAGGCATAACATGATCCAGCGTAAGATGATCATGTGTTCCGCAGTATTGACAGCGGTTTCCATCCCGCTTAAAAATATTGTGACGGGTCATCACTACACCGCGGTAAGGAAGATGTATATAGTGATTAAGGCGGATAACGATGGGCATAGGGTATTGATCCCTAACTGTCCTTAGAAAATGTGTCGGAGATTCCGCCAGCAATTCTGCTTTGTTTAAATAAACCAAGAGAAATGCTTTGGGTACGGTGCAAACACTGAGTGCACTGTAATCTTGATTAAGAACCAGAACTTTACCCATGAGTCTTTACGGCAATTAATTATCACAATATATGAAATTAACCTAAAAAACGTTTGGTAAAATTCAAAAATTATAAAAAAACGACTTTAGTATACGGCCTGAGATTTTCCTGTACCAAAATTTTTCGACCAAGTGATCAAATAACTAAATTACAGACTATGTTCTAATCAATAATCAGCACGATCATTTTCCCTTTTCAAATCTTTTTCCTTTATACTATCCCTTTTATCATAGAGCTTTTTACCTTTTGCCAAAGCAATATGCAATTTGGCAAACCCACGGTCCGTAGTGAAAAGCTTAACCGGCACGATGGTCAGTCCTTGATCTTTTAGATTTTCACTTAATTTTCTCATCTCACGTTTTGTGAGCAAAAGTTTCCGGTCTCGCAGAGGATCGTGATTCCAGTGTGTTCCTTCGGTATACACAGAAATGTGCATATTACGAATGTATAGCTCACCATCCATGAAAAGGCAATAGGCATCAGTAAGATTTACTTTACCCTGGCGAATGGATTTAATTTCGGTTCCGGTTAAAGACAAGCCCGCTGTAAATTCTTCAAGAAAAAAATATTCGAATGACGCACGTCTGTTTCGGATATCGACTTTATTTACTAATTTTTCTGACATATTATATTCCTAATACAAAAAGGTCTGTAAAATTAGAGGTTTTGCTAAAACTATACCAACAAATGAAAATATCAGTTCAAAAGGAATATTTTAAGCTTGTTATTTTTTTGATCTTTTTAACAGGCAGCTCACCCATTGTGCTTGCCCAATCCCAAGAATCAGTCATACGCGCTTCGGTAGAAAAATTGTTTAATGGAATGAGATCAGGAGACTCTTCTGCTGTAAGAAGTATTTTTATTCCTCAATCCACACTAACATCTATTTCGGTAAGTGCAACGGATTCCGTTATGACGCACGTTAGCAAGATGGATGATTTTGTAACCGCAGTAGGAAAACCACATACTGAAAGATGGGATGAAAGGATTTATGATGTTAAAATTTCAACCGATGGTCCGATGGCTATTGTCTGGGCTCCGTATAAATTTTATCGGGGAGAAACATTCTCCCATTGCGGCGTGAATGTTTTTACACTGATTAGAACGAAACAAGGCTGGAAAATTAATGCGATTACGGACACAAGAAGAAAAACAGATTGCCTGTAAGTTATATTTTCAACATCTGTTTCCAGGTCCCTTTAATACGATTATACTTGATCGTACTCGGCAATGCTTTCCACCAGTATTTATTTACTTCCACAGCAAAAGATGGCTGCATGTAGCAATTAATAGCACAGCCTTCACAAGCTGGTAATTTTCCTTCCAGAGCAACCAGCTTCTGCACTTCATCGGAATGGTACAAGTCATACAGATTCCCTTCGATCGGAAAATCTTTTAAACCCAAGTGATAGCAGGGGAGAACAAGTTTATTTTCAGGGGAAATAACGATGGTCGTACTTGCGGCTTTACAAATCGGATCATCTACATGATTTCCACCATCCAGCCTTAACTGAATAAAAGCTTCATTAAGATAAATATTTTTTTGTTTTCCCCACCAAAGCAATTCTTTTAATGCCTGCTCGGATAGATTTCCGCCAACGCCGTTGTATTCAAAAACAGGATTTAAAATCAGGATCAGATTATTTGGCAGACAGATCTCTTCCCAAATACGTTTTATTTTGTCAACATTATCTTCAAAGACTGTAAAGATAATGTCGGGCCTTTCTCCAAGTTCGCGTGCAACCTGAATAGACTCCATAACTTTGTCAAAACATTTTACATTACGTGATTTATCATGTTCATCACGATCCGGAGAATCCAGGGAAAAGTGCAGCATGTCAATCAGGCCATGCAGTTTTTCGGCATATTTAGGATAAAGCAGACCGTTGCTGGTTACCGTAGTAATCATGCCTTGCTCTTTTGCTTCACGGAGCAACACATCCAACTGGCGATGAAGCAATGGTTCGCCTCCTGTAAAATCTATAACCTTTACGCCTAACCGCTTCAAGTCCCGTATATTTTCCCGGAGATTTTCAACGGTAATATAAGGTGATGGCTTCTCCCAAATGTCACAAAAACCACATGACGCGTTGCAGCGGTACGTCACGTAATAATTGCACAAGACAGGATGAGAAATTAAACGCATATTATTTAAGCATCGTTAGCAGACTGCTTAGTTTATCTTTCAAATCTTTACGGTCTACAATAAAATCAAGGAAGCCGTGTTCTAGTACGAATTCTGCACTTTGAAACCCTTTTGGAAGATCTTTACCAATAGTTTCCCGGATAACGCGTGGACCGGCAAAGCCAATTAATGCTTCCGGTTCAGAAATATTAAAATCACCTAACATGGCGTAAGAGGCCGTGACACCACCTGTTGTCGGGTCTGTCAATAAAGAGATATATGGAATTTTTGCTTCTGATAACAAAGCAAGCCTGGCCGAAGTTTTTGCCATTTGCATCAATGAAAATCCTGCTTCCATCATACGCGCTCCACCGGATTTGGAGATCATTAAAAATGGCTGTTTATGCTCAATGGAGTAATTGATTGCACGTGCAATTTTTTCTCCTACGACCGACCCCATAGAGCCGCCAATAAAATTGAAATCCATGCACGCAATCACAACTTCTACTTCATTCATTTTTCCGTAGCCTGTACGAACTGCATCCTTCAGACCGGTTTTAAGCTGTGTAGCTTTAATACGATCAGGATAAGCTTTGGTATCAACAAAATTCAGAGGATCTCCCGAAGTCAGATCAGCATCCAATTCTGTAAATTTATTTTCATCGAATAATAATTCGAAATAAATTTCGGAACCCACTTTTTCGTGGTAATTGCAATGCGGACAAGTGTAAGCATTTAATTTGTGCTCTCTTGTAGCAGTGATTTTCTTACAGTTAGGGCATTGATACCACAACCCGTCCGGAGCTTCACGTTTCATTTCCGTGGGTGTATTGATGCCTTTTTCTTTCCGAATAAACCAGGACATATTATTAAGTGGGTTAATATCTTTGAGTACAGCTTGTAAACAAACCTTTATCTAGTAATCATGATGAAATCAGGGGTCAAATATACTAATAAATGTTTGGTATCGTCTACGTGTAATCTGGTATTGATTTTCCAAGCCTCTGCATTGCAGGCTATCGCAGTCTGTAACGAACAAAAAAACGTTTTAACTTGTTGCCTTATTCTATCCAAAAAGTACTTTCAATAAACCAAACCATTTCAATTTCGTTCCTTTACGTATGTCAGTGACTTCTCCCATTGTAATTATTGTTGGTACCAACCGACCGAACTCTATGTCACGGCGCATTGCAGAGTATTATCAAAAATTGCTCAGCCAGTCATATACGCCAAGTATCATACTGGATCTAATTGATCTACCTCATGATTTTACGGTTTCGGCTTTATATAGTAATAGCGGGAAAAATGATGCTTTTAACGCTTTAAAAAGTCATATTGACGGAGCTGAAAAGTTTATTTTTATTATTCCTGAATACAATGGCTCTTATCCCGGCGTATTAAAAGCATTTATAGACGGACTACCTTATCCTAATAGTTTTACAAATAAAAAGGCAGCACTTGTGGGATTATCTTCTAATATGCAGGGGGCTGTTACCGCATTAAGCCACTTAAATGATATTTTCAGTTATCTTGGAATGAACACACTGGCACTTCGTGTAAAGCTGGCTCAGATACAATCTCATGTTGTTGACAATGAAATAACGAATCCGCTTTATAAGGAATTACTGGAAATCCAGGCAGAACAAATTATTCGTTTCTAAAAAGAAAAGGAGCCGCATGGCTCCTTTTCTTTTTAGTTTATTTTAACCAATGCTGCTCCATTTCGTTTGAAGGAATAGTTGGTCTTTTCCATAATTCAATATGACTGCGACGATAAGCCGGTCCTTCAAGATCATTCCATTTTACAAGACCATTCTGAAAAGACTTGATCATGGCCTGAAGTTTTGCAGTTTCTTCGTTAGACCATTCACTACTGTCTTCAAGTTCTACATACGAAACGTGTGTATAGGGTCTGTTTTCCATGGCTATAACATCCGGATCAACCATAAAATCAATTGAACCCGTAGCCGTATTTTCTTCCAGTTCCTGAGTAAGGACCATTTCGGGAACTTCTTCTTCCATTTGCGGCAATTCAATTGCCTGTGGCTGTGTCCTGCCTGTAAAACCGTTCTTTAATTCAATACCTGGAATTGGCGACTCAATACTGTCGAAACCTGCTGCTACAATCGTAACACGTAATTTATCTCCAAGAGAATCGTCCGTAATCGTACCAAGCTTAAACATTCTTGCTTCACCGCCAACCTGAGAAAGTACATACCGCCAGATCTCGCGTTGTTCTTTCATCGTCGCTTCCCGTTTTTTACTCGTAGCAAGTGTAACAAGAATACGTTTAGCGCCACGGATATCACGGTCATTTAAAAGAGGTGAATCCAGAGCTTCCTTAATGGCAAGCTGTGCGCGGTCTACACCCGTTGACTCAGCTGTACCCATTACGGATTGTCCGGCATTCTTAAGAACCTTTTCTACGTCCTTGAAATCCGTATTAATATTTCCGTTGGTTGTAATGATTTCAGAAATACTTTTTACAGCATTCAGAAGAATTCCATCCGCTTCAGCAAAAGCCTGCGTCAGAGTCATGTCTTCATAAAGCTCTTCCAGTTTATCATTCAATACAACCAGTACCGTATCGCTGAATTCTTTAAGCTGTTCAATACCTTCCATTGCCTGCTCTTTCTTGTCAAGACCTTCCCAAGTGTAAGGCGCTGTGACAACAGCTACGGTAAGTTTGCCCATCTCTTTGGCAAGCTGCGCAATGACAGGTGCTGCTCCCGTTCCGGTTCCACCACCCATACCAGCTGTAATAAAAACCATCTGCGTGGAACCTCCAAGCAGAGCTTTTATTTCTTCGATCGTTTCAAGGGCAGCTTCTTTTCCTTTTGTTGCATCTGTTCCCGCTCCCAGGCCCTGGGTTAAGGTAGCTCCAAGCTGTATTTTAACAGGTACCGGGCTATTGGCTAACGCCTGTCTGTCTGTATTACAAACAGCAAATTCTACATCTTTGATTTTTTTCTCAAACATGTAGTTAACGGCATTACTTCCTCCGCCTCCAACGCCTATCACCTTAATGATAGCAGGTTCAGACATCTCTCCGTTGGTTTCCTTAACGATTTCGTTCACAATATAGTCCTGGTCTAAAGAGTGCAACAAATTTTTATTCATAGTCCGGGGTGCTTGATATAAGTGCAATTTCTTCCTTTACATTTCAATAATCTCCTATGCTGTCATCCTTACGACCTATAATACGGTCCCAGAAAGAGCCATCATCCTTGGGTACTTTTTTCAGTTCTTTTGGTTTAATCTGTGTTTCTCTTAACGGAGGGGTACTTTGAATGAGAGGAGGTTTACATATTGATTTTATGCGCGGATCAATCGACTTAATACCAGCCCAGGCTAATCCTATCGCTGTGGAATAAGAAGTATTACTTACGGCGTCTGCTTTGGCCGTATGTGCCAAGCGTTCAGGCAATCCGACCCGAACAGGCATATTGGTAACTTTTTCAAATAATATCTCGATATCAGGAATATTGGCAGTTCCGCCAGTCAGAACAATTCCTCCAATGAGATTTTCTTCATAACCGGATTTAAGGATTTCAGCATAAACCATCGCTGCTATTTCCTTCAATCTTTCTTCAATAATTAAGGCTACATTTTTCTTCAAAACCTGCTTTGGGGCACGTCCTGCAAGAAAGTTAACCAAAACTTCGATATTTAAAGGCACATCTGCCGAAATCGCTACCCCATGTTCTTTCTTTAGTTTTTCAGCATTCCCCAGCTGTATTCCACACCCGGTACGCAAATCAGCCGTAATATGCCTGCCTGCAACCGGAAAAGAAGCAATATGGCGAATTATTCCATCATAATAAATAACAAGATCTGTGGTATGATCACCGATATCTACCATAGCGATACCCGCTTTCATTTCACCCTCATCCAACACAGCAAGGCTGGTGGCAAGAGGAGCATAGATCATTTTATCAAATTTCAGATGAGAATCTGCTTCCAGCAAGCTCTTTTTAGTTCTTTGAATAGATTGATTGTTGGCTGAAACAATTAAAAAATTTCCTCCTAACTTTATTCCTGTTCTCCCAACCGGCTGGCGGACACCCATGGAACTATCCACTACAAATTCCATTGGCAAGACATGAAGCACATCATAATTTGCTTCAGTCTTGGCTCTGTACATATCGTCAACTAACTGATCTACATCTTTCTGGGTTACTTCATCACCAGTGGATGAGGTAGGACGAATCACACCATCACTTTGAGACGATACTCTTACATGTGATCCGCTAAAACTTACATTAACAACTCCAATATCTAAATCTGAACGGGAAGACGCCTCACTCAATGCTTCACGTATTGCGTTTCCTACCTGCATTATATTTTCCACAGAACCATTAATTACGGCTCCTTCAGGCACATGAACCTCACTAAATCCCAAAATCTCAATATTGTCGAAACGAGATCCCGTTGATGTGCCTTGTGCTGCTACTACGGTAATTTTCGTGCTTCCAATATCTACTCCTACTACAATATTATCCTGTGCCATGTTGATGGTGAATTATTATTCACAAACTATTTGATCTTGAAACTTAACACTAATTTTTGAATATCTGCTCCAGTCTTTACTCAGTACTTTGTCATAAAAAATACGTAGTTTACTGAACTTCGATTCAAAATCCTCCGCCATCCCTAATTCAATACGCTGATTACCTAAAACGGTGGTTAACTGGATCTCTCCATCTTTATCCACATACATTTCAGCAATTTGTGCTTTCCAAAACTCGTTCGTATTCAGAAAACGTATTAAATCCATCAGCGGCGCTCCTTTTTTTGACTGCAATTGTTTAGAATTGATAAAATAAGGTCCCGAAACTAACAATGCCCGTGCCGAATAACTTTCAGACAACGGAAAAAAAACGCCGTCTTCATTAATATAGTATCCCGAGGTATTTCGCCACTCTCCGTTTGCCGACGTATTGATCCATCTTGCAAGTGGTTTTTCCTGCTCAACTTCTACGACAACATTACCTTTGAGGTCACGAAAAACCTGACATTTTTTTATAAGTTTATTCTTCCGCACCCTGTTTTCAAGGTCCGAAAGATGAACATCTCTCAATTTATTTCCCAACAAAGGGTCTCCTCCATTCTCAGTAAGCAGCATTTGTATATCTGTTTTATCCAGAAAATGCATACCTGAATCACCATCTATTGAGATGATAATATTGTTACAACGCTGATTACCAAGGCGACTTTCTGCCATGCCGATTCCTGCGATAGGCAAAATGAGCCACAAGCTACGTTTAAACCAATGCCAAGAATAGTCAAATTTACGTAACATCTTAGTAATTTTAAAAACACCGGGACTAATTATTACTGAAAGGGTTTTGTAGAAGTATTTTAATAGGCTCTACAAGCGTGTCAATATCACCGGCACCAATTGTCACTACAATATCCGTATTTAATTTTGGTAAAAGGTCCAAAACATCCCTTTTACTTACCAAATTTTTATCCGCAATGGTAACTTTTTCCAAAAGCATTTCCGAATTAACACCCTCGATTGGTAATTCTCGGGCCGGATAAATATCTAAAAGCAATAATCTGTCCACCATTGAAAGACTTTCTGCAAAACCATCCGCAAAATCCCTGGTCCTGGAAAATAAATGAGGCTGAAAAATACCTGTAACATGCCTTCCCGGATATAATGCTTTTACAGAAGAAAGAAAGGCTTCAATTTCTGCCGGATGATGTGCATAATCATCAATATAAACCTTGGATGGCAATTCAACCTGATACTCGAAACGCCTTTTAACGCCTTTATAACTTTCCAGTGCTCCTTTAATATTTTCAGAAGACACACCCAGATACAAGGCTACTGCACTGGCAGCCAGCGAATTTTCGATGTTATGATAACCCGGAATCTTCATAGCCACACTTTCGATTACACCGGCAGGATGAACAATATCAAAAACAAACCTTGCATTCTCAATTCTGATATTCGCGGCGTAATAATCTCCCTCATTCAAAGAATAGGTGAAAACTTTTGCCTGAGTACTTGAAGCCAGTTCTAACCCCTTTTTCATGAACAAAGCACCTTCTTCATCAATCTGGCTAACATATTCACGGAAAGACTCCAGAACATTTTCATGCTTGCCATAAATATCTAAATGATCCGCATCGGTTGATGTTACAATGGCAATTTCCGGGAACAGGGTTAAAAATGATCTGTCAAATTCATCTGCTTCTACAACACAAATTACTTCACTGAGATTTTCTGTCGGGGCATTAAGCAACAAATTGGTACCATAATTTTGGGTAATTCCACCCAGAAATGCAGTACAGTTTACATCCGCATAACGTAAAATATGAGCGACGATAGAAGAAGTTGTCGTTTTTCCATGCGTCCCCGCTACACCCACTGTTTTCAAGTTTTTGGTAAGCAAACCTAATACCTGAGATCTTTTCAAGATCATAAAGTTTTGCTCTTTAAAGTAATTCATTTGCTTGTGCTGAACCGGGACTGCCGGGGTGTAAACAATCAGAGTCTGGGAAGGATCTGCAATAAACTCTGCTGGTATACTTTCTATTTCATCTTCCAGATTGACTGGAATACCTTCCGAAACCAGTGTTTGCACCAGCGTTGTCGACGTTTTGTCATACCCTGCTACCTGAAATGCATTTGCCTTGAACCATCTGGCCAAAGCACTCATTCCGATTCCTCCAATTCCTACAAAATAAATATATTTCCAGTTAGTCATATGCCGTGGTCAATGTCTTGTTATTAATGAAATAAAAAACTACCTGATTAATTTCAGTACTTCTGCTGCAATGTCATAAGCCGCTGTTGGCCTGGCCAGTTTTTTAATATTGGTTTTAAGTTCTTCCTGCCTGTTAGTATCCGCCAATAAATTCACAGCACCCGGAATCAGTTCTTCCGCCGCACTGGAATCCTTAATAAAAATGGCTGCTTCACGCTCCACCAGATTCATGGCATTTTTTGTCTGATGATCCTCAGAAGCAAAAGGAAAAGGAATCAGAATGGAGGGTTTTGCAGCCAAACACAGCTCGGAAACGGATAAAGCTCCCGCACGGGAAACTACTACATCCGCTACGGCATAAGCAAGATTCATTTCATATATAAATTCAAATGCTTTTGCAGCATCTGTTTTTAATGCTGAAACCGTAGCCTGAGCCGTACTGATAAATGCTCTTCCAGTTTGCCATAATACCTGATAGCCGTCCTGAACCAGGCTGGCAATTCCGGCATTTAAACTTTCATTGATTGATTTTGCTCCCAGACTTCCTCCCATTACAAAAAGCGTTTTCCGGCCTTCTTCAAAACCAAAATATTCCAGCGCTTCTTTTCTTCTGGAAGTAACATCTACAATATCATTTCGGACAGGATTACCGTATACTTTGATTTTTTCTTTTGGGAAAAACGCCTCCATACCCGGATAAGCCACACAGATTTTACTCGCCTTTCTTGCCAGAAGCTTGTTCGTAATTCCGGCATAGGAATTTTGTTCCTGAATGAGGGTTGGTATTCCCAGCAAAGATGCAATCATCAGCAAAGGACCACTTGCAAATCCTCCTACACCAACGGCCACATCCGGTTTAAAATCTTTTATAACAGCTCTTGCTTTCCATAAACTCTGTGACAGTTTGAAAGGAAAAGCAAGATTATCCAGAGAAACCTCTCTTTTAATTCCTACAATGGGCAGACCAATGATTTCATATCCGGCGCGCGGCACTTTTTCCATTTCCATTTTTCCAAGCGCACCTACAAACAAGATTTCTATACCGGGTTCAATTTCTTTCAGCGCATTGGCAATGGCAATAGCCGGATAAATATGTCCGCCTGTACCTCCTCCGCTTATAATGACTCGTTTCGACATACGTTGGTTAAATCTTTTGCTCATCCATTTTTTCGCCTCTGCTTACACTTAGGATCATTCCCATAGCCACACCAGTAAAAAGCAGCGATGTCCCGCCCTGACTGAAAAATGGAAGGGTCTGACCTGTAACAGGCACCAGCCCTACGGTTACTGCCATGGCTGAAAAAGCCTGGCTGACTACAACAAAGGTCAGCCCCGCCGATAACAATCCGCCAAAAGGCCTTTTGGTAGCTTCAATGGCTTTTAGTCCGCGGAATAATAAGATGAGGTATAAAATCATTAGCGCAGTGCCGCCCAGTGTTCCGTATTCTTCCACTACAACTGCAAAAATAAAATCTTTCTGTGGCTCGGGAAGGAATCTCCGCTGACGGCTTTTGGCAACCCCTTCCCCGTAAAGTCCGCCGCGTGCCATAGCCATGTAGGATTGCTGCGACTGGTAAACCACCACATCTTTGTCCAGGAAAGAACTAATTCTGTTTTGTGCTGTACTTGACCTCTGGGTTGAATTAAGCAAAATGGCTACCCCAGCGAAGAACACGAGCCCAAGAGCAGTAAATAATAAATAATGAATAGGGACCTTGCCTACAAACATCAACAGGAAACAAATTCCTGCCAGCATGAATGCCGTAGAAACATTACTGGTAAAAATTAATCCGCAGACTACACCCACCAGAGCTAACGGTTCCATAAATAATTCCCGGGTATTCCAGCCACCCTTGATATGTCTGGCCAGAATAAGCGATAAATGTGCAATCAAGGCTACTTTTGCCCATTCTGATGGCTGAAATCGTTGTCCAATGATTGGAATCTCAATCCAGCGGGAAGCTTCATTTACCGACCGTCCAAAAAACATAGCAAATATGAGCAGCAGAATAGAGCTCCATACGGCCATACGGGTTACATATACGAATTTGATATAAGGAATCCGATGCACCCAGAACATGATCAGCAATGACAAGATGCACAATACGGAATGCTTGAAAAGATAGTACTCCGTATTACCCTGCTTTACGCTGTATGCATCTTTTACACTGGCGCTATAAACCACTACAATACTTGAAAACAGCATTCCGATACAAATGCCCCAGATCCAGGGATCTCCTTTAAGATTTCTGGAAAACCATGTCTGTGTCTCTTCTCTTATTTTTTGAAAACCTTCCATTCTGCAGCTGTTAGCTATTTAAGTTCTTAACGGCCTGTTTAAATCTCTCTCCCCGGTCTTCGTAATTTTTGAACAGATCAAAACTGGCACAAGCAGGAGAAAGCAATACAACATCTCCAGGAACACTCCATTTCTGCGCCTGATTTACAGCATCCTGTACGTCCTGTGTCACATAGAGCTGAGGCACTATTTCACCAAAATATTCCTGTAATTTTTGGAAGTCCGGTGTAAGAATAATTAATGCTCTGACCTTTTTCCTTACCAGCTCTTCAATCTGGCTATAATCATTTCCCTTATCCACACCACCCGCAATCAGTACTATGGGCTGTTCAAAACTTCCCAGAGCATAAAATACCGAATCCACGTTTGTGGCTTTTGAGTCGTTGATATAAGTTACGCCGTTTAAAACTGCCACTTGTTCCAAACGATGCGGAGCATTAGCAAATGTCAGTAAACCTCTTTTTATAACGTCATGGCTCAACCCGACTGCCTGAGCAACCAAGATGGAAGCCAGTGCATTTACGGCGTTATGCGGTCCCTTTATCGGTAATTCTGAAAAATCCTGTTCATAACGGTCATCTTCTCTTTGCGAAACCAGTTTTTGATCAGTAAGATAGCCGCTTCCGGATTCAATATCTTTCAGGGAAATACTCCATTTTTTTGGAAGAACATTTCTTTTTAAAAGTTCAGAGATAATAACTTCACTATCAGAAAAATAGATAAAATCATCGTCAGCGGTCTGATTCTTGATGATATTAAATTTTGAATCAACATAGTTCTGGAAGTTATACCCGTAACGATCCAGATGGTCCGGTGTGATATTTAATATAACGGAAATATGAGGGTGAAAATCAATAATATTGTCTAGCTGAAAACTGCTGATCTCCAGCACATAATAATCAAAATCCTTTTCAGCTACCTGCCATGCAAAACTTTCTCCTATATTTCCGGCAAGACCAACATGTAAGTTTGCTTCTTTTAAAAGGTGATAGGTGAGGAGAGAAGTAGTTGTTTTTCCGTTGCTGCCTGTAATGGCTATCAGCTTTGCACTGGTATATCGGGATGCGAATTCAATCTCCGAAATAATGGATATATTTTGGGCTGTTAAAGCAACAATAATGGCTGAAGTATCAGGAATGCCAGGACTTTTTACTACCTCATCAGCATCCAGAATGAATGCATCTGTATGAAAGCCTTCTTCAAATTTTATATTTTCGCGAAGTAGCACTTCACGATATTTATCTTTTATTGGATTACGATCTGACAAAAAAACATCAAACCCTTTTGACTTACCAAGTATTGCCGCCCCAATTCCGCTTTCTCCTCCACCCAATACGACGAGTTTTTTCTGCAACATATTTCCAAATTTTAACTAAGGAGTAAAGTACGCAGATTAATCCTTTTCAAGGAAGAAATTTTTACGCTTTCTTTAAAATATCTCACAAAAACAAAAAAGGAGCATGATTAAGTGCTCCTTTCCTATGATGTACTTTTTTCTAAACCTATATATCTTTCTCCGGAGTTTCCGAAAGCCGTAATCGGTTTGCTGCTTTTACAATCAGAAAAATTACCCATGCAATGATGATGAATTGAATCAAGGTCTGCAGGAAATTACCATATTTGATGGAAACTTCCGGAGTCTTGTCAACAGCTTCTTTCAGCACAATTTTTAATTGGGTAAAATCTACACCACCAATAACAACTCCTAAAATAGGATTAATAATATCTTCAACCAACGATGTGGTAATCTTCCCAAAAGCTGCGCCGATTACAACACCAACAGCTAGATCCAGCACATTGCCCTTAGCTATAAAAGTTTTGAATTCCTGAAACATATATCTGATATAATAAATTTGTGTGTATCAATTGAAGATCTCAACCTGACGCGTTTGAAAAAACTGAAGTGGAATAATGGTAGTACTCGAATCGTTTACAATCGTAACCGTAGTATTATCAATTTTAGTAATCACTCCTTTTATATCATCAATCTTAATGACCTGACCTTCCCTGTAATTTTTACGACTGTAAAAAGAAGAAATGATATTAGATAATACATCTCTTGAAGCAATGCCATAACCCAACGAAAAGGAAAGAATTACACCTCCGATGACAAGAATAAAGCTGGATTCCAGCAGTGTTGTTTCAATCCCAATCTGACTCAGGGCACTAATGAATGTAATAACAAGAAAAAAGACAAAAGCAATATTGCCGATTAGCTTGGAAGAAGGAATATTAAAAGATTTGCAGGTAGAAACCACAGCACCTTTGATAGCATCTGAAATCATGATTCCAATCTGCAACATAACGGCTGCTGCAATCAGTTTAGGTATAAAGTTGACTAAGGATAAAACCATGCTGGTGATGGCATCCACGCCAAGTGTTTCTGTAGCTGCGGTCAGAAAAATCAGCAAGATAAAATAATAAACTACCTTGGCTACAATGTCACTTAATTTGATTTCTGTTTTGAGTTGTTTGATCAGCCCGATTTCATTCAATTTATCACCAATGCGGTCAAACCCAATCGAACTTAGCACTTTTCGAATGACAATGGTGATGCCTTTTGCAACAAGATAACCGATCGCTATGATAATAAAACAGCCGATAACACGCGGTACAAAAATCACAAATTGATTGATAAGTGTATTAAACGTATTAAGTAAGATCTCGGAAATGTTGGGAAGATTGTTCATATAAGTATTTAAATATGTGTGTGTGTAACCTGGGAAATCTGTATTCTATAAATTGGTATCTTCAATGGAAAGACTAACGACGATCGTATTTAAAAAATGTTCTGTAAAATGTTCTATCACGTGCATGGTATCCCGGATTGTATTTACTTCGGATACCAAAGCCCGTTTAAGATATTCTGGAACTTCATCCGTAGATTCTAACTCTTTAAATACTGTGTTTCCTGAAGACATAGATCAGCTGGTTATAAGATACCTGATTATTTCAATCATTTTAATAAAAAATATACCCAGGAAAATCATTGTTTCCAGGTATTTTTTGCGAAGTTTTTCACGTGACCTTAACAGACGCATTTTTACTGCACTTTCTGTTATTTTGAAGATGTCAGCAATATCGCGGATACTAAGATCATCGGTATACTTCATAAACAAAATTCCCTTTTCATCCACAGTAAGTGTATCCAAAGCCGTTTTAAGATTTCTGGCTTCTATGTCATCACCATCAAAAAGGTTATTCAGATCAATGTCGTCCGGAACCTCCATAGGTTCGTCCTGGTACACTTCGCCTCTCTTTTTATTAGAGCGAAGCTGATCCATACAATGATTATAGGTGATAGAATACAGCCATGTAGAAAATTTGGCGTCTTCTTTGAAGGTACCCAGTTTGAATATCAGTTTTAGAAAGATATCGTGGGTAAGATCTTCAGCTTTTGCCGAATCTTTGACAAAAGATAAGCACTTATGATAAACCTTATCGGCATATCGTCCGTACAATTTCTCAAAATACTGGTTACGCTGCGTTTCCACAAAAAGCTTTACCAACTCCTCGTCAGTATAACTATTTCCTTTGAGTTCTTCTTTAAACGTTTTGACCGCCATACATGCAATAAATAACAGAGCAAGGCCTAGATGTGTGTATAAATAATACTTTGTAATGGCAAATAACAAAAACAACGCCTGGTATACAAGTATACGTCAGGCGTTGTTTCTGTTTTTTATTATTTTTTTCAATTAAGCACCAATCGATACTCTCTTAAATGACTTTACAGCCAAACCCTTACCCGTTTTCTCAACCAACTGGCGGATCGTTAATGAAGAATCTTTAACAAATTCCTGGTTCAACAAAGTATTGTCTTTGTAGAACTTCTGTAATTTACCCTGAGCAATTTTTTCAAGCATCGTTTCAGGCTTGCCTTCTGCACGCGCTTGTTCTTTACCCACTTCGATTTCACGCTCAACAGTTGCAGCGTCAACGCCGTCTTTATCAAGAGCAACTGGTTTCATGGCAGCAATCTGCATAGCAACATCTTTTCCAAGTTCGCTAACGTCAGTTCCGTTCACACCTTCGAACGCTACCAATACACCAAGTTTGCCATTTGAGTGGATGTAAGAAACAACTTTATCAGCTGTTACGTTTTCATACGCAGCGATAACCAGTTTCTCTCCCAATTTTCCAACAAGGTCGATAATGTTTTCACTCACCGGACGGCCATCGGCCAAAGTCGCAGCAAGTAAAGATTCTTTGTCCTGGATATTGTCAGCAACAGCTTTATCCAAAATGCTCTGAGCAAGGTTTTTGAAATCTTCAACGTTTGAAACAGGTTCTGTTTCGCAAGCTAAAGCTACAAGTTTCCCATTTGTTCCGTCGGCACTGATTGCTATTAGTACTGTACCTTCTGCTACTTCGTTGTCAGCACGTTTTGCAGCTACTTTTTGTCCTTGTTTACGTAGAATATCAACAGCCTGTTCAAAATCACCATCAGCTTCCTGAAGTGCTTTTTTACAATCCATCATACCTGCACCAGTCATCTGGCGAAGTTTATTTACATCTTGAGCGGTAATTGCCATGACTTATTTCTAAATGGTTAAAAACTTTTTTACAAAGCAGTTCATTTTCCAGGATTAACAGATTAAGAAAATGTTAACAGACCATGGTAAACTGCTTTTCAATTTGAATTTTAAAAAACTGTAGCCCATAGCAAAAGGCTATGGGCTACATGATCTATCAGATAAGAAAAAGGTTAATAAATAACCTGATTCATATCGCCCTGACTATTCTTCGTCACTTTCAACCGCAGGAACTTCAGCACGTGGTGCCGCAGCAGCTGTCTCCTCATTGCCTTTGTCAACCTGACGTTTAGCTTCTTCTTCCTCTACAAGACGCTGATCGTCTTTATCCTGCTTGCGTTCCATAAGACCTTCTTCGATTGCCTTACCGATTGCCAATGTAATTAATGAAATTGCTTTGTAAGCATCATCATTACTTGGAATTGGGAAATCAACCAATTCAGGGTTTGAGTTTGTATCACAGATCGCAAAAATAGGGATGTTTAATCTTTTTGCTTCTGAAACCGCAATGTGTTCACGTTTCACATCAACGATGAAAAGTGCAGCAGGAAGGCGCGTTAAGTCAGCTACACCACCTAACACTCTTTCCAGTTTGTCCTTTTCACGTGTAAGCATCAGGCGTTCTCTTTTCGCGATATTGCTAACCGTGGTTTCGTCTTTAAGCATCTTCTCAAGAGTCTGCATTTTTTTCAAAGACTTGCGAATTGTGCCGAAGTTTGTAAGCATACCACCCAACCAACGATCAGTTACGTAAGGCATTTTAAGGCGTTTTGCCTCTTCCGTTACGATTTCCTGCGCTTGTTTTTTAGTAGCCACAAACATGATCTTACGTCCTGAACGAACGATCTGTTTCAAAGCAGCTTCAGCTGATTCTACGCAGCTAAGTGTTTTGTTCAGGTCAATGATGTGAATACCGTTTTTTTCCATAAAGATATATGGAGCCATACGGGGATCCCACTTGCGGGTAAGGTGACCAAAATGCACACCTGCATCCAATAGGTCTTTATATTCTATTTGTGCCATTGCCAAATTTGAATTTATAAGATTTTAATAATTAGTTACGCAGCACAGCACATCGGGCACGATAAGTACTGTCTGGACATTTTTTTTGTCATTTGTTGCCAAGAGCTGCCAGAGATTGTAAAACAATAGCTGACCACAAAGACTGTTTCCTGACCATTCCTGACAAAATAAATATTAACGTTTCGAGAATTGGAATCTCTTACGTGCCTTAGCGCGTCCGTATTTCTTACGCTCAACCATACGAGGGTCACGGGTAAGGAATCCTTCTTTCTTCAACGCCGGACGGAAATCTCCGTTATATTCAACCAATGCACGGGAAATAGCCATACGAACTGCCTCAGCTTGTCCGGATACTCCACCACCTCTTACATTTACTTTAACGTCATAACCATTGTTACCGCTAATAGTAGCAAAAGGCATTTGCAAAACGATCTGGTGAACTTCAAAAGGAAAGTACTCCTTAAAATCGCGGCCGTTTATTTTGATTTCTCCTTTACCTGGCGTTAGGTAGATGCGCGCCACAGCTGTTTTTCTTCTACCAATTGTGTTGATAACTTCCATGAATTGCTTTTGCGTTATCAGTTTTAAGCCTCAGAGGATTAAAACTGTATTTCTTTAGGTTGTTGAGCACTATGCGGATGTTCCGCAGCGGCATAAACGAACAGATTAGTAAACAAACGACGTCCCAAACGACTTTTTGGAAGCATACCTCTCACGGCTTTCTCGATTACACGCTCAGGGTGTTTCTCAAGCAATTCGCGAGGAGTTTGAAAACGCTGACCTCCTGGGTAACCTGTGTGACGAACATAAATTTTGTCTGTCAACTTCTTACCTGTCAACTTTACTTTATCGGCGTTGATAATGATAACATTATCACCACAGTCTACATGAGGAGTGTAACTTGCTTTGTGCTTGCCTCTGATAATTTTGGCAACTTCACTGGCCAAACGACCAAGAACTGCACCTTTGGCATCCACAACAACCCACTCCTTGTTTACTGTGTTTTTGTTCGCCGAGATGGTTTTGTAGCTTAACGTATCCACGATTAACAAAAAATTTTAATTGATTTTCAATATATTACACTGTTATAGAACAGTCCCATCGCAAAATGGGAGTGCAAATATAGAGTTTAACAAATTGAATTACAAGTATGTTTGTAATTTTTCCCGGATGACGCTCATTTACTATTACTTAGAACAGGGAAAGAGAATAATAAAAATCGCTTTTAAAGGCAATTTAAGGAGTTTTCCAATGGTCATTACCTGCGGCACAAGTAATACTAAAACTGAAAATACTTTACCTAAATAGCATAGAGGCTAATTTCAGATTTATAAATATCTTAAACTTTTGGCTTATGAACGTTAAAAAATATACTTCAAAAGAGAGTATTCCATTGCCCAGGTGTGTTTTACTGATCACTCCCTTTTCACCACTATCCATAATTCTTACCTGAAATTGCCTGATATTTTTTCTTCAAAACATCTTTTTAAAAGAAAGATTTGGTCGGCTAAGTTTACATCAATTCGTTCAGAGAAATTGAAAGAAAAACAAAACTTTGATCTGCTCAGGATTACCGGAAAAGACGTATTGTTTTCAGAAAAATATAAATTTTTATTTTAAGGTAGATTGAATACCATGCTTTACTATTTTACATTGCTAATCACTATGTCCCTTTAAAATGAAAATCTCCTTTATCGGTGCCGGAAATGTTGCATGGCATCTGTCACAGGCATTTGAGGATGCCGGTCACATTATTTGTGAAGTGTATAGCCGGGATACGCAAAAGGCTCGCCAGCTAGTGTCCATGCTGTATGATTCTGCCATTCAGCCTGATCTCAACTTCTCAGAAAGTGAAACGCAGATTATTTTTATAACCGTTTCAGATGATGCTTTGAAATCAGTTATTGAGCGTATCGTATTGCCCGAAGGCGTGATCGTAGTGCATACCTCCGGCACAAGATCTTTAGCAGAACTGCAGAGGATGCTTGAAATTTATAGCGATGTCCCGGTACAAACAGGCGTTTTTTATCCCTTGCAGACATTTACCAAAGAAATTGCGATGGATTACAAACATTTACCAATCTGCATCGAAGGTACCAGCGATCTTGTTGAAACACGACTTACAAATCTGGCCGATAGTGTCAGCAAATATGTACGTCATGTTGATTCCGATGAAAGATTTATATTACATGTCGCTGCCGTTTTTGCCAGTAATTTTACGAATCATTTATTAAGTGTTTCCTATGACCTTCTTGCAAGGGAACAGCTGGATTTTGGTTTGCTCATACCACTCATCAGAACAACAGTTGAAAAAGCACTGCAATCAGAAGATCCGGCCCTGGGCCAGACAGGTCCTGCGCGCAGGGGTGACTGGGCGACTACAGGCCGCCATATGGAATATTTACAGAAAATAAATCCTGAGTGGACCGATATTTATCGTTTAATGACCGAGCGGATAAGAACGCGTCATATCGTAAATGATTAACAGGGTTCTTCACCGGGAAAAAAGTTAGACTATCTTTGCACACCAATTCAATCAGATTTTATGAGTTCAGCCTTAGAAGAACGTTTTAAAAAAATAACCACCTTTGTATTTGATGTTGACGGTGTCATGACCGACGGCAGTGTTATTGCCCTGGAAAGTGGCGAACAGCCAAGAGTATTTAATGTTCGCGATGGTTATGGTATCAACCGTGCCGTAAAGCTGGGATACAATGTTGCCATTCTTTCTGCACAAAATCAGGTAGGTGTTCGTAAAAGGCTGGAATATCTGGGTGTCCGCGACATTTTTATTGGTACTACACCCGATGGCAAACTGCCGATCTTCAAAAAATACTTACAGGAGCGCAATCTTACAGAAGAGGAAATAGTCTTTATGGGTGATGACTTACCTGATTATGAAGTCATGCTGACGAATGTTTTGGGTGCTTGTCCCGCCGACTCAGATCAGGAAATCCTGGCTATTGCTGATTATATCTCCTCGGCAATAGGTGGTCATGGAGCTGTCCGCGATGTCATTGAGCAGGTAATGAGGGCTCAGGGAAAATGGATGTCGTGGTTTGAAAAAATGAAGCAAGAATAGAAATACGTGGTACACTCAGGGGAAAAGAAACGTTACTTTCCAAACTTAAATGGTATTCGCTGCATTGCAGCACTTTTGGTCGTTTTCCATCATCTGGAGCAAGCCAAGCATGCTTTTGGTATTGATAATTTGTATGATGTTACCATTATCAAACATGCCGGAAGATTAGGTGTCGGATTATTTTTTGTATTAAGCGGGTTCCTGATTACATATCTGCTGCTGGAAGAAAAAGGCCGGTTCGGTGATGTTGATGCAAAAAAATTCTATCTCCGGAGAGTTTTCAGAATCTGGCCGATCTATTTTCTGATCATTGGTCTTTCCTTTTTCGTATTTCCCAATATTGATCTGCTTTACTTCCCGGGTGCTAATGAAAAATTAACGCACGATGTTGCTCCCAGACTTGCCTTGCTGCTGCTAGTCCTTCCTAACTATGCCTTTGTGCTATATGATTTGCCGTATTGGTGTGCGCAAACGTGGTCAATCGGAGTAGAGGAGCAATTTTATTATTTATGGCCCTGGATCATCAAATATCCTAAAAAAAGCGGTCGGATCGTTTTTCTTTTCCTGCTGGTAACTGTTGCTGTTTTATTCTGCGGCACTTATCTTTTGGATAAAACAGATGAGGAGAAAATCTCTGCCATAACGACTTTCCTGGGCCAGTTCCGTATTCAGACTATGGCCTTAGGAGGCCTTTGTGCTTATATGGTTTATACACAAAAAACAAAATTTTTGGATATCATTTTCAGAAAAGATGTTCAGGTTGCTGTTTATACATTGCTGGCAATCCTGTTTTTCTCCGGCATCCATTTTACAGGATTTCTGGAACTGTACGCATTATTTTTCAGCTTTTTCGTATTAAATGTTTCCTGTAATCCTAATACAATCATCAGCCTGGAGAATAAGGTGATGAGTTATCTGGGCAAAATCTCATACGGACTTTACATCTACCACGTCTTTGTGATCGTTTTTATAATCAATGCTTTAAGAATTTATGCCCCACAGATCACAGGAACCGGATACCATATTTTGCTCTATATTCTGACGTTTGTTTTATCAGTAGCAGTAACAGCTCTTTCCTTTAATTATTTTGAAAAACCTTTGCTGGCATTTAAGGATCGTCACTTCGGAAGGTAGTGATTTAAACGCAGATTAGGGGAGTAGCCAGACGCTGAGTTTCACTGAGTTTTTATTTTGAGTTCGGCAGTTCGGACATAGTGTAGAATTTCAGGTCTTTTGTTTTTGCTTCTTTCAGGATTGTTTCGAGGAAAGTTACACTGAATCCGTATCCTCCGCTTTTTGGTTTTTCATACAAAGGCTTATGACCAAAAAGCATGATTGCTGTATTGGTCTTTTTTGCTTTTCCCAAAGCATCCTTGATCTCTTTTTCGCTGATATTTGTTCCTTCATCAATCATTAAGGCATCAACAATCTGCTTTTTATCAAAAGAATAATAAATCCAGTTCATAATTCTTGGAGCAAAATGATATACCGGAATTCCAAATAATTTTCGTTCAGCCTGCGCTACATCCCTGAGTATTTTGAAACCATTTGCCAGTAAAACTGAATCAGCCTGATCCGTATGATTTCCACCCGGATGTGCGTAGGAAGTAGGTCTTATCCCGATTCTTTCCAAATGCCTTAACCCTGGTTCAAGCTCTGTTTCAATATATCTTTGTGGTCCGGCAGAGGCCAGCATGGCTGTGGCATTTCCGTGGATCGTACCATGAAACCCGATTTCATGTCCCTCTTTTTGCAGCTGCTTGATTTTAAAAATTTCATCTTTTGTAAGACTATCCGGACAGGTAATGAAAAATGTCACCTTTGCGTTATATTTTTTAAGCAAGGGCCTTAATGCATACCATTCATCTATAAAATGGTCATCAAAAGAGATAGCGACACCGGCTTTTTCTGAATTTTCCGTTTTTTGCTGGCACGATAAAAACAGTAGAACAAACATATACAATGTCAGTTTTACTGAAAATTCGTAGGTTCTCCTGAAAATAGATCTCAATGCAGCAAGTTTGTTTTTTAAATGTATTCAAATGAAATGTTATTTTCGTTAAAATAAATTAGTGTAATGAAAATTCTTCATACAGCGGACTGGCATATCGGTAAAAAACTGGATAATTTTTCCAGGATGGAAGAGCAAAGACTGGTGCTCAATGAAATTTGTGAAATTGCAGACAAAGAGGAGGTAGATGCCATTGTTGTGGCTGGTGATTTGTTTGACAATTTCAATCCGTCCTCAGAGGCCACAGAATTGTTATATAGCACATTACATTGCCTTTCAGCTAATGGTAGCCGTGCAGTTATTGCCATTGCTGGTAATCATGACTCTCCTGAACGTATTCAGGTTCCGGATGCGCTGGCAAAAGTTTGCGGGATCATTTTTGTTGGATTTCCCTATGCCGAAATCAAACCTTTCCGGACACAGGCCGGACTCGAAGTCATTAAATCGGACAAAGGATTTATTGAAATCAAACTTCCGAATTCAGCTGTTCCGCTTCGCATTTTGCATACGCCTTATGCCAATGAACAGCGACTTAAAACTTTTTTAGGACTTGAAGATTCAGAAGAAAACCTACGGACGCATCTTCAGAAACACTGGCAGGAACTAGCTGAAAAATATCTTGACGATCAAGGTTTCAATCTTTTGGTTACGCATCTTTATGTGATGAAAAAAGGTGATCCTGCTCCGGAAGAAGAGCCGGATGAAGAACGGCCCATTCTGCACGTGGGAGGAGCACAGGCGATTTATACAGAAAATTTCCCTGAGCAGATCCATTATATCGCACTGGGCCATTTACACCGTTACCATCGTGTGGATAAAATTCCGGCTCCATCAGTCTATGCAAGCAGTCCGCTGGCTTATAGTTTTTCAGAGGCAAATCAGACTAAATATGTCATTCTCCTTGATGCAGAAGCAGGCTCGTTAAATAATTACCGCGCTATCGAACTGACAAGAGGCAAGAAACTACGCCGTGGAAAATTTGATTCCATTGATGAAGCCATAATCTGGTTAAAGGAACACTCTGAAGACCTGGTCGAGCTTACTATTGTCTCAGACAATTATCTTGAAGCTGCCGATAAAAAACGGCTTACCGAGGCACATTCCGGCCTAGTACAGATTATTCCTCAAATCAAGAAAATAGAAGAGGAGGAAAGTGCATCGACCGTTGATCTCTCTTTAAGTATGGAAAGCCTTTTTCAGGAATATTTCAAAAGTAAAAATAAAGGACAACAACCTTCGGATGGATTACTGAATGTTTTCAGGGAAGTGCTGGGAGCCGAAGAATAAGGTTGCTTTACAAAATCAAAAAGGCAAGCATGCTTGAGAGAGCATACTTGCCTTTTTGATTTATATAACAACAAGTAAAGTTTGTTCAGATGAAATCAGTTTACCCGTTTAAGTTTAGCTTCAATAGTTTGTTGTGTGTGAGGCACAATACGTAGCCTTTCTTTGGGTATAAGTTTGCCGGAATCAATACAAATCCCGTACGTACCATTTTTAATACGTACCAATGCATTTTCCAGCTGAATTGAATATTTCTGCAGTCTTGAAGCCAGCTGACTTAAATTTTCACGTTCACTTGCATCAGCACCATCTTCAATAGACTTCGCTGTGCTTGCCGTGTTATCAGTACCACTATCATTTTTTTTACTCAAGCCACCCTTAATATAGTTAAGTTCATTGAGTGTACCCTCTAGTTTCCCACGTATCAACAACTCAAATTCCTTTAATTCCTCTTCAGAATATCTAGTCCTTTCTTCTTGCATAATCTTAATTGATTTTGAATCTGTATTAAGGCACTTTTATAAAACAAAAATAATAGTATTGTGTTTATTTCTGAACAATAAATTCTGAAAAAACCTCCCTTGATTATTGAAACTTATCAAAAAGTCTACTTTTTTAGTAGGATAAAAATATTGGCAAAAAAAATGAAGCCATAACCTACATGGAAATGGCTTCATTTTTTCTATTATTTTGTTTTGTACAAAACAGTTTTCACCGCTTCTACAACTCTTTTTACACTTGGCAAAATTTCTTCAATCAGCGTTGGGGCATAAGGAAGAGGAACGTCACGGTTGGTAACACGAATAACCGGTGCATCCATATAATCAAATGCATGACGCTGGATATGGTAAGCGATTTCTGTTGAAATAGATGCCAACGGCCATGCTTCTTCCACTACTACACAGCGGTTTGTTTTCTTAACTGATTCAACAACCGTAGCATAATCAATCGGCTTAACCGTTCTTAAATCGATTAATTCAACATCAATACCTTCTTTTTCCAATTGTATGATAGCAGGCATAACCACGCGTGGGATCATTTTACCAAAAGAAACAATGGTAACATCTTTCCCCTGGCGTTTTATATCTGCTTTCCCTAATGGAATAAGATATTCCTCCTCAGGAACCATCATTTTATCTCCGTACATAACTTCCGATTCCATGAAGATCACCGGGTTATTATCGCGGATAGCTGATTTTAATAGTCCCTTTGCATCATAAGGATTGGAAGGAACAACTACTTTTAAACCAGGCGTGTTAGCAAACCAGTTTTCAAAGTTTTGCGAGTGCTGAGCTCCCAGCTGACCTGCATTCCCCGTTGGCCCACGGAATACGATAGGCGCACCGTATTGTCCGGCGGACATAGAAAGAATTTTCGCAGCACTGTTGATAATCTGATCAATAGCCACCAACGAAAAGTTGAATGTCATAAATTCAATGATCGGACGAAGACCGTTTCCGGCTGCTCCAACCCCAATACCTGCAAAACCCAATTCGGCGATCGGTGTATCAATCACACGTTCCGGTCCAAATTCATCAAGCATTCCCTGACTGGCTTTATAAGCGCCGTTATATTCTGCAACTTCCTCGCCCATCAGGAATACACTTTGATCCCGGCGCATCTCTTCCGACATGGCGTCGCGAATGGCATCTCTAAATGCTATTTCTTTCATCCGTAATTTTATGATTATTTAATGTTCCGTGGTTCCCCACTGGGATGTAGCCAGGCAAATTCTTCCAAAGAGGGTAAAATTCTATAACGCTTGGTTTCATCAAAATAAGGTTATCAATACTGGTTTCGAAAATGATGTGGTAAAATTAGAGAAACAAGGTCAATTCTCAAATTGTTTAAACAACCATTATCAGAAAAGTAAAGATATATTACAATTTTAAGTCTTAATCCATCGGAATTACATCAACCTCAACGGATAATGTATGTTTGCCGGAACTAAAAATAATTCCTTTCAACGGAGGCACGTCGCTATAATCTCTTCCCCAGGCTGTAATAATATGACGCTCACCGGGAACGACATTGTTTGTCGGATCGAAATCACACCAGCCGTAATCAGGGATAAAAACCGAAATCCAGGCATGTGAAGCATCAGATCCCTGCAACTTTTGCTTGCCCGGAGGCGGAAGTGTTTCCAGATATCCACTCACATACCTTGCTGCAAAACCAAAGCTTCGGATACAGGCAATGGCCAGATGTGAGAAATCCTGACAAACGCCCTTTTTAGCCGCCAACACTTCTCTGATCGGCGTATGAATGGTTGTAAAATCAGGTACAAAATCAAACTCCGTGAATATTTTCCGGCTCAGCGCATGTACACATTCGTACAACGGACGATCATCCTGAAAACAATCTTCGGCAAAATGAACAATGGAAGGGTCCCATTTAATTAACGGACTCGGCAGCAAATATTCCAGCAACGAAATTTTCAAAGAACGATCATTCATAAAACGCGACCTCGCTTCCGCGCAGGTAACGTCCGAGCGTATCGGTGCGCCTGTTGTTTCCGTCAGGCATTCCACGATACTTGTCGTTTTTACCGTCAGTTTTTTATGCGGCGAATGAAGCGAAAAATAATGTGTTGTATTGCCATAGTAATCCAGGCGCTCCACAATTTCAGCGGGCGTCGGCGTTACTTCCATCATAAAATCCTGACAAAGCTGTTTCGGCAAAGTTCTCGGCGTGAGACAAACCAGACTATGGTAGGTACTCACGGGCTCGAAGTAACGATATTCCGTTAAATGGGTCAGCTTATATTTCATCGTTCTCTATCGGTTTAAAAAACGAATGTTGCATAATCGTATGGCTGAAATACATATTCGTCAGCGCCATGGATACCGACGAAATTAATCCGGAAACCTCTGACATCAGATTGAATAATTTTTCTCTTTCCAACGTCACCGGATCGTATTGACTTAGCTCCGGAATACTCGCCAGTTTTATCAAAGTTGACGCTTTCAAAACAGCTTTTTGTGCCTCGTTCATTCTTTCACCTACCGTTCCTGGCAGACATTCCAGATTTACTTTGAGCGAATCAAGTAAGTAAACAATTGAATAAGGCAGCGTTTTTTCAAGCAAAACCATATCCAGCATCGCTTCCACGCTTAACTGTGATTTATAAATCTGACGATAGTTGACCAGTAAATGATGATTAAGCAAAGTTGCTTCAATCAATTCATTTTCAACATTTGCTTCATTTTTAACACCAAAATTCGACTGGATAATACTCAGTTTGGAAAGAATCCGTTCGATTATTTTTCCTGTATCAAGCAGCAGATAACTATTATCCCTCGGCATCGTTTCGGACATCACGCCCAGAAAAGTCAGCATGCTGTTATAAAGCTTATCCAGCGTTTTCTGGATATTACTGCTGTTCATCGTCGACGCATTTCTAATCTCGTGAAAACTATTTTCAATCAGATCGACAATCCGCCAGATTTCAATATCCCACTGATTTCTTACTGCCCCAACGGCGTGTAAAAAAGATGAAACATTGGAAGCGATGGTACCTGGACGGTAAACATCCGAAGCCAGTTTGATAATTTCAATGTATGGTTTATGCAGCAATTCCTGGTTATCTTCTCCAAGAAAACCAGGATAGGTTGACGAAAGATGCGTCAGCGATTGAAGTAATATTTTGATATGTTCCTGTTTGGATGAGCCGCCAAAATTCCTGTCAATGTTAAGCACATTAATTACAATGTTCATAAACTTGGTAACCGCCATCGTGCGCTCGCAATAACGCCCAACCCAGAATAGATTTTCGGCACTCCGGCTAGGAAGCGAAACCTGCTTTTTAAAAGAGGATGTTGCGGGTATGACTACTTTTTCCTGTTGCTGATCCGTTTTATCAGAAACCACCCAGGTATCTTTTGAAAGACCACCATATTGATTGGAAATAACAAAACGGTCTTTTACAGGAGAACTGCGTGTCAATCCGCCCTGCATGACATGGTATCCATTTTCATCAGAAACCAGAAACGCACGAATCGCAGCATAACGTGGCTCGATCATACCATCAACAAGTGAAGGCGTCGTACTCAAACTTACTTCTTCCTGCGCAATATATTCATGAGGACGCTGCATGAGCGCCTTTTTCAAATCTTCTTTATCTTTCGGCGTAAGCAAACGACCATAAACAGACCGAAATTTTGATTTCCGGTTTGCTTTTTTGATGATCAGTTTGTCGATATTATTTAAAACAAAATTCAGTTCCTTGGGTTGTCCGCACCACCAGGTAGCAACCGACGGCATAATCAGATCTTCACCTAAAAAATACCGGCAGATATTATGCATGAAAGCCAGAAACGCATGATTTTCCAAAACGCTGGTCCCCGGCGGATTCAGCACTTTTACATTTCCTTTACGAATTGCATGCAGCAAACCCGGAACTCCCAGACGTGAATCTTCACGAAGTTCGAGCGGATCACACCAGTCGTCATCAATACGGCGGATAATAACATCCACGCGCTGTAAACCTTCAATCGATTTCAGCCAGACGTAACCGTCGCGAACCAGTAAATCATCTCCTTGCGCCAAAGTATAACCTAAGTAAGATGCCAGGTAAGCATGCTCAAAATAGGATTCATTATTGGGCCCAGGCGTCAAATAAACGATATTCGGGGCTTCTTTTGTCTTGCCTGATAATCTGGAAACCGTACTTTGGATACTGTTAAAAAACGGCGATAATTTGCTCACGTACATGCCGTCGGCAAGTTCGGGAAGCAGCTTGCTCATTACCACACGGTTTTCCAAAGTATAACCAGATCCTGAAGGAGCCTGGGTGCGGTTATCCACAATCCACATTTGTCCGTCCGGGCCGCGCGCCATATCAGCTGCGTATAAAACCAATTGATTAGGTGCGGGAAGTATTAAATCGGCACAGGGACGGGAAAATCCTACATTATCAAAAACAAGCTCCGCCGGAATAATCGCGTCCCTTACCAGATTTCTGGGACCATAAATATCCCTAAGTATCAAATCAAGCAATAAGGCGCGCTGCTGCAATCCTTTTGCTATCGTGTTCCATTCTTTTTGTTCAATTAAAAAAGGAATCGGATCCAGCTGCCATGGGCGGTTTAGTCCGTCGACGCCTTCGTAAACATTGTATGTAACCCCGTTTTCGCGAAGTTTATCAATAATCTCCTGATTCCTGGTCTTTAACTCATCAATCCCAAGCTTTTCCAGCGTGGCAAAAAGAGCCTGCCAGTGTGGTTTCACACGACCTTTTACATCCAGAATTTCATCATACGAGTTCAGCCCGCTGCGATAGGTTTGTAAAAGATTCACGGAAGCTTCAGTAAGCATAATTCAACTAATTATTTATCAGAGGGAGCGATTATTTCGCTTTCCAGTATTTTCTTAAATCCAGTGTATTTGGATATTCCGGATCAATTAATTCAACCGGAGTATCACTTCTTAAATCCTTTTTGGTTTCTGCAACAAAGCGGGAAACGGCTGGCGATGATTTGTCAACAATCGGAACTTCCTGACCGAAAGAAGGCGTATGTCCAAAACCCTGGAATAAGCTGATCTTTCTTGATTCCGCTTCAAAACTGTTCACAGGATGGGTATCAAAACTACGACCGCCCGGATGGGAAACAAAATAAGTACAACCGCCTAAAATACGATTGTTCCAGGTATCCACAATATCAAAAACAAGCGGCGCATCTGCTCCGATTGTTGGATGTAATGCAGACGGCGGATTCCATGCTTTGTAACGAATTCCTGCCACAAATTCTCCTTTAATCCCTGAACTTCTCAACGGCACGCGGCAACTGTTACAAACCAGAATATGGCGACCTTCAATAAATCCGCTCACTTTTACCTGAATTCTTTCCAGAGAAGAATCCACAAAACGGGAAGTACCGGAATTGGTTAATTCTTCACCCAAAACATGCCATGGTTCAATACCAAGACGGATTTCAAGCTGAATATTATCAACCGTAATTCCTCCATAAAAAGGAAAACGGAATTCGAAGAACGGGTCAAACCAGGAAATATCAAAATGATAACCGGAATCTTTCAGGTCGTTCACGACATCCACCATATCCATGTAAGCAAAATGCGGCAACAGGAAACGGTCGTGCAATTCGGTACCCCAACGGATTAACTTATGTTTGTAAGGCTCTTTCCAGAATTTGGCAATCAGGGCGCGAACAAGTAGCGTTTGCACCAAATTCATATGTTTGTGCGGCGGCATATCAAAGGCACGAAATTCCAATATCCCCAATCGCCCCGTTGAAGAATCCGGTGAATACAATTTATCCATACAGAATTCCGAGCGGTGGGTATTTCCGGTAATATCTACCAGCAAATTCCTGAATATCCGGTCGACCATCCAGAACGGAATTTCTTCGCCATCCGGAATTTGCTCAAATGCGATTTCTACCTCATATAATTTTTCATCACGACCTTCATCAATACGCGGTGCCTGACTTGTCGGGCCAATAAACGGACCTGCAAATAAATAGCTCAACGCCGGGTGATGCTGCCAATAGGTTACCAGACTTCTCAGCAGATCCGGTCGACGCAGAATCGGACTATCCGCAGGTTTTGCACCGCCAATTGTCACATGATTTCCTCCGCCTGTTCCGGTATGGCGGCCGTCAACCATGAATTTATCAGTACCCAAACGAGAGAAAAACGCTTCTTCGTACAATGCACTGATGTTATCCACAAGTTCCGTCCAGTTCTTCGCCGGATGAATATTTACTTCAATTACGCCCGGATCCGGCGTAACGATTAATTTTTGAATTCGGTGATCAGAGGGCGAAGGATATCCTTCAATCCGGATCGGCATCTGCAATTTTTCGGCAGTCGCCTCGATGGACGCCATCAGATCCAGATAATGTTCCAAGTAATCCGTAGGAGGAAGATAAACATATAAAATCCCGTCACGCTCCTCTACGCAAAGGGCCGTTTTGATAATCGGAACTTCAAAAAGCAGTGCCTGTTCTGTCGCTTTTTCTTTCTTTACCTTTTTATCTTTTTCCTCGTCTTCGTCTTCAATGGTTTTGTTATCCGGCGCAACATAGGCTGGGGCAACCGTACCATATCTTGATTCTACAACCGATTTGTATTCTCCCAAAGGCGGCAAATCTTCAAACGGACTGCGTTCGATCGGCTGCTCTCTTTTGTCTTTTGCAACTTCCGGCAAGGAATCAAGCGGAAGCCTGAAACCCATGGCCGAATTTCCCGGGATCAGGAAACAGTTTTTACGACGGAATTCCCAGGCGCAGCTCGACCAGTTTTCGTCTTTTACATTATATTTTAAAGGCAAAACATATCCGGTTGGATTGTTCAGGCCTTTTTGCAGTAATTGGGCTAGTGTTCTTCTTTCAATTGAATCTTTGAGATTTACCTGCAACGGATCAATATTAACAGGCAATTTCCCTTCTTCCATCGCCCAATAAACCGGATCTTCATAAGCCGGCGTAATATTATTGGTATCGATTCCTAAATATTTTGTTAGTTCGGTTGTGAAAATCTCGGCATCACGGAAGGTGTATTTTGTCTCACCTTCTTTCGCCACCAGCGCATCGTTTTTCCACATTGGCAAACCGTCATTTCTCCAATAAAGCGCATACTGCCAACGCGGAAATAATTCGCCCGGATACCATTTTCCTTGCCCGAAATGAAGCAAACCGCCATGCGCAAAACGGTTCTTCAATCGTAATGCAAGATCATAAGCCAGTTGTCTTTTCAAAGGACCATCCGCGGCAGTATTCCATTCAGCACCTTCAAAATCATCGATGGAAATAAAAGTCGGTTCTCCACCCATCGTCATCCGCACATCGCCTTCCTGCAAATCCTTTTCCACATCGTGGCCGACCTGCATGATTTTATTCCACTGCTCTTCAGTATATGGCTTTGTTACCCGCGGATCTTCATGGATACGGTGAACGCTGTTATCAAATTCGAAAGTTACCTCACATATATCTGTGGCTCCTGAAACAGGCGCCGCACTTGCATAATCAGGGGTACAGCAAAGTGGAATATGGCCTTCACCGGCTAAAAGTCCGGACGTAGCATCCAGTCCGATCCAGCCAGCACCAGGCACATAAGCCTCAGCCCAAGCATGCAAATCTGTAAAATCTTCTTCCGGGCCAGACGGACCATCCAATGATTTGATATCAGAAGCAAGCTGAACAAGGTAGCCGGAAACAAATCTTGCTGCAATGCCTAAATGTCTTAAAAACTGAACAAGCATCCACGCAGAATCCCGGCATGATCCACTCCGGGTCGTCAGCGTATCTTCACAAGTCTGCACACCAGCTTCCATACGGATATTGTAGCCGATGGAATTAAAAACCCGCTGATTTACGTGGACAAGAAAATCAACTATTTTGATCCCATCCGCAGGTTTATTTTCTTCAATCCATTGCATCAGCTTGGGACCGGACTCTCTTGGTTCCAGATATGGGCCGAGCTCCTTATTTAATCCCTGTTCGTATTTAAAGGGGAAATGTTCTGCGTATTCTTCGACAAAGAAGTCAAACGGATTAATTACCTGTAGTTTGGCAATTACCTCCACCTCAATACTCAGTTCTGTCGCCTTTTCCGGAAACACAACCCTTGCCTGGTAATTACCAAAAGGATCTTGCTGCCAGTTTATAAAATGGTTTTCGGGTGTAACCTTAAACGAATATCCTTCGATGGCCGTACGGGAATGCGGCGCAGGACGTAATCTGAAAATATGCGGTGACAATGCAACACTCCTATCAAACTTATACTTGGTCTTGTGTGAAATAGCAACTTTTATAGCCATAATTGGAGAATTACAATAATCAATGATAATTTGGCGGCAACGAATCTTACTTGCTCTAAAAAAATGTATAATACGTATTTTTCAAAATATATTTCTACAAGAATTTAATTCAACAGAATATCCTGCGAACATATTTTAAAAAAGTATTCATCCTCTCAAACTGAACCCGAAGGTAAGAAGATAAACTACGAATTCGGCTGTTGGCAATCAGCAGCCGGCCAAAAAGTCGCTTTTTCTATGTTTGAAAGCCAAAAGCTGACTACCGAAAGCCTTATGATATTCAACTAAAAGTTGCGTAATTCGCCGTGGCTAATGTTCAATTCGGAAATAAATTTTCGTCCTGCGTTTTCCAAATTCCCTTTTACCTCGAATTTAATATCAAATACATTTATTTAAAATGAAAATTGCAATCATTGGCTGCGGAAACATGGGACTTGCCTTTGCCCGCGCATTCCTGAAATTTGATCTTGTTAAAAAAGAAGATTTTTTGCTTGTAGAAAAAGGTGAAGACCGTATGGAAAAGCTTAGCAGCTTCCAACCCGGCGTTATTACTGGTACAATCGGAACTCAGATCGGAACATACGATCTGATCATTTTATCCGTAAAACCACAGGATTTCCCGTCGGTTCAGGAAGCGTTACGCGCCGTGATCACACCTAAACAGGTTGTACTCTCCATTATGGCTGGTGTAACGATTGCCAATATTCAAATGGTACTGGATCATAAAGCTGTCATTCGTGCGATGCCAAATACGCCCGCCATGCTTGGAATGGGCATAACAGCCTATACCGCTTCACCAGAAGTAGATATTACCCAGCTTCGTAAAATCGAAAACCTGATCAATGCAACGGGTCGTTCTGTGTTCTTGGAAGAAGAAGAACAATTAAACGCCGTAACCGCATTAAGCGGCAGCGGACCGGCTTACTTTTTCTACGTAGTAAAAGCGATGATCGAAGCAGGAAAAAAAATGGGTTTCGAAGAATCTGTGGCCGCACTTTTAGTAAAACAAACGATGCTTGGCTCTTTCCATTTAATTAATACAGCTGACAAATCGCTGGACGAATTAATCAAAGCGGTTGCTTCAAAAGGCGGAACAACGGAAGCTGCTTTGAAACAATTTGAAGCTGGGAATTTGGATGGGGCTTTGATTGGGGGGATTTTGGCGGCGGAGAAGAGGTCGGAGGAGTTGTCGAGGGGGTGAGGCTTTTGTTAACAACTATTTGCAATCATAAAATTGTATAGTATCTTGTAATTATACAAAACGAAAAAAAAACTTTCGTTTATTATAGAGTCGGGACCAACTGTAATACGACAACAATGAACAGAACAAACAAAGACATTAAAGACCAATTTGACTTCTTTAAGGAACTTGTTGCGGCAGACAAAATTGTGCTAACTAAAACCATTCAACTTGAACCTAAAAACAGTAACGCAAAATGGCTGACAGGACAAAGTTACATTCAACACGAGA
>Ga0247812_10000357_pt1 | contig 33862 bp, 27 predicted proteins | sample UWRJL149409B1_FD_178011 | JGI IMG/M metagenome (GOLD analysis project Ga0247812, IMG submission 178011) | Plant litter microbial communities from Arlington Agricultural Research Station in Wisconsin, United States - UWRJ-L149-409B-1 | ecosystem: Environmental > Terrestrial > Plant litter >...
TTTACGGCAAAAGTCATGAGCAGGCTGCAGCAAAGCAGCCAGGAGGAACGAGGAATCATTGCACTACCGGCTTATTCGGGCGCACTTGAACAATGCGTAGGGGCAATTCGGGGGTCAGATGTTGCACACTGGCCATGATGAAGCCGTCGGCAGGGTCAACCCAGTACTGGTTCCGCGCAGTGAAGCCGAGACCTTCCATGGCGATGTCCTCGTCAACGCGCAATAACGCCACGTCGCGGTCGAGAATGTGCACGGTTTCCAGGCCTTTCTTCTCAAAGCGGCTCGTGAGCGTCACACCCATGCGATAACCTTCTACAAAGTCCACCTGGCGGCGGGTCTGCAGACCATCGGCAATGCGGTGTAAGCCCGCTTTGAAAGGTGATTCACCCTCAAAGCGGGTGCCATCGAGGTTGTTGTTGAAACCAACGCTGCGAATGGCCAGGCCGTCTTCGAGCATCAGGATCTGACGAGTTGAGGCCATCCAGAAACCAACACCACCCTGCTGACGCACCAACGCCATAACAGCTTCACCCGTGGGTGCTGCGATGGTGATCTGGTAGTACGGGGTTGCATCCACCTGTTGGCGGGTGAGTTCCAGGGGCTCAGGGCCTTCAAAGGCGGCCTTGAGCGTATCCATGGAAGCGGTCATCAACGGGTTGCAGGCGCTCACCAGCAAAGAGGCCACCGATAGGGTGGCCAGTCGCAAAAATTTCACAAGAATTCCAGTTCTCAATTGTTGCCTAGGTCATCCTGAATACCGACACCTGTACTCAACAGATTGGCTGTCGGGAAAACCTGGCTGATAAAGCGGTTCCAGCGTGTCACGTCGGCCGGGCCAACGTAGACGACGTCTTGTGGGAGTAGCTTGAAGTGCTGCGCAAGGGCGAAGGCCGATGGCGACTTCAGGTCAATCTGAAACACCTTCACTGGTTCATCTGCAAGATTCTCTACGCCGCGGATCACGTAAACTTCTTTACCGCTGGAAGTTTCTTGGCGCAAGCCGCCAACGCTGCCTAGGGCATCGGTAAGGTTCATATTGCTGCCCTTGAAGTTGAGGGCCCGTGTAGCGGTAACTTCACCTAGCACGTAGACCTTCTTCTGGTCGTTGTAGGGCAGGTGCAGTTGGTCGCCATCCTTCAAGTAGAGATTGTGCAAATTAGAATTTTTTCGATTGAGGGCATCTAGGTCGATAGGGTATTCATGACCGTCGCGCTTGAGTACTAGGCCGGAGATATCAGCAGAGTCTGGCAGTACCGAGCCTTGGCCAACGGCATCCAATAATCTTAACGGCGTATTGGTGATAGGTACTTGGCCCGTTTTAAGAAAAGCGCCGGAAAGGATAATTTTCTGGCTCACGAAGCGCAGGATGCTTACGTCTACTTGTGGCTCAGCAACAACTTTGGCCAAGCGCGAAGCAATAATGGCGCGGAGTTGTTCAATGGTTTTTCCGGCGGCTTCTACCGTACCTACATAGGGATAAAATAGTGAGCCGTCAGGGCGAACCAGGCGTCCGTTAGCTTCAATCTGTTGCTGTGGGCCGGAGGGCGCAGTCAGTTCCGGATGATCCCAAACAGTAATGTAGATCAGATCGCCGGCACCAATTCGATACTCTAAAGGCTGAAAGGCAAGCAGTTCGGGTGCTACAACATTGGTGCGGTCGGCAGCAGCCTCGATGGCTACCAGTTTTGGAGTGATCGGCACCAGTTCGATTCGACTGCTTTCCGGTGAGCCTTCACGTATGAGATTGCCCGTGTCCATGTGCTGACCAGGGGAAAAGATGCAGCCTTGCAGGGTCAGGCCAACCATCATGGCCAAAGGAAGCGCGCGTTTCATTGTCGAGATTGCTCGGAGGGAATATGCAAAACAAAACCTCCCAGCGGGCTGGGAGGTTAGCGTATCGAACTTTAAGTGGAGGCGAAGCCTTACTGGGTACCAGTTGTACCAGTGGTTCCTGTAGTACCGGTTGTGCCAGGAGTGCCGTCATTGCCACCACCGCCACCGCTATTAGACGCTGCAACTCCAACGGCAATGAGTCCGGCACCAATGGCCAGGCCAGTACCGACCGTCACACCACCGGCAATTGGTGTCGACAGGCCCAGGCTTGAGGAAGCGTCGGGGACTTTAGCGGTTGTCACAGGGACGGTTTCAGCCGCCATCAGAGGCAAGCTGATAGATGTTATGAGGGCCAAGGCCAATAGGTTTTTCATGTTCATGCTCCTTGAAAGGATAATCCCTTAGGGGTGATCGATGTAAGGTTATTGTAGACAGCGACTGCATTGCAAGCTAGAACTGCTGAAAATTTTGCCTATTTAGCTGTTCTACTGAGCAAACTCATTGTGGATAGGGGTATGGTATTTTGAGTATTCTAATGTTGGGTGCGCGTCAAGGAAAAAATGCTGTCGATTGGGTTTAAAAAACTGGCGTTCAGGGGGGAGTGGCGCACAGCAATGAAGTACCGTTCAGTAAATGCATAATTCTTGGAATGCCAACCCGTTGCATAGTACAAATTATGCATGCAAAGACTACCTAACACCTGGTATACGCATATAACATTTCTCTATGCATGCGATTTTGAGAGAATCTCTTAATCGCTTGTTCTCGAGCTGCTGCTCCCATCTGTCTTCTGAGTTCGACATTCTGAATGAGTATCTTGGTTTTACTCAACATTTCAGTCGCGTCTTTGCAAATAAAGCCTGTCACACCATTAATTACAATGTCTCGGCACCCCTCGACATCTGGCACAACTGCCGGTAATCCTGACGCCTGTGCTTCGATCAAGGCCAATGGCATACCTTCCCACAGAGAGGTCATAACAAAAATATCAGAGATACTCAGGTGACTTATCACCTGCTCTCTATCAACCCAGCCAGTGATTACAATGTTGCTCGGTAGCACATTGTCAACAAGGAGTTCATGATATAGTTCGCCGCCTCCAATCCATAAAAAACATGCCGGTTGATCTTGAAGTTGAGTCGCAAGTTCGCGAAAGGCAGAAGGATTTTTTGGGTAGCTCAAACGGCCCGTGGTAGAAACCCTACAAACACCTTCCGCCCCACCAACTGATGGTTTAACTAAATTCAAAGGAATGCAGTTTTCAACCAAAAAAGATTTTTTTTGACCTGCTGAATTGACAGCGTGCTCAAGTTCGCTCTGGGAGCACGCAATCGTCGTGCCGCCGAAATATGAGCATAACCTTTCTATAAGAGCAAAAAGAGTCCTGGTTTTTGGACTTAAATCCTGTCTTAAGAACGAAAATCCATGCGGTGTATAAAAGCACGATTTAGATCGGCCAGCGAGTTTGCAGGCAATGCGCCCCAACACACCGGCCTTAGACGAATGCAGATGGACAACATCTGGCTTAAATTTTCTGACTAATCTTATTATGCGATATATTGCCGCCAAATCCTTGAATGGTGAAATATTGGTGGTCATAAATAGTTCAATACGCTCTATAGGCGTAGGAAATAAATTTATCAGTTCAGAATGCGGAGGGGTGTCTGATCGAATGGAATGAACGATAGCCACGGTGCTCCCGTCCCGACATTGCATTGTAGCCAATTGTTGAATGATGTTCAGAACACCTCCACCTAACGCTTCGGTGATATGCATGATTCGCATTGTGGTACCCTTATCCAGGTGCATAAGTTTTATATTCGAGTCCGGTATCGTAAATTTTGTATCGTGCGCCATATGGATTGATTTTATCGGATGTGTATAAAAATACTTCAGTGTCGACAGCCGCTCTGCATGAATTCCCTAGTCAATAAAAGTCGCCCTTTATGACTTAAAATTCATAGCTTTCGGTAATAAATGCGGATGAATTACATACACATGTAAACGGATATAATGTTGTCCGTGAGGAATTCATTAGAATTTCCGCAATAGAATAGTGAGAAATTAAGAAAGCTTTTTATTAACGAGGCAGTGGAGAATACGATGATCAGAAAAGTGCCAATGGCTCTGTATCGTGTGTTGTCTAGATTGTATATAAATACAGTAATGTAAAACACACAAAACACCAGGTAGTACATGTAATATCTAGCGAAAAAATCCATTACTTGCATGACAAAAAATAGTAAAAAAGAAAGATAAATTGTAACAGAGTATAGCGAATCTAGAGCGAACTGCTGCTTGGTGGATAAGCGCGAGTTTTGTTTAATCAGTTTTCTGAAGAAAGATGACTTTGTGAGTATTACAATAGTAAGTAGTAAAAGAAACGTGACTTTAGCTATGCCAGTTTCAGAGCTTATGTAATTCATATACAGGGTTCTTTTTCTCTCCAGATACCCCCAGGAACTTGAAAAACCTTCCATCAAAGGCATTACCGCATAGCCTGAAAGGTAAGACGCTGCGCACACAGCTAATACCCTTTTGTTATCAAGCCCAACAATAATGCGGCGCAAGAAAATATAGGGCAAGAGAGCGCCGATGGAAAGATGAGATAATAAAGCCAGTGTAAGAAAGAAATATTTCTTTGTCTTGATCTCTGAAATAAAAACTAAGAACAGAGATAGTGCCAAGCCTTGCCTAATGCCATTCCCATAAATATTAAAGAAAACAGATGAGGACAGGAACAGCATAATAAAAGTTAGCGAGGCTCGCGGGTCTGTTCTATATATACCTATAAGAAATATGATAAATGAAATAGCGAAAAACGTTGCAAAGGCCTCATTAGAGGGCCCAAATAGTTCGGCTGAAATTTTGAGAAGTGTGAATGAAACAATTTCAGGATGGCCGAGTTCAATTTGAAACAAATTGCCATTTACAAGCCCATACATGAAATCGGTATACTGTAGCTTGTCATTTCCCACTACGGACAAACCGGTCTTTGTTGCCATGTATGGAGTGAGTAAAATCACTAAAAGACTAAAAATTAAGATAGCTAATTTCTTGGGCCGTGTGTTGGATATGGCTGCATAGAAAGCAGTTCCCGCAATAAAAATCCACAACACTGCAAAGGGCATAAAGACAAAAGCAGCTAGTAAAAAAAATGGAATGATTTTGATTATTGCAGTTGAGCTTTTTATCCAGGTGTTAGTGGCTAGATGAATCACGGCCTTTTCTCTTAAAATATTACGGCGATTGCCAATTTACGGTAGTAGTGCCAGGTAATCTCAAAGCTGTTTAGAGACATGTTTAAGTATGCAGGTGTTACGAAGTCCTACTTGTTAATTGTCTCTACTAAAAAACGATCTAATTCAATATTGCTAAGTATTTTTGACCATTCAAGATCATGCACTTCTATACTAGAAAAGTTGAAATTATCGAAATCTTCTTTTGACTCGATTTTCTCGACCCAAAGAAACTCCGCATTCCGCGCTGCGGAAAAATCAAGTGCCCATTCGTAGCGGTTAGATACTACTCCGAGTCCCGCAGCGCAATACTCCAAAGTTTTAGTACTGGTTTGTATATTGAAAGGATAAATATCAGGGGTAAAGTTTAGCCCAGCTCTGGCCTGTTGGTAAATCTCTGGAAGTTCATGACGTCCGACACGGCCAGAAAACTCAACATGCGTTAGTTGTGAAAATCTACTAATTACACTTGCTGGCACATCTCCAACTATCAGGAGTCTTAGTCCGATTTTTGCCAAGCGCAGCAGTTGTTGTACGAGGCCCGCCCTACCAATCGAGCCGCAGTATATCAGATCAAAGCGTGGATTCCTGGGGGCAGGTAAGAAAAGTGTATTATCTACGCCCATATCTCTTAATAGATAGGGTTTGTCGTCAGAAAACCCCAATCCATCTTTGACTGTAGAGTTTAAAAAAATCCTTGCGGAGGGCTTCTTGTTTAAAAGCCGCTTTGTCAGATCTTTTGCTTTCGCAAAATTTGGAGTAGAAAGACTTTGGTACTCGTGAATTTCGACAAGTTCTTTTCGTTTGCGTTTTAAAAAGAAAGGCCTGATACCCATGACGTAAATGTGAGCATCTAAACCATCATCTAACAACTCTTCAAGCGCTAGTTGTACATGCCAGCCTTTATCTTTTAAGAAAGAAGCGTAGGCGTAAGCTTCTGGAGTGTAAGTGTCATGCTTTAATCCAATTCCAATATTCATATTCAGCACCCGTTTGCAAATGTGCAACATAACAACCAGTTCGATATTCTTAATTAGAGACTGTTAGATATTAATCTCGCAGAATCCATTAATTCAGAGATCTTACAATTGGTAATCTCGGTAAACTCCAATTATAAAAGAGGCTCTGGATGGACCAGCACTATAGCTTCAGTCGGAAAGCCGTCACGTAGTACATAAATACTTTAATGAAAGTGCTTAGTCGAGGCTTGGCTTTGTGAGATGCGAGTATCGATTTCAAGTACAATGGTCTTAGTGTGTCCGGGTCGTAAGAGTTTCTAAATATTAGTTCGCGGGTAGATTCTAAATCTCGGGAAACTTTCGCAGACGCTCCAACTAAATGGCATCCATTAAGATCGCGGAGTTGTCTATCCATTGATAGAAATTTCACGTGACTAATTATGGAGGTGACTTGTGAATAGTTTTCCTTAAGTGTGTTGAAGTCTGCAGCTTCAGTTATCGATTCTGGATTTTTGTAATGTATATAAAATTTTTTATCTATACTTAAGTATGTGCTTGAAACAGCTGCGGCAGCAAATATAAATAAAGTATCTTCCGCGTATACTAGTCGATGTTCTACAAATTCAAGTTTTTCGAATGCCTGATTGGTGATATGCCGGGCATACATTTTTCCCGCGATACCCCAAGGGGGATTACGAATATCACAAAAAAAAGAACTCAAAATATTCGATTGGCGATTTGAATTTGCTGGTAACTTAGAACTGAGCTGCAATGAGTGCGGTTTAGGCACAATTCGAAGGCCGAAGAAGATAATATCCTTGGGATCGTTTTGAGTTGCCAGATACAGCGTTTTGACGGTATCTAGTTCTAAGCTGTCATCGGGATCAAGAAACAACACATAACGACCTCTTGAGTTTTTCACTCCGATTTTTCTAGCTAAAAATGTACCTTGGTTCTCTTGGTATTTTATTACTCTAACTCGTTGATCTCTCTTGGCCCAACATTCTGCGATATGAATCGAGTTGTCTGATCCGCAATCATCCACTACAACTATTTCTATGTCGTCAAATGTTTGATTTATGCACGATTCGATACATCGATCAATATATTTTTCGACATTGTAAGTTGGAAGAATGATACTTAAGAATGGGGTAGTTTCCGTTGCTGAGTTCATATGTATCTATCCAAAGGTCCGCAATTTATGCGGCAGGTATCGCAGAGTTTGCATTACGAGCATAAGTCGCGCAAAGCCTGGTTTGAAGTTCTGCTCAAGTTTGTGGTGTCAAGACTTGTTTTCAGAAAACAAAGTGACCTAGCTCTTTGGTTCTCAAGAATGTTATTAACTCGATTCCAATCAATGTTGTTTGATATATTCTCGTTAGATAACTCATTGGCATGAATAATAAGCCTGTCTTCAATACCAAACATATTCAGTAATGATTTGAATCTCGCCATGCCTCGAAGTTGGTTTCCAATTACTAAGAACGGCTTGTTGAAAATAATCGAAAAAACGCACCCATGAAAAGAGTCCGTGATTACGAACTCGGAATCATGGATTCCTTTGATCCAGCCTTCAACTTCGGGGTAAACGTAATCATCAATGTTTTTACTATGGTGCCCGCTCAAGTTGACTGCAGGTTGATTGTTGAAGGCGTGTAAATTCAGAGAGCCACAGACTTTTTTAATAATCTTCGTCTTGTCTTTTGTACCGTCAAGAATGTAAGTAAATAATCCGTGGCGGCGAGCCTTTTGGTCGCATATATTAAGTTGAGTGAGATACTCGTTTGCAGAGAGCAGAAGTGTGGGGTCGAGCACGAGTTCTGAATTAACATCCAAATATTGTGTGCAAAGATTTATTCCTGATTGTTCTCTCACAGATATAGCGTCAAATTTTTTCGCAAGTTCTCTGCACGTTTCAGTTTGAGATTTACTATATTCCCATTCGTCCACTCCGAATGAGCAAGCATATGCGATGCGTTTTGTTTCGCCCTTGCCTAGAAAGTCTAGATAAAAATTAAAGATGTTCGGCGAGTAAAGAGGTCTCCAAGTCTGATCACTGCCGACAACTATGGCATCATAAAAATTATCATGAAAATGATCTAGCATTTTTTTTTCGGAATCTATTGGGGCGGAAGTTTTTATATGCTGATCAATGAAGCCTAATGTGTTTTTAAATATAGTCGATTGTTGCTTAGCATTGAAGCGCTTAGGTTTTGATCCGGAAAGTATACCTCCTGAAAGATGCTTTAAATAACTTAAAGTCTGGCGTAGTTTGGATTTGGCATTGAGTTGACGATCAATAGTCACCACGTCATGCCCAAGGTCTCTAATTGAGCGTTGCAATGCAAACGCTTGAAGAATTCCGCCGTAGTTACTCTTTAGTGGCTGAGTTAAGATCGCTATTTTCATTTAGTGGCTCCTAAAGAAATTGTCTATTTCGTTTCTGGATGAATATGCCACTAGGAATTCTTCTTTTAGGTTTCCTACCGCTAACATCATTATTAATCGTTCGCTTTTTGGGATGTCAGCGACCTCTTTTACTTTATTCTCAGAAAAAAATGGAAAGCACGTGTTAAGCGGGCATGCCCCTAAACCAACTGCATGTAAAGCAAACATTAGACTCATGGAAAATAATCCTCCGTCGATGAAAAGCTGATTACTTTCATATCTTGTGAAGGCTTTGATGTTGCCAGTAACTATTATCAGTTTGTCAATTGATTCTGTGAATCCAACATTCCCATTTTGATAGGAAAGAATATTACCTATAAGGGCTTTATCTGAATAATAGTGCACGACCCATCCCTGTCTATTACACACGGAGGGGGAATATTTTGCTATGTTAACAGCTGAAGTTATTAGATTGTAGTCAACAGGTATAGGGGAGAAATCTCGCACGCTAGTTCGATTTTTAACGAATGTTGTAAAATCTTCAGCGCTTAGATTCTGTATTTCTGATTTTTTTAGAACGCGCACCCCCCCCTCGCCACCGCATCCCAAGTCCTTCGAAAAGCAGATAACTTTGTCCTCGAACTTCTTCGGCAGGTCCGCGTTGTTTCTGTGGTTGAAATCAAGATAATCGCGCAGCATTTTTTGTATCGAGTGTATTAAAGGACTAGTCCCATAAAGCTTTATATAGTTCTGTGATTTTTCTATAAGGTCATTAATTTTTGGTTGGCCAAACGCAACTCTAGGTTTGGGTAACGCCAAACCCTTTTCTATAATATGGTAATGTTTGGTTAAATAAAACTCAATTTGCTCTTTGTCGTCACGAAGATTTTTTTCTTTGAATGAGTATTTCAAGTGCATCAGCAAATCGTAGAATTTTGTTAGGGCTTCGCCTAATGGCGTGTGCCAAAATAGGAAAGTTTTGGTTTTTCTAAAAAGTACTTTCATGGGTATGCCTGATATTGCAATGGAGGTTTTCTTACTGCTGGCTTTATCCAGCGCTAGGTAAGATCCTAGATTTTAGTTGGCTGAGCAAATCCTTAAGTTTTTTTGCGATGAACACTCTTTCTTGCTTATCGAGTCCAAATGCAACTGTACAGAAGAGCACGCAAAAGGGGGACGTTATTAGCACTGCGGTATTGGAGCTGAAAACTTCACCTGGCATGAAATTTAGGCATAATATTATTATTGCCGATGCAGTAGCGACAGCGGAGCCTCGCATAATAACTACTGACAGGTATAGGTTCAGAGGTAACCCGATTAAGGTCTGCAATATCTTTAATCTTGCTGTTAGTGCTAATACCGATACGAAAATACCTGCGAACAATACACTGCGTGGGTCTAAGTTGATTTTTAATAAAAAGTAAGAAATAGGTAGGTTTAGTAATAGGATGCCGCCGACGACGGTTTGATAAACCTTTATTTTTCCTGTTGCTTGCGCTGCTGTAATGAGGGGTGATGAAATGCTGTCAATAAGTATGTTAATTATAACTAGTTGAACAAATATCGCCGTGTAGTCAGGGACATTCCCTAGCCATAATTCTAGTATTTCTCTTGTTTTAAGTAGTACGGGGAATGATAAAAAAAATAGCAAACAGAAGTTGTATTTCGCGCCGTAGCAAATCAACTGGTGCATGTAGGTAAAATTGTTTGAAGCGTAGGACTTTATTATCTGTGGGTTAACTGCTATTTGAAGGTTCTGTACAAAACTGTTAAGTGCCCCGCTTACTTGAAACGCTATCGTTCTGGCCGCGTTGATAGCCGGACCAAAAAAAATGTTGAGCATCACGTTAATCCCTTGATTACCCAGTACCGCGGCGACATTTCCCCATATGTTCCATCCCGTATATGAAATCATCGTAATAAATAGAGATTTGTCCCAATAGAGTTTAAGTATTGATTCTGGGAATTTGCTCTTGCAGTAGACCATGTATACCAGCGAAATGATGGAGACGACTACTAACATAAGTATGGCGTATAGAATCAGTCTATCTATGCCAAACCATGCCAGCATGAATACTATAGAAAGCTTGAGTGATACATCGATTAAACTTACCCAGGCGAATATACTCATTCGCTCATGCGCGATAATTAATGCATTATAAGGTGCGCTTATGACATTTATCAAAAAAGCTAGCAGAGATAAGTGAAAAACCCATCGTGCCGCCTCTATGCGTTCGGGTTGTATAGTTAATTTTGTTGTAATGAACCAAATGCCCGCCGTTTCCCCTGCTATAAGAATAATCATTGCTATGAGCAGATGTATGTTAACGCTCATACTAAATAGATTAGTTAAATTATTTTTATCAGACCTGCCAAGCTCAAATGATAAAAAGCGTTGAGTCGCCGATGACATTGCTCCTTGTAGGAAGCCCAGCATTGTTATAAAGCCGGCAACCAGATGGTAAATACCAAAATCATCCACGCCGAGAGTTCTAAGTACCACGCGGGAGGTGTACAAAGTCACTACCATGGTCAATAGCATGCGGAAGTATAATAACCCCGCATTTCGTAACATTCTCTTGTAGTTATTAACTTCCACTGGTTCGCTCAAGGGGTTGGTGGATTTAACCAATTTCGCTTTTGCAGCTAGCAAATCACTAGGCGTAGGGCGCTACTTCTTTCTTTAATCTAAATTGTTCAGAAGAGCGCGGCACTCAGTAAATGTCCTTCGACAGCAATGTGAGTGGTGTTTTGAGCAAGATTTTAATATCCAGCCACAATGACCAATTATTAATATACGCGAGATCTAGTTCTACTCGCTTTTCCATTTTATCGATTGTTTCGGTCTCTCCACGGAACCCACTGATCTGCGCCAATCCGGTGATTCCAGGTTTAATGCGATGACGAGCCATGTAGGCGTCAATTTTTCCTGTGTAGTAATCATTGTGAGCAACGGCGTGTGGGCGGGGTCCAACTAGAGACATACGTCCCTGCAAAGCATTAAATAGTTGTGGGAGTTCATCAATGGAAGTACGGCGTATGAATTGACCTACTCTTGTAATGCGCGCGTCATGACGGCTAGCCTGTTTGACTTCTTCGTCGTCATGCACAAGCATGGAACGGAATTTCCAAACCTTTATTATTTTTCCATTCCAGCCATGTCTTTTTTGCTTGAACAACACTGGACCTGGAGACGATGCTTTGACAGCGATAGCGGTGGCGAGAAGGACGGGGCTAAGTAAAATAATTGCTATTAGTGCTACTGAGCGGTCCAGCAATGCTTTAGATAGGGCTGCAGTAGGGTAAGTAGTAAGAGGGCTTTCATTGAGATGTATCGCTGGAAGCCCCTCGATTTCTGATACCGAGTGATTGAGGAGAATTAGACTCTGCAGGTCAGGAATCCAGATAACGTCCACGCTAGAGTCCAAGAGATCGATGTACAAACTCTCGATTTGTTCCGCTTCAGCGAGTGGTAACGCTATGTAGAGACGACGAATACGGTGGGTAGAGATCAAGTCTCGTAGGTGAGCAAGATTGCCTAGGAGGGGATACAAGCTGTTACTGGGAAGAGGGTGGTCATGTGCAGCTACAAGGCCTACCAGTGGTTCGTTTTTATGACGAACCAGTTTGTCCGCAAGGTCGAGCGCTAGCTCTCCGGTTCCTACAATCAGCGAGGTCCTTGCTGCTTGGAGTTTTTGTTGATAACGCTTAGCTAGATTATGCAGAGGAACATAAAGCACGGCTTGGATAGCAAAGCCGGACAAAGCGAGAGTGATAATAACTTCGCGGGAAAAAAGCTCGCTAGTCTTTGTTATGAAAGCCATTACCATCAAGCCGGAAAGTAACACTAGCCATCCTGCAAGTAAGCGTCCTAGCCCGACAATGTATCCGTGATGTTTGTGGTAGACCTGCATCATCGAGTACGCGGGGACCGATCCGAGCAACATCAGGACGCTGAGGATGCGATATTGTGTTTCGACTTCCCCCGTCTTCATAACTGCGAGTGCGCAGAGCAGGAGTATCAGTACGGAAATTGCCGCCAGCCATTGAGCCCAAAAAGTTAGCCCGCGACCTGCTGGTATTGTGGTGTTGCGCTTGCGAATCAAGATAATGTCCCTTGCAATGAAATGGGCATAGCCATCCAGGCTGTGCCCGCTGAGAGGAATACTTAGCTCCGTTCAGCTGGAGTTACTGTTTGGGCCCGGGGCACAAACCGGTCGTTGTCGTGGCGATCCCCTTTTCCGTGGGAGGGGACGCACTTCGCCTTGGCCAATATCAAGGTTTTGGGCACGCTACCGCCCCAGGATTCACCGTTGGTTTCCTGAGAACGTGCGCCGTGGGTGCGACGTGAGCCGTATGCGCAAGCGCTGGCAATTTTTTGGGGAGAGGATCAATCAGGCAGGCCGAGTCTGGGCTCGGTTAATGGCAAGCAGAGGAGATGAGTCTGTCCTTGACTGCTGCACAACGTGGGGTCTGTGCAATGGCATCCTGCCGGAGTGAGTTGTTACCCTCAGCCGACGGCGCATTTTACTGATTTGGTGGGAAAAGTGAAGGTAAAAACAGTTTTGTGTGAAAGATCCTACAGACGGAACTGTGTGTTTTGAGTGGTGTATCACAAGGGTCGTATCTGGAGTGACTGGCGAGTCTTAAGTCTGGGTGTGGGAATAGTGTTTTTGAAGAGGCGGGGTTGCATGGATGGGGGGCTCAGGGCGGGTTTGGTGAGTGGTATTGCGGGTAATAAGGGGATGTTGCTGGGGGGGCGTTAAAATCAAAAGATCGCAGCCTTCGGCAGCTCCTACAGGGGAGCAGTGGTGGTGGGAGAGATATGGGTTGTTTTTGTTTTTATAGAAGGTGGTGTCAGGTTTTTTCTATTGCGCTGATTGGGACGCTAAGGGTGTGTTCGCGGTGGAGGAGCTGCAGGAGGATCACGATGCGTTCGGAGCCGTCGTGGGAGAGGAAGATGGCCTCGAGTTCTTTGTAACTGCCGCTGGTGATGCGCACTTGGTCACCGGGTTCCAGTGCTATGGAGTCTTCGGTTGACGCGCAGAGTTGATTTTGACTTCGTTGCTGGAGTTGTTCGATGAGTCCATCCGCTACGGCGATCGGCTGTTTTCCGAACGTGACCAGTTGGTTGACTCCCCGAGTTGAGCGGATGGGGTGCCAGTTGTCGTTGAGTTGGTCCAGTTGGATGAACAGGTACCCAGGGAATAATGACTCCACCGAAGTGGTGCGACGACCGCGCTGGATGCGTTCTATGTGTTGGGTGGGGCGGTAGCACTTGAAGGCTTGGCGCGTCAGATTCTCCTCTGCACGTGAGTCTTGTCGTGGCTTGCACTGGATCAGGTACCAGCGGGGTGGCGGGTGCTGAGGGGGCATGCGATGGGCTCTCATGGGTAGATCAGGGCAGCGCGCTGCCCTGATATCCGGCGCTATTTTTTGTCTGAAGCGTATTCGTATTGGTAGTAGCTGTAATTGCCATAGCCATAGGCTGAAGCCTTACGTTCCACTGCGTTGAAAATCGCACCTTTGACGACGATACCGTTTTGTTCGAAGCGACGTTTGGTCACCTGAATCTCCTTGGCAGCGTTAACACCGAACCTGGTTACGATCAGGCTCGTGCCGGCTTGTCTTCCGACCAAGGCTGCATCAGTTACCGCTAGAATCGGTGGAGTATCGATAATAACCAAGTCGTATTGGCTGCTTACGTTTTCCAAGAACTGTGTGAAATTGCTGTGCATTAGCAATTCTGACGGGTTAGGTGGAATCTGTCCGCGGGTGATTACGTGCAAATTATCCACTTCAGTGGAATGCGTGGCTGTCGCTAGATCGATTTTTCCGGCCAGCAAGTCGGACAGTCCGTTTATCACATCCATGCGGAACATCTTGTTCAGATAGCCTTTGCGCATATCTGCATCGACCAGCAGAACTTTTTGCCCCGTCTGAGCGATAATGGCGGCTAGGTTGCACGACACGAACGATTTACCAACGGCAGGACTCGGGCCGGAGATCATCAAGATGTTGTTCTTCGCTTCCAAAGTAGCGAAGTGCAGGCTGGTACGCAGGCTACGCAACGACTCTACTGCGAGATCTGCAGGATTGTTTACCGCCAACAGAAGTGAGCCGGTACTGGCGCGACCGTTACCCTTTAGGTTGCTCTCGATTAGCGATTGACCTTTGCTAAGCGGGATCGAGGCGTAAACCGGAATACCCAGCTGTTCAATGGCCTCTGGATCTTCGATACCGCGATTCAACGCTTTGCGAATTAGCACGTAAGCTATAGCAAGCAGCCCGCCTAGCAGAGTGGCAATCAGTACAATCAAAGCCTTCTTAGGTTTGACGGGTTTTTCAATATTCGCGTCAGCCGGATCAATCACGCGGACGTTGCCGACAGTACCGGCACGAATAATGTCAAGCTCTTGGGTTTTGTTCAGCAGTTGAGTGTAGATTTGGGTGGTGACCTGCATGTCGCGAGCCAAACGCAATAGTTCTTGCTGGGTTTCAGGCAAGTTTTCCACTTTCTTGAGCAAAGTACGCTTCTGCTGAGCGAGCTGTCCCGTCTGGGTCATTAAGGCTTGGTATGCTGGATGCTCGCGAGTGAATCGATGCTCCATCTCCGCTTGCTTGAACTTCAGTTCTGCGATGAGAGTTTCCAAAGCTACAATCTGATCGAGTACGGCTTTGGTCTCAAGGGTGATGTCCACCGAACGGGCGCTAGTCTGATATGCATTGAGTTGGGCTTCGGCCTTCTCCAGCTGTTTACGGACATCAGGTAACTGAGTCCTTAAAAACTCGAGGCTTTGCGCAGCTTCCGCTGAGTTGCGCTGGACATTTTGCAGCACGTACAGCCGGCTGATTTCATCCAGGACTTTGTTAGCCTGCGCAGAATCTGAGCTTTCCAGCGACAGTCCAATGATGCCGGATTCTTTACCACGTTCAATGGCCGACACATCTTCTTGATATTGCAATATGGTGCTGAGGCGACGTTGCTTGGTGACGCTGAACGTTGCTCCGGTATTAGCGTTGAGGTTAGCGATTTGCACCTTGAAACCATTTTGCTCGACTTTTTCGCCCACCTGGCCGTTGACGAGTATTTCGTCTTCATTATTAAGCAGGGTGAAGGCTCCATTGCCGTTTGCACGTAGTGTAAGTGGTTCGCCCAATAAAACTTCCGGAACTTCTAATTGGAAGATGTCAAGTTCTTCTCCGCCCCATGTATAACTGTTCAAACCAAGCAAGGGCGACGCGAGCTCATTTTCCCTATGTGGCTGAAAACGTCTGCTCAAAAAGCGACCAATTAGAGGGAAATAGTTCGGCTCGACGACGATATCGAGCTTTAGATTTTCCACAGCCTTACCTAGTACCGCGCGGGACTTGAGCAGCTCAATTTCGGTTACTGCGGGAGAGGTACCACCAAGCATTTCGCTCATTTCTGCCATGCCGCCAAGCGCAGCCATCCCACCTTTTTTTTCCTCTACTTGAATGAGGGCGTTCGCTTGGTAGATGGGCGTTGACAGCAGCGCAAAAGCGACACCTAATGCGCAAAATAGCGCGGTAATACCAATAATAATCCACTTGCTATCGATCAAGGTGCCGAGAAGCGCGACCAGATCGATGCTGTCATCGTCGTCGCTGTGATCCTGAATAGGTAGGCTGTTTTGGCTTGGCATGCGGGGTACTTTTACAAGAGGTGATTATAGTTTTTGCGACCAACTGTCGACGCCTTGCGTCATCAGTTGGTAGACGTGTTCGAAGGCGACTTTCTGCTGGCGGTACGGATCGGGAATTTCCTGATTGTTCTGCCATTTGCCCAACAGGAATGTCTTGCCGCGGACTTCCGGCGCCATGCGCGCGATGCTGTCCACGTGACGTTGTTCCATGGTCAGTATTACATCGGCCTGTTGCAGCATTTCTCGAGTCAGTTGCCGACCTTTATGGTCTGGCAGATCGCCGCCGTGTTCGCGCAGGACTTCCAGCGCGGTGGCGTCCATGGATTTGTCTACGAGGGCGCCGAGGCCGGCTGAGCTTATGACTTTGCCGCGATCGGCCAGCTTGCTTTTAAGCAGGGCTTCTACGGTGGGGCTGCGGCAGATGTTGCCGATGCATACGACCAGGATTTTATTGAACATAGGGCTGCGCAGGTTACGGAATCGAGTGTTTTGACCGCACGGGCAGCAGGAGGAGGGGGATGGAATTCCTTTCCAGCGCAACAGTACGGCCTTCTCCGGTGCACTACTGCTGCCGGGGCCATTTTAAAAGCGTGCACTCTAGTGGCGTAGGTGGGTAGGGTCAAGGCTCGATGGGAACTTTCTGTCATACGGGCGTTCGGTTCTACGCCTTGGCTATTGCGCCAGCATTGGGTACGTGAATAACCCGAAGTGCAGCAGATTCAAACCGAAGTGCGTGGCGATGGCGGCGGCCAGTCCTCCGAACCGGTAGGCCAGGCCGTAGCCAATCCCAGCGATGGTCGCCAGCAGTACCCATTGCCATCCGGCACCCCAATGGGCAAGACCGAAAACTGTTGCAGCAAGTAAAAGCGCGAAGTGCTCGCCGTAAGGCAGGTGTTTGAGTCGCTCGCTCAGACTGCCTTGTATATAGCCGCGGAACAGGGCTTCTTCGACCAGGGTGACGAGTAGAAGGTTGTTGAGGATCCAGATTCTGGCGACGTCGGGCCATTTGGGTGCCCAGTCGATGATGCCGAGTATCCATGCGCTTGTGAGGGTGATCAGGGCTGTGAGGCTTAGGGTGATGGCGCTGGTTTTCAGTGTTTGCGTGAAAGAGCGCTGGGCGATGATCCATGGGCAGGCGAGCAGGAGCCAGAAGCCGAGCAGGGGTTTGTCGAGGTTGAGGTACATCGAGAACGCGGTGGCGTTTTCGGTGAAGCGTGTGGGCTCGATGACTTGGGCGTTGTGGAAGCCGGGTAGGTAGTGCAGGGCCAGGGCGAGTGCGAGGAGGACGAAGAGGCTATGGCCGAGGTAGCGGGCGTAGCGGTGGTTTTGGGGTTGGACGGCGATGCCGGCGAGGATGAGCAGGGTGATGGGGATGCTGGCCTGGAGGGATAGCTGACCGTAGGTGAGCGCCAGGACGTAGCCGGCGGTGAGCATGGTGAGGTACGGCCAGGGTAGGCGGAGCATGGGGTCATCCTTGGTTGATGCGGGCTTGGCTTGGGGCATTTAGGCAGATGTGGGGGTTGGTCGGCAATTGGTGGGGAGGATTTTTGAGGGGGATTTATTGTTGGAGGTGGTTGGTTGGGTTGCGTGTTTTCAGTGGGGGACGAGGTGGGTGGTTTTGCGGCTGCCGCGCAGCCGAGCGGGAGTGAACTCCCTCGCCACAGGGGTGGGTGTTGGCCATATGGTTGTGTTGTAGGGACAGTGTCGGAGTTGTAGCCGCAGGGTATATGTGATGAGGGCGCTTGATGTGGGTGTCTTTGGGTTTCAGTCTTCTGTGAGAGCGGCTTTATCTTTGGTAGCTGTGTGGCTGACAAGACGCTATCGCGAGCAGGCTCACTCCTACAGAAGAAATGAAATTGTGGGGTTGGCGTGACCGCGCAACCCCATGCTGCTGCGTTTATGAGGCTATTAGTTGGCGCAGTACGTAGTGCAGGATCCCCCCCGATTTGAAGTACTCCACCTCGTTCAACGTATCAATCCGGCACAGCACATCGATCTTCTCGCGGCTGCCGTCTTCCCGGGTGATGATCAGCGTCAGGTTCATCCGGGGCGTCAGCTCCACGCCGGTCAAACCGAGGATGTCGATGCTTTCTTTCCCCGTGAGCTTCAGGCTCTTGCGATTCTGATCCAGCTTGAACTGCAGCGGCAGCACGCCCATACCCACCAGGTTGGACCGGTGAATCCGTTCGAAGCTTTCCGCGATGACGGCTTTCACTCCCAGCAAGTTCGTACCTTTGGCGGCCCAGTCACGGCTGGAGCCGGTGCCGTATTCCTGGCCGGCGATGACGACCAGCGGGGTGCCGGCGGCCTGGTAGCGCATAGCGGCGTCGTAGATGGCGACCTTTTCTCCCGTAGGGATGTAGATCGTGTTGCCGCCTTCTTCGCCGCCGAGCATTTCGTTGCGGATGCGGATGTTGGCGAAGGTGCCGCGCATCATGACTTCGTGGTTGCCGCGGCGGGAGCCGTAGGAGTTGAAGTCGCGGGGTTCCACGCCTTTGGCGCGCAGGTATTGGCCGGCGGGGCTGTCGGTCTTGATGTTGCCGGCCGGTGAGATGTGGTCGGTGGTGACCGAGTCGCCGAGCAGGGCGAGGACTCGTGCGCTGGCGACGTCTTTGACTTCGGGTGGTGGGCCGCCGATGTCGTCGAAGAATGGTGGGTGCTGGATGTAGGTCGAGTCGTCCTGCCAGACGTAGGTCGCGGCTTGCGGCACTTCGATGGCTTGCCACTGTTCGTCGCCGGCGAACACTTCGGCGTATTCCTTGTGGAACATGGCGGTGTTGACCTGGCTCACGGCGTCGGCGATTTCCTGGGTGCTGGGCCAGATGTCGCGCAGGTACACCGGGTTGCCTTCCTTGTCGTTGCCCAGCGGTTCGCTGCTGATGTCGGTGCGCACGGTGCCGGCCAGTGCGTAGGCGACGACCAGTGGCGGGGAGGCGAGCCAGTTGGTTTTGACCAGGGGGTGCACGCGGCCTTCGAAGTTGCGGTTGCCCGAAAGCACGGAGGCGACGGTGAGGTCGGCTTTCTGGATGGCTTTTTCGATCGGCTCCGGCAGCGGGCCGGAGTTGCCGATGCAGGTGGTGCAGCCGTAGCCGACCAGGGAGAAGCCGAGTTGATCAAGGTATTGCGTCAGTCCTGCGGCCTTGTAGTAGTCGGTGACGACTTTCGAGCCGGGCGCCAGTGAGCTTTTCACCCAGGGTTTGCGGGTGAGGCCTTTTTCCACAGCTTTTTTCGCCACCAGGCCGGCTGCCATCATCACGCTCGGGTTGGAGGTGTTGGTGCAGGAGGTGATGGCGGCGATGACCACGGCGCCGTTTTTCAGGCGATAGGTGTGGCCGTCGTATTCGTAGTCTGTTTCGCCGACGAGGTCAGCGTTGCCCACGGCGACACCGCCGCCGCCTTCACTTTCCAGTCGTCCTTCTTCTTTGCTGGTGGGCTTGAATTGCAGGTCGATGAAGTCACTGAAGGCTTGCGCGACGTTGGGCAGCGAGACGCGGTCTTGCGGGCGTTTCGGGCCGGCGAGGCTGGCTTCGACGCTGGCCATGTCCAGGGCGAGGCTGTCGGTGAACGACGGTTCCTTGCCGGGCAGGCGCCACAGGCCCTGGGTTTTGCAGTAGGCCTCGACCAGTTTGACGGTTTCCGGCGGGCGGCCGGACAGGCGCAGGTAGTCGAGGGTGACGTCATCCACCGGGAAGAAGCCGCAGGTGGCGCCGTATTCCGGGGCCATGTTGGCGATGGTTGCGCGGTCGGCCAGTGGCAGGTCGGCGAGGCCGTCGCCGTAGAATTCGACGAATTTGCCGACCACGCCTTTTTTGCGCAGCATTTGGGTGACGGTCAGCACCAGGTCGGTGGCGGTAATGCCTTCCTTGAGCTTGCCGGTGAGTTTGAAGCCGATCACTTCCGGAATCAGCATCGACACCGGTTGGCCGAGCATCGCCGCTTCCGCTTCAATCCCGCCGACGCCCCAGCCCAGTACGCCGAGGCCGTTGATCATGGTGGTGTGGGAGTCGGTGCCGACCAGGGTGTCGGGAAACGCGTAGGTGCGGCCGTCTTCGTCCTTGGTCCAGACCGTGCGGCCGAGGTATTCCAGGTTGACCTGGTGGCAGATGCCGGTGCCTGGTGGCACGACGCTGAAGTTGTCGAAGGCGCTCTGACCCCAGCGCAGGAAGGCGTAACGCTCGCCATTGCGCTGCATTTCGATGTCGACGTTCTGCTCGAACGCGCTGGCGCTGCCGAACTTGTCGACCATCACCGAGTGGTCGATCACCAGGTCGACGGGGGAGAGCGGGTTGATCCGCTGCGGGTCACCGCCGGCCTTGGCCATGGCGGCGCGCATGGCGGCCAGGTCGACCACGGCGGGAACACCGGTGAAGTCTTGCATCAATACCCGCGCGGGGCGGTACTGGATTTCACGATCGGAGCGACGCTCCTTGAGCCAGGCGGCAATGGCCTTGAGGTCGGCGCCGGTGACAGTTTTTTCATCTTCCCAGCGCAGCAGGTTTTCCAGCAGCACTTTCAATGACATCGGCAGCTTGTCGAGATCACCGAGGCTTTTGGCAGCATCGGGCAGACTGTAATAATGGTAGGTCTTGTCGTCGATCTGCATGGTTTTAAGGGATTTCAGGCTATCGAGGGACGGCATTACGATCACTCCTTATGATCCGCACGGCTACGGACTGAGGGGACGAACTGAGGTCTAAACCTAGTCCTCTTTGCGGCTTAAAGCTAATAACTGGACTCTATGGACAGGTCCAAGGTTCCGAACTCGGCTATCATGCGCCGGTTTTCGTGACAGGCTTTGCTTCAACGCAAGTCTGGGCATCGCGCAGTGGTTGAATTTCTCGCCATCTGCCCAGGAGTAAGAATGAACACCCTCTTTATGCATTGCCGGCCAGGCTTCGAAGGCGAAGTCTGTTCCGAGATATCCGAACATGCCGCACGCTTGAACGTGGCCGGTTATGCCAAGGCCAAGGCCGCCAGCGCCTTTGCCGAATTTATCTGTACCGAAGAAGACGGTGCCGAGCGCCTGATGCGCGGGCAGCGTTTTGCCGATCTGATCTTCCCGCGCCAGTGGGCTCGCGGGATCTTCATCGATCTGCCGGAAACCGATCGCATCAGCGTGATCCTCGCGCACATGCGGGATTTCCCGTTGTGCGGCAGCCTGTGGCTGGAGATGGTCGATACCAACGACGGCAAGGAACTGTCGAATTTCTGCAAGAAGTTCGAAGTTCACTTGCGCAAAGCGCTGATGGCTGCCGGCAAATTGGTGGAAGACCCGCTCAAGCCGCGGTTGCTGTTGACGTTCAAGAGCGGTCGCGAAGTGTTCATGGGGCTGGCGGAGTCGAACAACTCGGCGATGTGGCCCATGGGCATTCCGCGCCTGAAGTTTCCCCGTGACGCGCCAAGCCGTTCGACGTTGAAGCTGGAAGAGGCGTGGCACCACTTTATCCCGCGTGATCAGTGGGACGAGCGTTTGCACAGCGACATGACCGGCGTTGACCTGGGTGCCGCGCCCGGTGGCTGGACCTGGCAGTTGGTCAACCGCGGCATGCTGGTGACGGCGATCGATAACGGACCGATGGCTGAAAGCCTGATGGACACCGGGCTGGTGCAGCATTTGATGGCGGATGGTTTTACCTTCAAGCCCAAGCAGCCGGTGGACTGGATGGTGTGCGACATCGTCGAGAAGCCGGCGCGTAATGCCGCGATGCTGGAAGAGTGGATTGGCGAGGGGCATTGCCGCGAGGCGGTGGTCAACCTGAAGTTGCCGATGAAGCAGCGTTATGCCGAGGTGAAACGCCTGCTGGAGCGCATTGCCGACGGGTTCAAGGAGCGCGGGATTCGGGTGGAGATTGGCTGCAAACAGCTGTATCACGACCGTGAAGAAGTGACGTGCCATTTGCGCCGGATTGATGTGAAGAAGCCGAAGTCTCGTTGATGTGCGTCGGCAGATATGCGGGCTTGTGTGGCGAGGGAGCTTGCTCCCGCTGGGTTGCGTAGCAGCCCTAAAACCGGACACAGAGATATAACTGATAAACCGCGTAGCCATAGTTGGGGTCGCTTCGCGGCCCAGCGGGAGCAAGCTCCCTCGCCACAAACCCGACATTGCGCGACAATGTCGGCACGTTTCAGGAGTGAATCATGAGTGAAATGATTGATACGCCGGTTGACGGCACCCTCGACGCTACCGGCCTCAACTGCCCGGAGCCGGTGATGATGCTGCACCAGCACATTCGTGACCTGGTGCCCGGTGGCCTGTTGAAGGTGATCGCGACCGATCCGTCGACCCGTCGCGACATCCCCAAGTTTTGCGTGTTTCTCGATCACGAGCTGATCGGTCAGCATGAAGAGGCAGGCACCTACCTCTACTGGATTCGCAAGAAACTCGCTTAACCCGTCGAACGACTGATGCGGATCTGCTTGCGTGCACTGCGCGTCAAGCGGATCGACAGCATCAGCGCCGCGCAACTCAAGCCCACGATCAAACCCTGCCACAGCCCGCTCGGGCCGCTTGGCGCGCCTAACCAATCGGTCAGGCCCAGCGCGTAACCCACCGGCAACCCAATCCCCCAGTACGCGAACAACGTCAGGATCATTGTCACCCGCGTGTCCTGATAACCGCGCAATGCGCCGGCCGCCGTGACCTGGATCGCATCGGAAAACTGAAACAAAGCCGAGTACACGATCAGCATCGCCGCGACATGAATCACTGTCGGGTCCGAGGTGTAGATAGTCGCGATGTCCTCGCGGAACAACAGCATCATGCTTGCTGAAATACACGCATACGCCAGCGCCGTGCCCATGCCGACGCCGGCGGCGAAGCGCGCTTCACGTGGCTCTCGACGACCCAGTGCCTGGCCGACGCGCACGGTGACAGCCATGCCAAGGGAGTAGGGGATCATGAACACCAGCGAGCTGAAGTTGAGCGCGATCTGGTGCCCGGCGACGACTGTTGCGCCGAGGCTGCCGATCAACAGGGCGATCACGGCGAAGATGCTCGATTCGGCGAACACCGCAATGCCGATGGGCAAGCCGATGCCCAGCAGGCGTTTGATCACCGTCCATTGCGGCCAGTCGAAACGGCTGAACAACTGACTCGACTGATACGCGGGCGCCCAGCGCTCCCAGCCGGCCATGCCCAGCGCCATTACCCACATCACGATCGCCGTGGCCCAGCCGCAACCGACGCCGCCCATGGCGGGCACGCCGAAGTGGCCGTAGATGAAGATGTAGTTCAGCGGGATGTTCAGCGCCAGGCCGCACAGGCCGAGGACCATCGCCGGGCGCGTACGCCCGAGGCCATCACTGAAGCAGCGCAACACGTGATAGATCGCGACGGCAGGCAGGCCGCTGGCGATGCCGTGCAGGTATTGCATGCAGGGGCCGATCAGTTCGGGATCGACGTTCATCAGGTGCAGGATCGGCTCGGCGCCGAGCAGCATGCCGGTGGCCAGCACCCCGACGACCAATGCCAGCCACAGTGCCTGACGGACGATCGGGCCGATTTCGCTGTGGGTGCCGGCGCCGAAGCGTTGGGCGACTTTCGGGGTGGTGGCCAGCAGGGTGCCGGTCATCAACAGGAAGACCGGGACCCAGATCGAGTTCCCCAATGCCACCGCCGCCAGATCCCGAGGCCCGACGCGGCCGGCCATGACCGCATCGACGAAACCCATCGCTGTCGTGGCCAGCTGCGCGACCATGATCGGCAGCGCCAGGCCGAGCAGGTTTTTCAGCTCCAGGCGGATGCGTTCGGGGCGGGTGAGGGCGGTGGTGTTGTCGGTTACGGAGTTCAAGGGCGAAACGTCCAAAGGTATTGATGCGCAAGGCGGGGCATTCTACGCGTTGACGCTATGGTCAGGAAAAGAGCTGTGTTGGGGATTTGTAATCGTCTCCCGCAGGTATCGATAACCCCTGTGGCGAGGGGATTTATCCCCGTTGGGTTGCGAAGCGGCCCCTATTATTGAATCCACGTTATTACAGGTACACCGCGTGCACAGGTTCTGGGGCCGCTTCGCAGCCCAACGGGGATAAATCCCCTCACCACAGGAGAAGTGGTGACAAGAGGAGAAGTGGTGACCTCTAATGCCCGCTGGCCCAGCATGGCCATCTACGCCTACACTGCCGATCCCCCAAAGGAGCCCGCCATGCTGATTGTTGCCGACGAAAATATCCCGCTGCTCGATGCCTTCTTCGAACGTTTTGGCGAAATCCGCCGGGTGCCGGGGCGCTCCATTGACCGCGCAACGGTCGAGCAGGCCGACGTGTTGCTGGTTCGCTCCGTGACCAACGTCAACCGCGCATTGCTCGAAGGCAGCAAGGTGCGTTTTGTCGGTACGTGCACCATCGGCACCGATCACTTGGACCTGGATTACTTTCAGCAGGCTGGCATCACCTGGTCGAGCGCACCCGGTTGCAACGCCCGCGGTGTGGTCGATTATGTCCTCGGCAGTCTGCTGACCCTGGCCGAAATCGAAGGCGCCGACCTGACTCGACGCACCTATGGCGTGGTCGGTGCCGGTGAAGTCGGCGGCCGTTTGGTCAAGGTGTTGAAAGGGCTGGGCTGGAACGTGCTGGTCTGCGATCCGCCACGGCAAGCGGCGGAAGGCGGCGACTTCGTCAGCCTTGAGCGCATCATCGAGCAGTGCGATGTCATCAGTTTGCACACACCTCTGAAGAAACACGGCGCCCAGTCCACCTGGCACCTGTTTGATAAAAATCGTCTGAATCAACTCAAGACCGGCACCTGGCTGATTAACGCCAGTCGCGGTGCGGTGGTCGATAACGCCGCCCTGCGCAACGTGTTGTTGCAGCGCGAAGACCTGCAAGCCGTGCTGGATGTCTGGGAGGGTGAGCCTGAGGTCGATGTGGCATTGGCCGATCTCTGCGTGCTGGCGACGCCGCACATTGCGGGCTACAGCCTTGATGGCAAACAGCGCGGGACGGCGCAGATTTATCAGGCGTATTGCGATTTCCTCGGTCAACCGGCGGAAGTCAGCCTGAGCAAATTGCTTCCGGCGCCTTGGCTGTCGCAGGTGACCTTGAATGCTGAAAGTGATCCGGCCTGGGCATTGGCGATGCTGTGCCGTGGCGTGTACGACCCGCGCCGTGATGACGCAGATTTCCGCCGCAGTCTTGTCGGGACGGTGAGCGAACAACGCGCGGCGTTTGATGCGTTGCGCAAGCATTACCCGCAGCGGCGGGAGATTGATGGATTGCAGGTGCGGATTGAAGGCGAGTCGGCGCAGTTGCAGAAGATTGTGGCGGCGTTGGGGGCTGTGGCTAGTTGACAGTCAGGTCGGCCCAATCGCGGGCAAGCCCGCTCCCACAGGTCATGCATCCATTTTGAAACCGTATAAATCCCTGTGGGAGCGGGCTTGCCCGCGATTGGCCGCGCCGCGATATTTGAATATTCACCCATAAAAAACCCGGCCATCAGGGCCGGGTCAAGAAGACGGTGGCTACATCAATCTTGTTTGGCAGGCTTGACCAATCGCTGTTCCAGTTCGCGGCAAGCGTCCTGGATCATGCCTTCAGTGATCGGTACTTCGCGCCCTTGTTCATCGATAATCGAGCAACCCAGAGACTGGTCTGGCTGTGTACGGATCACTTCAATTTTGTCTTCGCTGCTGTGTTGCAAGGACATGGCCTGTCTCCTCATCAGGTTGTGTGCTTACTATAAAACCGCCCGGTGACCGGGTTGTGACAACTCCCTGCGATCTTTCCTGAACGGCAGCATCAGTCCACCAGAAATATCGCACCGTTGCCAGCCGGACTTTAGACCAATAGCGTCTAGAGGCTAGGCTTTGCGGTCATAATTAACCTGACTCATTGTGATTTACAGAGTTCCTTCCTATCAACTGCGCCGTTGCGTATCTGGATGATCCCCATGCTTTCTGCTCGTCAACGCCGCGCCATTCGCTTGACCACCCGTTTTCTCGCGCCTTATCGCTGGCCGGCTTTGGGTGCGTTGCTCGCGCTGATCGTCACTGCCGGCATCACGTTGTCGATGGGGCAGGGCATTCGGTTGTTGGTCGATCAGGGCTTCATGACTCAGTCGCCGCATCTGCTCAATCAGTCGATCGGGCTGTTCATGGTGTTGGTCGTGGGGTTGGCGATCGGTACGTTTGCGCGTTTCTATCTGGTGTCCTGGATCGGCGAACGGGTGATCGCGGACATTCGGCGGCAGGTGTTCAATCATCTGGTTTACCTGCACCCAGGGTTTTATGAAGACAACCGCAGCTCCGAGATCCAGTCCCGTCTGACGGCAGATACAACACTGCTGCAATCGGTGATTGGTTCTTCGCTGTCGCTGTTCCTGCGCAACTTGCTGATGGTGATTGGCGGCATCGTTTTGCTGTTCATCACCAACCCCAAGCTCACCAGCATCGTGGTGGTGGCCTTGCCGTTGGTGATCGCGCCCATCCTGATATTCGGCCGCCGGGTCCGCAATCTGTCTCGTATGAGCCAGGACCGCATTGCCGACATCGGCAGTTATGTGTCCGAAACCCTGGGCCAGATCAAAACCGTGCAGGCCTACAACCATCAAGTCCAGGACGAGCAGCGGTTTGCCGTCACCGTGGAGCAGGCATTCGAGACTGCGCGTAAACGCATCTTCCAGCGCGCCTGGCTGATTACCCTGGTGATCGTGCTGGTGCTGGGGGCCGTGGGGGTGATGCTGTGGGTCGGTGGTATGGATGTGATTGCCGGACGGATCTCGGCGGGTGAACTGGCCGCGTTTGTCTTCTACAGCCTGATCGTCGGCAGTGCGTTCGGCACCTTGAGCGAGGTAATCGGTGAGTTGCAGCGCGCCGCCGGGGCCGCCGAGCGAATCGCCGAACTGCTGCGCTCGGAAAACATCATCCAGCCACCGGTCACCGGGTTGGTGACGTTGCCTGAACGGGTGAGGGGTGATCTGGTGCTGCAGGATGTGCGCTTTTCCTACCCGTCGCGTCCGCAAAGCTATGCGGTCGATGGCTTGAGCCTGACCATTAATGCCGGCGAAACCCTTGCGTTGGTCGGCCCGTCAGGTGCTGGCAAGTCGACGGTGTATGACTTGCTCCTGCGATTCTACGACCCGGTCGAAGGAAGAATCCTGCTGGATGGCGTGCCGCTGACTCAACTCGATCCCCTCGACCTGCGCCGCTGCTTCGCCTTGGTCTCGCAGAGTCCGGCACTGTTTTTCGGCAGCGTGGAAGAGAACATTCGCTACGGCAACCCGGGCGCGACCCTGGCCCAGGTTCAGGAAGCAGCGAAAATCGCCTACGCCCACGACTTCATCGAACAGATGCCTGACGGTTATCAGACCCACCTCGGTGACGGTGGTCTCGGCTTGTCCGGCGGCCAGCGCCAACGCCTCGCCATCGCCCGCGCACTGCTGGTGGACGCGCCAATCCTGCTGCTCGACGAAGCTACCAGCGCCCTCGACGCCCAAAGCGAACACCTGATCCAGCAAGCCCTGCCCAGCCTCATGAAAAACCGCACCACCCTGGTCATCGCCCACCGACTGGCCACGGTAAAGAACGCCGATCGAATTGCGGTGATGGATCAGGGGAAGCTGGTGGCGGTAGGGACGCATCAGGAGTTGATTGCAAGCAATGCGCTGTACGCGCGGTTGGCGGCGTTGCAGTTCAGTGATGGGCATGAGGCGGCGTGAAGAACGCTGCGGAACAGAAGAACCTTTGATCTTGTTTTTGTTTCTAAAAAAATGCCCGCATCAATCGATGCGGGCATTTTCGTTATGGCGTCAGGCAAACATCATTGATCATCAAAATACCGCTCATGCCAATCCACCAGCGGCTGTGGCGAGTTGAGCTTTTGGCCGTAGATCACCGAATACGACAATACGTTTTGCACGTACTGGCGGGTTTCGTCGAACGGGATGCTTTCAACCCATACGTCGAAGCTCAGGTGATCCGCGCCGCGCAGCCATTGACGCACTCGACCGGGGCCGGCGTTGTAGGCGGCGGAGGCGAGGACGCGATTGCCGTTGAACTGGGCGTGCACCTGGCTCAGGTAGGCGGCGCCGAGCTGGATGTTCTTGTCCGGGTTGAGCACTTGCTGTGGCGAGGCCAATGGAATGCTGAATTTGCGAGCGGTTTCCTTGGCGGTGCCTGGCATCAACTGCATGAGGCCGGTGGCGCCAACGCCGGAGCGGGCGTCGTCCATGAAGGCGCTTTCCTGGCGGGTGATAGCGAACACCCAGCTTGAATGCAGGCCACGGACCTTGGCCTCACGGACCAGCGTTTCGCGGTGAGCCATCGGGAAGCGGATATCCAGGTCGTCCCAATACTGTGCCTGGCTGATCGTGCGGATCGCCGGGAAGTACCATTTCAGGTCATAAGCCAGTTTGGCCTGGGCGACCATTTCGTCACGGTTGAAATGCCGGCTGACGTGGTACCACTCGCGACGACCGTCGACGATCTGCCCGCGGGCGTGGAACTCCAGGGCGCGACGTACCCCCGGTGTATTGCGCACTTTATTGATCAGCGCCTGGCTTAGCACCAACGGCTTATTGACCAGCGAATAAGGTGACTGCGAACGATCCGCCGCGAGGAATCCGTAGAAATCCCGCTCGCGAGCGAGGTGCTTGTAGAGCGTCTGCGACTCCGGGTTCTGTGGCTGCGCCAGTTCCAGGCTGCGGGCCTGCCAGTAGCGCCAGCGGTTGGTGGTCGCCAGGTCCTGGGGCAGGCGTCGGGTCAGCTGATACGCATCGTCCCAGCGGGCTAAACGCAACAACAAGCGCATACGCCATTCGGATACGGTGTTGTCGCGCAGTTCCGGGTCGTACTTGGTCATCACGTCCAGGGCACGGCTGTCGAAACGTCGGGCGAGGGTCAGGCCGATTTCCCGGGCGATCGCAACTTTTTCATCGCGAGAGAAATGCATGCTGCTGGCATAACCGTCGAGCAGGGCCATGGCCTTGTCCGGGTCCTGACGGGCAAGACGACGCAGGCCGAGGCTGACAATGTCGGACATCGGCTCGTCGGCCGGGGTGAAACGCGAAGGCTGGTTCAGCAGTTCGGGTTTTTGCGCCACATCCACCAGCAAGCGACCGCGAGGGGCGAGGGTGGTCAGGCCGCTGATCAGGCTGTTGGCCAGCGGATAGTTGCGTGCCTGGGCGGCGAGCTTGGTGCGCTCCCAGCGCTTCTCTTCGGTCAGCTGACCATCGGCCGCCCACACACCGAACAAGCCATCGCACGCGGCAGGCAGGGATTTACCGGTGAGCCAGAGTTTGTTCGCGTTGGCGTAACCGACGGATTTCTGGTTGCTGCCGATCTGGTACTGCGCGTTCAGGCAGTCCAGTTCGGTGAAGTTGAGCTTGGGGTCGTAATACTTGACGAAGGTCGCCCATTCGCCACGATCGGCCAGCCAGCGCAACCAGCGCAGCTTCATCCAGTTGGCCTGGGGCAGGTCACCGTGTTCGGCGAGGAATTTCTCGATTTCGGCGTTGCTCGCGGTTTTCAGGCGCGCGGTCAGCTCGTCATAGGCCAGATACGGTTCCAGCGGATAATCGGCGAGGGCCTGGCTGTAGCGAAAATAAGGGCCGGTATCGCCCTTGGCCAACGCGCGCTTGGCTTCATCGTAATACTGGCGCTGAGTGGACAGGTCCACCGCCTGGGCTGACTGGATGGCAGTGGCAGAAAGAAGCAAACATGAAAAAAGACTAAAAAGGCGACTGCGCATGAGACATCCGGGCAGAGAAATCATGACAAGTGCGGACAGGACCCACACTGAATAATCTGTAGCTTAGCCTTTTGCCAGCAACGGGCGAAAGCTTTGCGGACCGGTTGGCATCAGTTCGCAACATTTGTCATGCAGAGTGCCCCGACAATGAAATTGCCGGCCTTTTGAAGCCTCAAGTCAGGTAGAATGCGCGCCCGGTTTTTGGAGAAGCTCATGACCCTGCTCAAATTCAGCGATGTGTCCCTTGCTTTCGGCGCTATGCCGTTGTTGGACAAGGTGTCCTGGCAGATCGCCCGTGGTGAGCGGGTGTGCATCATCGGCCGCAACGGCACTGGCAAGTCCAGCATGATGAAGCTCGTCAAGGGCGACCAGAAGCCTGATGAAGGCTCTGTCTGGCGTGCACCCGGTCTCAAGATTGGCGAATTGCCGCAAGAATTGCCGGTAGCCGACGAGCGGACCGTATTCGACGTAGTGGCTGAAGGCCTGGACGGTGTTGGCGAGCTGCTCGCGCAGTATCACCACCTGAGCCAGAACATCGTCACCGACGCCGACCTGGACAAGCTGATGCACGTCCAGCACGACCTCGAAGCCCGTGACGGCTGGCGTTTGCAGCAACTGGTCGACAGCACCTTGAGCCGTCTGCAGTTGCCGGCCGACAAGACCCTCTCGCAATTGTCCGGCGGCTGGCGTCGTCGCGTCCTGCTGGCCCAGGCCCTGGTTTCCGAACCGGACCTGTTGCTGCTCGACGAGCCAACCAACCACCTGGACATCGGTGCGATTGCCTGGCTTGAAGAAGCGTTGAAGGATTTCCAGGGCGCCGTGCTGTTCATCACGCACGACCGTTCTTTCCTGCAGAACCTCGCCACGCGCATCCTCGAACTGGATCGCGGCGGCCTGATCGACTGGAACGGCGACTACGCCAGCTTCCTCGTGCACAAAGAGGCCTCGCTGGCCGCTGAGGAAACCGCCAACGCGCTGTTCGACAAGAAGCTGGCCCAGGAAGAAGTCTGGATCCGCCAGGGCATCAAGGCCCGCCGCACCCGTAACGAAGGCCGCGTGCGCGCCTTGAAAGCCTTGCGCGTCGAGCGCAGTGAGCGTCGTGAGCGCACCGGCAAGGCCAACATCCAGCTGGACACCGCTGACAAGTCCGGCAAGCAGGTGATGGTCCTCGAGAACGTGAGTTTCGCTCATCCGGGCGGTCCGTTCCTGATCAAGGATTTCTCGATGGTCCTGACGCGCGGCGACCGTATCGGTCTGCTCGGCGCCAACGGTACCGGCAAGACCACGTTGCTGAAGCTGATGCTCAGCGGCCTGCAGCCAACCAGCGGCACAGTCGAAGAAGGGACGCGCATCGACGTGGCCTACTTTGACCAGTTGCGCCACCAGTTGGACCTGGAAAAAACTGTGATCGACAACGTCGCCGAAGGTCGAGATTTCATCGATATCGATGGCCAGAGCCGTCACGTGTTGAGCTACCTCGGCGACTTCCTGTTCAGCCCGCAGCGTGCCCGCACGCCGGTCAAGGCGCTGTCGGGTGGTGAGCGTGCGCGTCTGTTGCTGGCGAAGCTGTTCAGCAAGCCGGCGAACCTGCTGGTCCTTGACGAACCGACCAACGACCTCGACGTGGAAACACTCGAGTTGCTGGAAGAGGTCTTGCTGACCTTCAACGGCACCGTGCTGATGGTCAGTCACGACCGGGCATTCCTCGACAACGTGGTCACCAGCACCCTGGTCTTCGAAGGTGAAGGCAAGGTTCGTGAATACGTCGGTGGTTATCAGGACTGGCTGCGTCAGGGCGGCTCGCCGCGCCTGTTGGGCGTGACCGAGAGCAAGTCCGGCAAGGCCGACCTGACGTCGGCAGTGGTGACGGCCGAAGCGGCACCCGTTGCTGCTGCAGCCGAAGCACCTGTAGCGAAGAAAAAGCTCAGCTACAAGTTGCAGCGCGAGCTGGAAATGTTGCCGGCGCAGATCGAAGCCATGGAAAAGCAGATTGCGGCGGTTGAAGCGCAGATGGCGGACCCTGCTTTCTATCAGCGTCCTGCGACGGAAACAGCTGCCGTGATCGCTCAGCTGGAGCAGTTACAGGCTGAACTCGACGTGATGGTCGAGCGTTGGGCTGAGCTGGATGCCTGATTGATCCTGTAATAAAAAGCCCGGCGTTCAGAGATGAGCGCCGGGCTTTTCGTATGCAACACAATCCATCCCTGTAGGAGCGAGCTTGCTCGCGATGAACCGGAGAGCGCCGCGGGGTGTCAGGCACCCCGCGTTATCGTTGACGACCATCGCGAGCAAGCTCGCTCCTACAGAGGTCCGTGTTTCAGCTTTTGTTTTGCAGGCGCACCGCAAGTACGTCACAAGGCGCACCGTGCAGCACGTCATTGGCAGTGGAACCCAGCAGCAATGCCAGGCCGTGCCGGCCGTGACTGCCCACTACGATCAGGTCGCAGGTTTGTTCCTTGGCCAGGTGGTGAATCTCCTGGCGCGGCTGGCCGTAGGTCAGGTGGCTGTATTCCTTGGAAAGCTCAGGGTACTTCACGATCAACCGATCCAGGCGCTCGCGGGCCTGATCAAACTGCTGTTGCTGCAGTTGTGACAGGTCCATCGGCACGTCGCCACCAAAGGCCATGGCCATAGGTTCGACGATATGCACCAGGGACAATTTGGCACCATTGCTGACCGACAGTTCGCGAGCGCGATGGATTACAGGATCGCACTCTTCGGTTAGATCTACAGCGACCAGAATATGGTTGTAGGGCATGAGGTGCTCCTCCTGAGGATTGCAATATTGGTAAGTATGGCTGGTTTCAAGCGCAGTGGTTCCAAAGTGGCCCGGTGCGCTCATTTAAAAGCGGTGCGTGTAAAAAGGGGAGTACTGATATGACGGTCTGGATAGTGGTGTCAATCCTGTTAGTGGTTTTGAGTCCATTGGCATGGTTGCGACCCTCCCGTGGTCAGAGCGGTCGCATGGCCCTTCGCATGGAAGCCCGACGCATCGGATTGGCCATGCAACTGGCGCCGCAGGAGTGGCCACACTGGCTGAGCCAGGAGCCGCCCAGTCCGTGCGCGCAATATCATCGTCCACGGCGCGGCAAGCAGCCAGCGTGCTGGATTTACTGGCAAAAGGCGCCGGGTGTCTGGGTGAATCAGTGGCAGGAGGTCTGCGAGGATCAGGTGCTGCTGAATTATTTCGAAAAATTGCCAGCCAACGTTTACAAGGTCGAAGCCGACAAGCAGATGATCGCTTTGTATTGGGGCGAGAAGGGCGAAGCGACGGTTCTGCAGCAGATCGACGTGACCCTCAAAGCACTCGCCTGAACACCGTCGAAATACCTGAACCACTGAAACCTGTAGCAGCTGCCGAGCCTGCGAGGCTGCGTCCGGCTGCGCAGCAGCCGTAAGATCTGTAGATTCGGTTGCCCTGACACACCGCAGTGCCTCGTTTTACGACTGCTGCGCAGCCGGACGCAGCCTCGCAGGCTCGGCAGCTGCTACAGGGGGGCCGGGTGTGGTTCTGTTGGGAGTTTTCTACGGGCAATAAAAAGCCCGACATCAACATCGGGCCGGGTTGGCCAGGCAGGCCGGAAAACGGTGTGGGCTGATCTTACGCCGGGCATTCGCCAATGCGTTGATATTTTTTCTTCCACGTCCCGCCAGCGTAGCCTTTTAAACAAAGGCTGCTGCGAATTAGGGCGACTTTTCTAACTATTGATCCTATGAATGGCTTCGCATGCACCCGCGTGTTGAAGATCTTCGCGTCACGGAAATGACCACAAAGTCGCGTTTCAACCCGTATTTTGGGCGATTGACAATTGTCTGAAATTCCGTGAAGGTGACGTACCCAAATCAAACGGGCGTATGAATTGAGCGTTTGCATTGCAGATCGCTCCTACAGAATCCCGACTATCGCGTTGGCGGGTGTGTCGGGTGGATTGGCGTAGCATTGACGATGATCGTCCTGCCCAGCCATCCGCCTGCGTCCGACGTGTACTGTTCAGCTTCCATATCGTGGAGATCAGTTGATGATTTACGAAGGTAAAGCCATCACGGTTAAGGCTCTTGAAAGTGGCATCGTCGAACTGAAGTTCGACCTCAAGGG
>Ga0247812_10000359_pt1 | contig 33302 bp, 30 predicted proteins | sample UWRJL149409B1_FD_178011 | JGI IMG/M metagenome (GOLD analysis project Ga0247812, IMG submission 178011) | Plant litter microbial communities from Arlington Agricultural Research Station in Wisconsin, United States - UWRJ-L149-409B-1 | ecosystem: Environmental > Terrestrial > Plant litter >...
GAATAAACAGGCAACGCTGGTCATGACTGTTTGTAGAATCCAAACTATCCAGACCCGAGCGAGGCATGAAATGGACCGGTTCGATGCAATGCAGGCCTTCGCCCGAGTGGTGGAAACCGGCAGCTTCACCAAGGCGGCAGCCACCCTGCACATGAGCAAGACCACCGTGACGCAGCTCGTTCAGCAACTGGAAGCGCGGCTGCGGGTGCGCCTGCTCAACCGCACCACACGCAAGGTCAACGTCACCGCCGATGGCGCGGCCTACTACGAGCGCGTCATCCGGCTGCTGGTCGATATGGACGACGCCGAGACCAGCCTGTCCAGCGCGTCGATGACCCCGCGTGGGCGGCTGCGGGTGGATGTTCCCAGTCCGCTGGCGCGAATGCTGCTGATACCTGCCTTGCCGGGGTTCTTTGCACGCTATCCGGAAATCCAGCTGACCTTGGGCGTGAGCGATCGCATGGTCGACATCATTGGTGAAAACGTCGACTGCGTAGTGCGCGGCGGCGAGATCACTGATCAGTCCCTGATGGCGAGGCATGTCGGCGATCTGAAACTCGGCATCTATGCCGCACCCGGCTATCTGCAGCGCTTTGGTACGCCGGAGCACCCCCGTGAGCTGGAGGAAGGCAGGCACAGTACTGTTGGCTTCCTCTGGTTTCGTACCGGCAAATCCTTGCCCTACGCGATGCAGCGGGGAGAGGAACGCATCGAGGCTCAGGGCCGCCCGCAACTCACGGTCGACGACGGCAACGCGTACCTCGCCGCCGGCCTGGCGGGTCTGGGCATGCTGTGGTTACCGGAGTACATGGCCAAACCGCACCTGACCAGCGGCGAGCTGTTGCCGCTGTTCGAGGACTGGCACATGGCGCCCATGCCGATGTACCTGGCATTCCCGCCGAATCGCCACGTCAGCGCCAAGGTGCGGGTATTTATCGACTGGGTCATGGAATTGATGGCCGAGCATGCGCCGGTGGTGAGATGACTCAGATGCGAACGCTCAGGACCGGGCAAGCTTGACAGTCGAACCTACCTACTAGTAGATTCGGATTTGTTCGGTCCCGGCAACAAAACCAAATCGGCGCTTGCGCGGGCCATGCTTGCAACCCTCTCTACACATCGAGTTGTCGGTATCGATCAGTTCAGCACGGCATCGACACTCATCGGTGCCTGACCCGTCATCGCCGCACCTGTGGCGCCGATCTTATTTTCCTGAGAGGTATTCATGACGCATCCCATGTCGTTTGTAGGCATCATCCACACGGTGATCAGCCTGGTTCCCGTCATCGCGGGGATCCACAGCTTTGCTCGCTACAGCAGGATCGATAAAACGACACGCTCCGGGAAAATTTATCTGGCGGGACTTGTGTTAGCGGTGATCACGTCTTTTGGCGTGTCCAGCACCGGGGGGTTAAACGCAGGACATGCGTTTGGCATCGTGGTTCTGCTTGCCGCTTTCGGGGGTGTGCTGGTGCAGCAATTCACCTTGTTGGGGAGGCTACGTCCGTATCTGTCTGACTTTGGCCTGTCGTTCAGTTTCTTCCTGTCGCTGGTGCCCGCGGTCAACGAAACGCTCACTCGGCTGCCAGTTTCCCAGCCTCTGGCCGCAGGTCCTACCGCAAGCGTGGTGAAGTTCACCTTGCTGATCCTTTTCTGCCTGTTCGTCGTGGGATTTACTGCGCAGTGCCGGCGTGTGTATGTGCAGAATCGGGTACTGGTTCGGACTTAAATTCGCCGAGCATTTCGGTCTTGATAGGAACAGGCAAGACTCACGGATTTTCCGGCATAGGTCTGTCGCAGTAGCGTCACTACCATGAGCCTCATTGAACCGAGAGGAATGTCTGATGAGTGCTCACAAAACCTTGTTTATCACCGGGATCAGCAGTGGCTTCGGCAAGGCCCTGGCCAGCGCGGCGCTCGCTGTCGGGCACCGGGTAATCGGTACGGTCCGCAATCAGGGTGCGGTGGAGGCCTTCGAGGCTTTATCGCCCGAGGCCCATGCAGTGATTCTCGACGTCACCGACTTTGCGCGAATCGACAGCGTCGTTGCTGAAATCCACACGCGCTACGGCCCCGTGGATGTTGTGGTGAATAACGCGGGCTACGGTCACGAAGGGATTTTCGAAGAGTCGCCACTGGAAGACATGCGCCGGCAGTTCGACGTCAACGTATTCGGTGCTGTCGCGATCACAAAGGCCTTCGTACCGTACTTGCGCGAGCGTCGCCGCGGCCACATCATCAACATCACGTCCATGGGCGGCACCATTACGTTGCCGGGCATTTCCTACTATTGCGCCAGCAAGTTCGCGCTGGAAGGACTCTCCGACACCCTGAGCAAGGAACTCAGCCCGTTCAATATCTTCGTTACGGCAGTGGCGCCAGGCTCCTTTCGCACCGATTGGGCGGGCCGCTCGATGCAGCGCACGCCTCGCAGCATTGCGGACTACGATGCCAGCTTCGACCCGATTCGCCAGGCGCGTGAAGAGAAGAGCGGCAAGCAGCTCGGAGATCCACAAAAGGCCGCGCAGGCACTGTTGCAGTTGATCCAGAGCGACAAGCCGCCGGCTCATCTACTGCTCGGTAGCGATGCGCTCGCGCTCGTTCGCGACAAGCTCACACAGTCTTTAAAAGAGATCGATCAATGGGAATCACTGACCCGATCAACAGACAGTTGAACGTCGAAAAAGGGCTGCCTATGGACCACAGTACCGCGCGTGCTCGGCGCATGATCGAGCTGATGAAACAGCTGGCACCGCTGGAGGGCTATAACCTGAGCCCGCTGGATGACATCCGTTTTTTGCGTTCCAACCGTCCACTGACCCGAACGCCGGTACTGTATGAGCCGGGTATCGTCATCCTGTGTCAAGGGCGCAAGCGCGGTTACCTGGGAGAAGATGTCTACGTTTACGACGCTCGGCATTACCTGGTGGTTTCAGTGCCGGTGCCGTTCACGATGGAGACTGACGCCAGCGAGGAAGAGCCGATGCTGGCTGTCTACATTCGACTGGATTTCAAGCTCGCCGGCGAACTGATCCTGGAGATCGACGAAACGATCGGCCCGACCCATGCCGAGCCCAGAGGCATGTACGCCTCGCCAATGGACGAAAGGCTCAGCCAGTCGACACTGCGCTTTATCGAAGCCATGAGCCATCCGGTCGACGCGCGGATTCTCGGTCCGTCGCTGGTGCGAGAAATCTATTACCGCATCATCGCCGGCGAGCAGGGCGGATCAATGCGTGCAGCGCTCGGCGCACAGGGACACTTCGCAAAGGTGACGCGCGCCATTCGCAAGATCCACAGCTGCTACGAGGAGCGGCTGGACGTGGAAACCCTGGCGCAGGAGGCGGGGATGAGTGTGCCTAACTTCCATCTGCATTTTCGGACCGTCACCGACTCATCACCGATGCAATACCTGAAATCCACCCGCCTGCATCAAGCCCGCCTGTTGATGTTACGCAACAACGTGTCAGCCTCATCGGCGGCATTCAGCGTCGGCTATGAAAGCCCCTCGCAATTCAGCCGCGAATTCAAACGATTCTTTGGCCGCACGCCCCATGCGGAAATCGCCTGGATGAAGGCGACCTACGCGCTGCCTGCGCCGACGACGGCGTCCCTCTACGTTTCCTCGCACTGAGCGCCGTGGCCATTAGGTCCCGATCATTTCGCCTGCGAGATTTGCGAGGGCGCGGAGCCTGTCCATCTGGCGCATGTCGTGGTGATACCCCATCCAGATATCGCGCCCTGGTGGCTCACTGCCGACGTCTATCAATTTGAGGGCGGTCAATTGATCGCCTAATACACGGGGCAAAACCGCCACGCCCAATCCGCGACCGCACATCTGTGCTTGCACGGTACGGCTGCTGCTGGTGAACACGGTTTTCGCGCGCGGAAACATCTGCTGTAGCCACAGCACGTCAGGGTAGTGAGCTTGTGCTGTGTTCATGAGGATCAACCCGAGGCCTCCTCCATCTTGCGCGGGTGAGAAGGGCAAGTGCGCAGCAACGTAGAGTCCGTAGTTGAGTGTCGTGAGTCGACGTTGAACGATGTCCGGTTCGGTGAACGGCACAATGCGAAAGGCGATATCCGCATCACGACGCGTCAGGTCGAACAGGCGATGCCCGGCGATGACTTCCGGAACAATCAATGGGTATCGTCGAGACAGTTCGCTGAGTACGGGTGCCAGCACATAACAGGCGAACCAGTCAGCCGATGAAATCCGCAACAGCCCCTCAGGTTGACTGCTGTCGCCGGCGAGGTGCCGCTCAATTGAAAGCGCGCTTCGCTCCATTTCCTCGGCCAGCCCCAGAATTTTTTCACCGCTGTCCGTCAGTACCAGGCCTTGCCCGGTGCGGCGGAAAAAAACCTGCCCGCTGTGCTGCTCAAGAACGTGCAGTCGCCGCCCCACGGTGGGGTGACTCACGCCAAGTTGCTTCGCGGCGGCGCCCAGCGAGCCGGTGCGGACTATCGCCAGGAAGACGCGCAAGTCGTTCCAGTCCATCGTCCACCTCTAACGAAAATGTACGGCGAAGATGCAGCAATGGCAGTCCCGTGGCAACCCCGGCCCACCGCACAATTAATCCATCCACGTCATGCGGCAAGCGAGAGGGGTTTCACATGAATATCGGTGGCAGCCTTACAAAAATGCACGAGGAATGTGCATCTCTGGCAGTGCCGCTGACGCTCGTCGACTCGGACAATAGACCCTCAACCACGGCAACAACCCCTGGGGCTTGCCGTTTTATCTGCCAGGCAGCGGACATGAATGAATATGAAGTCTGCCTGCGCCAGCTAGCTGTGTTTCTCTGGAGTTGCCCAATGACATCCAAACTGGATTGCGCCCCGGCAGCCGACTCGCGCCGATGGTTTGCGTTCGCTGTTCTTCTGATCGGTGCGTTTCTTCCGCCGCTGGACTTTTTCATCGTCAATGTTGCATTGCCCTCAATCCGCAGTGGCCTGGCTATTACCCCCGCACAAGTTCAATGGGTGATCTCGGGCTATGCCGCCAGCTATGCCGTTTTTCTGATCACGGGAGGTCGCCTGGGTGATCTGCTGGGCCGCCGCCGAGTGTTCGTTGCGGGTATGGCCGGCTTCGGCGTTGCCTCCTTGATCTGTGGCCTTGCCAACTCGCCGACGATATTGATCTGCGGACGTGTGTTGCAAGGTTTGAGCGCGGCGGCAATGGCACCTCAGGGCCTGGCGTCCATTCATGCTCTGTTTCCGGAGCATGAACGTTCGCGTGCGTTAGCGGTGTATGGCGCGACGATTGGCTTCGCGGCGGTTGTCGCTCAGGCACTTGGAGGCCTGCTGATATCGATGAATGTTTGGGGCCTGCAATGGCGTGCAGTTTTCTTGATAAACCTGCCCATCGTCATCGCTGTTTTCATTGGCGGAATACGGCTGCTTCCCGATACCCGGAGCCAGACTCCGGCGCCACTGGATCGCATTGGAGTACTGCTATGTGCGCTGACGGTCGGGCTGCTGGTTGTACCGTTGGTTGAAGGCCGGGAAGCAGGGTGGCCATGGTGGCTTTGTCTGTTGCTGCTTGGATCGCCGGCAGTCGCTGCGGCCTTTTGGCGCCACGAGATCGCGCTGGAGCGTCGAGGCGGCACACCACTGGTCAGTCCGCAACTCAGTCGAGCACCCGGCCTGATCGCCGGGCTGACGGGCGTACTGTTTTTCTACGTGATATCGGCATTCTTTCTAACGTTTTCGATTTACCTACAGGACGCGCTGGGGGCAACGCCATTGACCTCGGGGATGATGTTCGTCCCGTTTGGCGTGGGCTTTCTGATTGGCCCTTTGACAACTCCCTTTGCTATCCGCTTGTTCGGCCGTTTTGTTCCCGCCATTGGAATGATGCTTGAGGTAATGGGATGTCTGATCCTGAGCGTAGCGGTCGCTATCGCGCCGGCAGGGGAGAGCCCTCAATTGGCGCTCGTGATCCTCGCAGTGGGGTTACTCGGGTTTGGCCAGGGTTGGGCGCTGCCAACACTTATTCGAACCGTGATAGATCGTGCACCACCCGGCGGATCAGGAATGATCTCCGGCGTAGTCAATTCGGCCTTGCAGATCAGCGCCGCGCTGGGGGTGGCAGTACTCGGTGGCGTTTTTTACGCACTGGCGACTCCTGCGCAAACCCCTTCCTCGCTAGCCACCGGATTCATTGCAAGTCTGCTGGGCATCGCTGCCTGCCTGGTCGTTTCAGCGCTGCTGTCTGTGTATGCCTCGATGCCTCGTTTACCAAAAGCAACTGCTCCTTTCGGCGTTTCAGTCAGCCCGAACCTTGACTGACTCCAGCGCCGAGCAGTAGCCAAATTTTCAACTCACCCTATCTGCGTTACTCAGGAGTCAAAACATGTCTGGCAAATTTATCAATCAAGTGGCGGTCGTCACTGGCGGCTCGACTGGAATCGGCTTTGCGATTGCCCAAGCACTGTTAGCCGAGGGCGCTAAACGCGTTTATATCACCGGACGCTCGGCGGCAACGCTGGACGCTGCGGTTACCGTATTGGGCGATAAGGCGGTGGCGGTGGTGTCTGACGTCGCTCGGCAGGCCGATCTCGATACGCTCAAATCCCTGGTCGAAGAACAGGACGGTCAACTCGACGCAGTCTTCGCCAATGCCGGTATATGCGAAAAAAACCCGGTGGGCGAAACGACGGAAGCTGCTTACTACAACCTGTTCGATATCAACGTTAAGGGTGTGTTTTTCACTGTTCAGACGCTGTTGCCGTTGATGAAGGAAGGCTCGTCAATCGTTCTGACCGCCTCCATTTGTTCCAGTAACGGGATGGAAGGTTTGAGTCTTTACAACGCTTCAAAAGCTGCTGTGCGTTCATTTGCACGCACGTGGGCCAATGAACTCAAAGGCCGAAAAATTCGCGCGAACGTGCTCAGCCCCGGCTTTACCAGAACACCGTTGATGGACAACGGACTGAAGATGGATCAGAGCCAGATCGAAGCACTTAAAAATCACGTAGAGCAAATCGTGCCGCTGGGCTACATGGCCCAACCGGAACACATAGCGTCGTGCGCACTGTTCCTTGCATCGGCTGACGCCTGTTACGTCAACGGCGTGGAACTGATGGTCGACGGTGGCCTTTCGCAAATCTAATGAAACGCCTGTCTGTGCAAAAGGCTTATTGACTGGGCAATTCCGTAGAGGAGAGCGGACGTCCAGCCGGGAGACCTTCGGCTGCAATAGCCTTGCGCCGGCGCAAAACACGAAAGTGCGGCGATTGCAGTGGCGCTCGAATGGGCTCGAACGGTACCCAGATGAGGGTGCTTCCAGACAGCGCCACGGCAATTGCTGCAGCATTGAGACCGCCCCAGCAAGGAACGTCCGCGATGAGATCATTCCCACAGGAGGCACTCCTGGCGTTCTTGCGCCATGCCAGTGATTGAAGCATCACTTCCACGTCCGGGCGGCGAGAGAGATTGGCGATCGATTCTGATAATGCCTTCGTGCTTACCGGATCGGGCGGCAAGAGATGGAGTCTGGATTGACTGTTTAATTGGGACTGAAAGTCTGGCCCCGCAGGCTTTGCTCGCGGATTGTTTGGGGGGCCTGAAGCGTTCGGTAAGACAGAAGGACATGGCGGCAGGGAAGTGGATAGTTTGCGCAGGTCCATGGGTCTCTCTCTTGGGGGTGGTGGCAGTTCTGCAGGATACAAATCTAATAGTCTACCAACTAGTAGGTTTAATCAATGGAGAGCCAACCGCACCGCCGGATTGGGTCTTATGCCGCCCAGTCGGTCCGATACTGCAACAGAAAGTCGACGAATGCTCTTACCCGCTGAGGAACGTAGCGGCCATGGGGGTAGAGAAGGGTGTAGGGCCTGGAGCGGCCATTGTAGGGTTGGAGCACCTCGACGAGGGTCCCATCGGCCAGTTCTCGCTCGACAATGAATTGGTAAGTCTGGAAGAGACCGGCACTGTGTTTGGCCAGGGTAACGCCGCCCAGCACATCATCCGAACAGCAATATCCGCCCTCCGCGAAGACCTCACGTTGTTTGCCCTCGACGTTGAACAGCCATGAGATGCGTCGACCGCTGCTGGGCAGTTCAAATTGAATGCACTCGTGAGCGACAAGGTCATCCAGCGTCGTTGGCGTGCCTGCCTTGGCCAGGTATTCAGGTGTCGCGACCACCACCAGTTTTGCGTCTTCGAGCAAGCGGGCAATCAGGTTCGAGTCCGGTTGAGCCCGGACCCGAATCGCCAGATCATAGCCCTCCGCCACAAAGTCGATATTTCGGTTACCCAAGTGGATATCAACGGTGACGTCTGGATAAAGCGCTCGAAATTTCGGCAGAAGCGGCAAGATCCGGTGGTGCCCGTACGTGGTAGGAAGACTGATGCGCAGCTGTCCTGAAGGCTTCGATTGAGCGCCCATGACTTCTTGTTGCGCTTCCACCAGTTGAGTCAGGGCTTGTCGGCACTGTTCGTAGAACACCCGTCCCGGTTCAGTCATCCGGATGCTGCGCGTGGTCCTCACGAACAGGCGTGATCCCAAGCGCTCTTCAAGACGTAAAATCGAGCGGCTTACTGCCGCAGGCGTAACACCGGCTACCTGCGCTGCTGCCGTAAAACTGCCCGTTTCCGAGGCGAGGCAGAATAGCTCGATGCTTCCAAGCTGCAGGTCATCAAAATGGCGCTTCATATTAATCACACTGAGTAATCGGCGAGGTGCGCGAAAGCATAACGTTGAGCCATGGCCCTGCAAAGGTTGGCTACGCTCAATTCATTACATCGCGTCACAAATGATGTACCCAGCCTCGCATTTATCCATTCCAGGCAACCTTCTACAGTTCATTCCACTTGCCGCCTCATCATGCCGATGGGGAGCGAACTGGAGACACTCCCATGCCTTTCATCAGTGTTCGTATTACCCGCGACGGCGTTACCAAAGAACAGAAAGCTCAGGTCATCGCCGAGATCACCAAAACCATGGAGACCGTGCTCAACAAGGATCCGCACCTGACGCATATCGTGATCGAGGAAGTGGATACCGATAACTGGGGCTACGCTGGAATAACCACCACCGAGTACCGCAAGTCGCTGGCGGAACCCACGTCATGAAGCCCGTCAGAGTTGATTTTGTGTCGGATGTCGTGTGCCCCTGGTGTGCGCTTGGCGCCACGGCCTTGCAACAGGCCATCGCCAATCTTGCCGGCGAAGTTGTCGTCGAGCTGACGTTTAAACCCTTCGAACTCAATCCGGATATGCCGGCCGAGGGTGAACACGCAGTCAGTCACATGATGCGCAAATATGGTCGCAGCGCCGGGGAAGTTGCCTCGCGTAATGACAGCGTGATCGCCCGCGGCAAGGCCATCGGTTTTGAGTTTGACCTGGCAAAACGCAGCCATTTCTACAACACCTTCGATGCTCACAGGCTGTTGTTCTGGGCGGCGCAAGACGGTCGACAGATCGCGCTGAAGAACATCCTGCTAAAGGCGTATTTCACCGACGGCCAGAACCCCAGCGACCCTGAAACCCTGGTGCGCCTGGCCGGTGAAGCGGGACTTTGCGCCGCTCGCGCCCGGCAGATACTCGACACCGGCGAGTTCGCCACGGAAATCAGAGAGCTGGAAGGTTTTTACCTTCAACGCGGCATCAACTCGGTCCCGGCCATGGTGATGAACGGTGGTCATCTAGTGTCCGGATCGCAGTCAGTCGCGGAATACGAACAGGTCCTCAGGCAAATGGCGCGCGAGTCCGCGGCAGCCTGATGGCCCGACTGTTCCATTGAAACTACTTTCATAATCTATCGAGGAATTATCATGAGCCATTCAAAAAAAGTCGTCGTGGTTACTGGCGCATCCCAGGGTCTTGGCGCAGGGATCGTCGAAGGTTTTCGTAAACTCGGCTATCAAGTGGTTGCGACTTCGCGCTCTATCAAACCGTCATCCGATCCGGACATCCTGACCGTCGCAGGTGACATTGCCGATCCGGCGACTGCCGAGAAAATCATCCGCGAAGGCGTAGCGCGTTTCGGGCGTATTGACACTCTGGTGAACAACGCCGGGATCTTCCTGGCCAAGCCGTTCACGGCCTATACCCGCGAAGATTACGTAAACACCGTGGCCACCAACATGGGCAGCTTCTTCCACATGTCGCAGCAGGCGATTGCCCAGATGGAGAAACAAGGTGAGGGTGGACATGTGGTCAGCATCACCACAACGCTGGTCGATCACGCCATCGATGGCGTGCCATCGGTGCTGGCGTCGCTGACCAAAGGCGGCATGAACGCCGCGACCAAATCCCTGGCGATCGAGTACGCCAAGCGCGGCATCCGCGTTAACGCTGTATCGCCGGGCATCATCAAGACCCCGATGCATGGTGAGGAAAGCCACGCCGCTCTGGGCAGCCTGCATCCGGTCGGCCACATGGGCGAGGTGCAAGACATTGTCGGGGCGGTGCTGTACCTGGACAGCGCCAACTTCGTCACTGGGGAAATCCTGCACGTCGATGGAGGTCAAAGCGCCGGTCACTGATGGAAACCGCCAGTACCGGTGCAGCGATCAGGTGATCCTGTTGATGCCGCCGCCCAATCCCACTGCTCGCAGGCATTAGGTTGGCGGCATTGTTCAGCGGTGCGCTGACACCCCATTCTCCCTCTCTCTGATTCGTGGGTGTCTTTCAGTCAGCCAGTTCTTCTGGAGAAACCACCCACACGCTGCAGGGCATTTTGTACAGCAGATGTTCCACTGTACTGCCGACCAATCGACCTATGCCCCGATGGCCGACCCGGCCCATGACGATGACGTCGATGCCATAGGCATCCGCGTAACTGGAGAGAACCTTGGTCGGGTTGCCCATGATCATGTGCTGGCGCTCCGGTGGAATCCCGTTGCGCTCCGCCAGCTCGCGGAAGGCATCGCCCTGTGCATCGAACAGCGTCTTGGCAGTACCCGAGGAAAAGAATGCAGAAGCGTTTTCGAAGCCGAATTCGTCGGTGCTGATGGATGACAGGTCATGGGCATAGATCACATCGAGCGTCGCATTACAGGTGCTCGCCAGTTTTGAGGCCTCGCGCAGAATCCTGTCGTTGAAACCTTCGTATTGGCCATCGCGATGGAAAGGATCAACTGCGGCGACAATCTTGCGTGGCAGGGCGTGCTGCACGTGACTGACAAAATGCAAAGGCACAGGGCATTCGCGCAGTAGATGGATATCGAGCGGCGTGAACATCAGGCGCGACAGCAGTGACTCGTATTCGAGTGCCTTGATCAGTGCGGTCATCGGCTGTTCTTTAAGATGAATGAGGATTTCCTGCAAGGGTCTTTCCACCCAGACCACTTCGGTGGTGACGTGCACGCCGATTTTGCGTAAGGGACGGGCCTGCTCTTCCAGCCATTGGCGATGGCGCTCGACATACCCGAGTCGCATCTGCTCCAGCGCTTGTTCGTTGACCATCCCGGCTGTCGCCAGACCTTCCAGGTAATCGAATGCCACAATATGCAATGCCGCACCCGAAGCCTTGGCCAACGCTGCGGCCCGGTCGAACGCGGGGCTGTTTTCCATCAGGGGCGAGACGACCAGCATCAAACGTGATTGCTCAGACAGGACAAATCTCCCGTGGGTAATCCAGCGACGCCTGTGCGCAATGGCAACGGTGCTTCTGGGTAGTGAAGCCTCAGGCTCATCTTGCCGCTGGCCGGGGAGGCGATCGGTTGATCAAGATCAACTTTATCTGTCTTCAGTAACGTTAAACCGAGCGTCGTTGCTGATAAAGATCAAGTCGCCTCTGGCGGTAACGCTCAATCTGGAGTTCTACTCACTCCATCCAGATGGCCGCGTGCCGAGGTGTCCCATGTCGCAGACTCCGCGTTTACTGTTAATAGCCCCCTCAGCCATGACCCGCACGCCGGCGTTCGACCGTGCCGCCGCGTTGGCACTCGTTATGCAATTACCGTTGCACATCGTGGCGTTCGACTATTTGCAGGCTCTGGCGGTGGCTGGCCTGTTCGCCCATGAGCAGATGAGCCTGGCACGGGACGGTTATTTACAAACCCATCGACAATGGCTCGCGGAGCAAGCCGCGTTGTTGAGTCAACACGGCGTCGAGGTCACCAGTGAGGTGGTGTGGGTACAGCATCCTTACGAGGAGATTCTGCACTTCGTCAACGAAATGCCACTGGTGCTGATCATCAAGGATGCCCAGGAAGAGTCGGCGTTGAGACGGGTGTTTTTCACGCCGCTGGACTGGCAGTTGCTGCGCGATTGTCCGGTGCCGGTGCATCTGGTGACCAATGCCCTCAATCCACGACCCCGCAACGTGCTGGCCATCGTCGATGTGCTGCGCAGCGAAGAGCAGGACCACGTGTTCAACGACCAGATTATCGACGCTGCGACCAAGCTGGCTGAACAATGTGACGCCCGGCTTGAGCTGCTGTATGTCTTTGACTGGACGACCGTGTATGCGCAGGATATGGGATTTGGTGCGCTGCCGCTGGCCGTCGGAATTTATGAAGCGTTGGGCGTGGCTCAGCACGGGGCGTTTGCGGCCCTGGCAGAGCGTCACGGCGTGCCATCGGAATGTCGGCACTTCATCGAGGGCGCACCGGTGTCCAGTATTTGTGAATTTGCCGCTGACCACCGCACCGATGTCATCGTAATGGGAACGGTGCAGCACAAGGGGTTGAACAAGCTGCTGGGGACCACGGCCGAACAACTCTTGCACCGGGCGCCTTGCAGTGTACTGGCGATCAAACCAAGCGAGATGTTGCAATCCTGAGACGTGGACAGCCCCGCAATGCACCGTTGGCCGGCACATCGCGGGGCGATTGTTTACAGGTAAAGGCGATGGATGACCTGACGGCTGTCATCGGGATCATTGTGCGTCTCGAAACCCAGTGCCTTGGCCAGGTCGCGCATCGGCGCATTGCTGGAGGCATCCACCGAATACATCTGCCGAAAACCGTTTCTGCGGGCGGCCTTGATCAGATGCTCCATCAGTAACGTACCCAGCCCCAGGTGTTTCCATTCATCGGCGACTGTCACGGCGCATTCACATTCATGCTCGCCCGTGGCGGCGTAGCGGCTGACGCCGATCTCAATCAATTGGCCGTTTTCGTGGACCAGCGCAATGTAGGCTGTGCGCTGTTTGTTATCGGTGTCCATCAACTGGTTAAGCATGGCGGCGCCAGGTTCGTTGATCTGCGCAAGAAAACGCATGTGCCGGGACTCGGGAGACAGCCGTTTGATAAAGGCGTATTCACGCTCGCGGTCTTTTTCCGCCAGCGGCCGGATCAGCACGTGACGACCATCCTTGAGCGCTTCGATCCAGTGTTGTCCGGTGATCGCGGCGTAGGCGGCAGCGGCACGATCATTGTGGTCTTTGACGGTGAGCATGGGGTAATCCTCCATGGGTTTGAAAAATTGGCGCGTGGTGATGGGCCCCGCGGTTCATTCCTTTCTACGCCGCCGGCACCGCCAGAATCTGATCTGGATCAGAGAGACGTAACGTGAGCATTCATTTACGCGTGTTTGATGTAAATCAACCTGGGGGAGGGGGTAACAAGCGCATGGTGAAACCTCCGGCGTTTAACGACCGGTGTCGAGTCGAGGTGTGTGATGGGTCTATATCAACGTTTGTTGCTGATCGCCGACCAAACCCTGCATCAGTCTCCCGCCCTGCTGCGTGCCGTCGCGTTGGCCAAGGCGAGTGGGGCTGTGCTGGATGTGCGAGCCTTTGTCGAGCCCGCACCGATCGTGCATGTGTGGGAAGAGAAAATCGACGACGCAGGGTATCAGCGCTATCTGCGCCGCTATCGCCGCTGGGAGGTCGAAGAGGTCGAGCGGCTCAGCGGCCTGGGACTGGAGGTGACCGTCAAAGTCGTGTTCACGACCCATCCGCTACTGGATATATTGAACGCGGTCGAAGATCTCAAGCCGGACTTGCTGATCAAGGATGTCACCTTGGAGCCCGTGCTCACGCGGGTGTTCATCACGCCGCTTGATTGTCACTTGCTGCGCGAATGCCCGATCCCCGTGCACTTGGTCAATCACGCCCGTTACGGTTTGCCGCATCGGGTCGTCGCCGCGGTGGACCCGTTTGATCCGTCGACACAAATCGGCGGCCTGAACGACACCATCATTCAGAACGCCAACGCACTGGCTTTGCAATGCGACGCGCCGCTGCACCTGCTTTACGCCTATGACTTGTCGCCGGCCTTCAATAGCGATGCGCCGCTGGTCGGCGGTGGCTGGAGCGTGGACTACGTTGAGGAACTGCGTGAATCCCTGCACCTGGCGTTTGTCACCCTGGCCGATCGTTACGGCGTTCCGCCGGAGCGGCGGCATTTCGTCATGGGTCTGCCAGTGCCGGTGATTAGCGAGTTTGTCGAGCAATACCTGGCCGATGTGGTGGTGATGGGCACGGTGCACCGAGTGGGGATTGACCGGTTGATCGGCAGTAATACCGAGCGAGCGTTGTACTCGGTGCCGGGCAGCATTCTGGCCGTCAAGTCGAACATCAGGGGGTGAGCACGGTCGCTCCCTTGAGCTGCCCGGCCCTGAGCACGCGAAAGCCTGTAGCATCGTCCAGTGCAACATGGCACGCATGACAATCCTCCAGACGTGCGGATGTCAGCGTGGGGAGCGATGACAGCCCGCGACCAGCTGCTTGAGCCCTTCCATGTTCTGGATTTTGACGTCTCGGCCCGATATTTCTACCAGTCCCTGATCCCGCAGGTGCGCAATGCCCCGGCAGATGGTTTCCAGTCGCAGCCCCAGGTAGGAGCCGATTTCTTCGCGACGCATTTTCAGCACGAAGTCTCTGGATGAATAGCCGCGGATACTGAAACGTTGCGACAGGTTCAGCAGAAAAGCCGCCAGTCGCTCATCCGAGTTCATATTGCCCATGAGCATCAACATGCTGTGATCACGCACGATTTCACGGCTCAGGAGCCTGTTAAGGTTGTGCTGCAGCGACGGCAGGTTTTGGGCGAGTTTCTCCAGTTGCGCGAAGTGGATGGGGCAGACTTCGCTGTCCTCGAGGGCAAACGCGTTGCAGGCGTGCTCATCGGCGCTGATGGCGTCCAGACCGAGCATCTCGCCGGGTATGTGAAAACCCGTGACCTGTTCACGACCATCGACTGACAACATGCTGGTCTTGAATGAGCCGATACGGACTGCGTAAAGCGAACGCAACGGGTCGCCCGTGCGGTACAACGCGGCACCCTTTTTGACCTTGAAGCGTTGCACGATCAGCGTATCCAGTCGCTCGACTTCCGCGCCGCTCAAGCCAATCGGCAGGCACAACTCCAACACGCTGCAATTGGAACAGGCGGCCTTGAGGTAATGAACTTGAAGGGGACGTGTTTCAGGCATGGGGGGGACGCCATCAGGGGGTGTGCTAAGCATAGATGGTGAGTCTTTGGGCGCGCAGCTCATTCGGGCGTTCACCGGGGTAATCGACGAACGGGGAAAACTCGCGTCTTACGGGCCGATGTTCAGAGAGTCCCACGCCATTCAACGTGATCACCGACGGCGAGACTTGATGTAAATCAAGTCCTGGACGTTTCAGACTCCCAGAATCCACCAATGACTATCGGCAGGTCGAGCCGTTGGCGGAGAAGTACATGAACGATTTTCTGAGTGACAAGCAACTGGAGGGACTGGATGCCTATTGGCGGGCCTCCAATTATCTGGCCGTCGGGCAGATCTACCTCAAGGACAACCCGCTGCTGGCGCAACCGCTGACCCTGGCGCACATCAAACCGCGCTTGTTGGGGCACTGGGGCACAACACCGGGGCTGAACCTGATCTACACCCACCTCAATCGGTTGATCAACCAGTACGACCTGAACATGCTCTTCGTTGCCGGCCCCGGTCATGGTGGGCCAGCGGTTGTCGCGCAGACTTATCTGGAAGGGACGTATACCGAGTTTTATCCCTCGGTGGAACGCAACACTAACGGTCTGGTTCGCCTGTTTCGGCAGTTTTCATGGCCTTACGGAATCTCCAGCCATGTCTCGGCGCAGATTCCGGGGTCGATCCATGAAGGCGGCGAACTGGGCTATAGCCTGGCCCATGCCTATGGCGCCGCGTTTGACAATCCTGACCTGATCGTCGCCTGCGTGATCGGTGACGGTGAGGCCGAAACGGGGACGCTGGCCGCCAGTTGGCACTCCAACAAGTTCCTCAACCCGGCACGTGACGGGGCTGTGTTGCCGATCCTGCACCTCAACGGGTACAAAATCGCCAACCCCACGGTGCTGTCCAGAATCAGTGAGGAGGAACTGTCAGCCCTGATGTATGGCTATGGTTACGACCCGTATTTCGTCGAAGGTGATGACCCGGTGCAGGTGCATCAGGCGATGGCTCAAACGCTGGACACGATGGTGCTGAAAATTCGTGAAATCCAGCTTGCGGCGCGTCGGCCTGGGCCATCCGGACCACCAGAGCGACCGCTTTGGCCAATGCTGATATTGCGCACGCCCAAAGGCTGGACCGGGCCGAAATTCGTCGATGGCCATCACGTTGAAGGCACCTGGCGCGCGCATCAAGTGCCGCTGGCCGATTTCCAGCAGCCGATTCACCTGCGGCAACTGGAGGAATGGCTCGAAAGTTATCGTCCCGGTGAACTGTTTGATGCCAATGGCACCTTGCTGCCGGAGATCGCTGCACTGGCACCCACCGGGCACCGGCGCATGAGCGCCAATCCCCATGCCAACGGTGGACTGCAGTTGCGACCTCTGGATTTGCCGCGTTTTAGCGACTATGCCGTGAAGTTCGAAGTGCCTGGCAGCTTGCGCGCGGAAGGCACACGAGTCATGGGCTCGTTTCTGCGCGACGTGATGAAAAACAGTCTGGGCGCGAGCAACTTTCGTCTGTTCGGCCCGGATGAAACCGCTTCGAACCGACTGGATGCGGTCTACGAGGTCAGTGCCAAGGCATGGATGGAACCGCTGGAGCCCGATGATCTCAACCTGGCCGCCGACGGCCGGGTGATGGAAATCCTCAGCGAACAGGTATGCGAGGGTTGGCTCGAAGGCTATCTGCTGACGGGCCGCCATGGTTTGTTGTCCTGTTACGAGGCGTTCATCCATATCGTCGATTCGATGGTCAATCAGCATGCGAAATGGCTGAAAACCGCCGCCGAGGTGCCGTGGCGCAAACCCGTTGCTTCGCTCAATTTTTTGCTGACGTCCCATGTCTGGCGTCAGGACCATAACGGTTTCTCTCATCAGGACCCGGGGTTCATCGATCTGGTGGCGAATAAAAAGTCGGACGTGGCGCGGATTTACCTGCCGCCCGATGCCAATTGCCTGTTGTCGGTGGCTGACCACTGCCTGAGAAGCCGCAACTACATCAATGTCATCGTCGCCGGCAAGCAACCGGAATGGCAGTGGCTGGATATCGATGCCGCCATCAGTCATTGCCAGACCGGCATTGGCCGATGGGACTGGGCGTGCCGGGATGATCAAGACCCGGACGTGGTCATGGCCTGCGCCGGTGACGTCCCGACCCTGGAGACACTGGCCGCCGTGACCCTGTTGCGCGAGTACGTGCCGGATCTGCGGGTGAGGGTGGTCAATGTCGTGGACTTGATGGTGCTGCAGCCGTCGTTCCAGCATCCCCACGGCTTGTCGGACAGTGCGTTCGATGAATTGTTTACTGTCGACAAGCCAGTGATCTTCGCCTTCCATGGCTACCCTGCGCTGATCCACCGACTGTTGTACAAACGCAACAATCACGAGAATTTCCACGTTCGTGGCTTCAAGGAGGAGGGCGCGACCACCACACCGTTCGACATGGCGGTGATCAACAACCTGGATCGCTATCAATTGGCGCTGGATGTCATCGAGCGCGTGCCCCGGCTGCACGATCAGTTACAAACCGCGCGGTCGCGCTATTGGTCGATCATGGAGAAACACAAGCTTTACCTCATTGAACACGGGCAAGACATGCCCGAGGTACTGAACTGGCAATGGACGCCAGTGGCGGGTCGCTGAGGTCCGACAGGGCCGCGCGACATCGAATACCCACCTGACTGGAGGCAGATCATGAGCCAGTATCAACGGTTGTTAGTGATCATCAACCCGGCCGCGCGCCATTCTCAGGCAATCAATCATGCTGCAGCGCTGGCCAAGGCGAGCAGCGCGAGTTTGCATATTGTCGCCTTGATTCCTTCGTTGAAAATGTTGTCGCTGCTCGAAGAAGGCGACCGGGAAAAGGCTCGGGAGCTTTACCTGCAAGACCATCACGACTGGCTAAAGGACCAGGCAAAAAATCTGCGGGGCAGGGGGATCGATGTGACCACCGAGGTGGCCTGGGCCGATGACATGAAGCAAGACATCCTGGATCACGTCTCGGAAATGCAGCCCGACCTGTTGATCAAGGAAGTTCAGCATGAATCAGCGCTCAAGCGTGCCTTTTTCACGCCTTTGGATTGGCATTTGCTGCGTCACTGTTCGATACCGGTTTACCTGGTGGGCGGGAGCGGCTTAGTGCCGCCGCGCAAGGTTGTGGCGGCGGTCGAAGTGTCGGACGTCGAGTCTTCCGACGACGAACTCAATGACCGGATCATCCAGCAAGCCAGCGGCCTCGCCATGCAGTGTGATGCCGAGTTGCATTTGCTGTACGCCTGCAATATTTCCGCCGCCTTTCTGGCGGACATGGGCGGTCTGACGCTGGCTGACCTCACCAAAGCGCTGCGCAGAGACCTGGAAAAATCTTTCCTCACGTTGGCCGGTCGGTATGGGGTGCCCTCTGATCGTCGACACTTCATTCCAGGACACCCCGTAACGGCGCTGAGCGAGTTCGCTAACGAGCATCAAGTGGATGTGATCGTGATGGGTAGAGTCCAATCCCATGGGCTGGACAAGCTGTTGGGCAGTACGACCGAGCATATTTTGTATCAAGTGCCTTGCAGCGTCCTGGCGGTCTGAGCCTGAAGAGACACAGGCCGTTTATGCCAGACCGACAGAAGGGTCTGGCAAAGCGTATACCTGCGCTTGTTATTTGCTCTTCCAGTATTTCTGCATTTCGAGAAATAGAAACGAGGCCGTCCAGGAAATGAGTACCAGACCGGTCAACGCCTGCAGGCCGGTCAGGTACTTGAGTTTACCGACGGGTGAAATATCGCCGAAACCGATCGTCGTATAGGTAGTGAAGGAAAAATAGACACAGTCCAGCATCGAACCATCGAAGTTGCCCGTCAGGCCGCCCCATTCGCCGGAACGCACCATTAGGTAATAGACCAGTGCGAAGCACCAGACTTCGAGCGCATGAGCTACCAGCGCGCCGAATACCCCGACGACAATCCTGAAACGACTCCAAAGCTTGAGCCGCGGAAGCCAATCGTTCAGGCGCAACAGGCATTCGTAGTGGATCACCACGACGAGGATGACCACCAGCGTATTGATCAACGTGACTGCCAGCATGGCGAACCTCCGGCGGTGCAGTAGCGTAGCGCCAGTAATCCGCCATTGACGGGACACAGCGCCCGGTTCTTTTTTTACGCCTGAGTGGCGCCAAGACATTGAGCTAAATCAACAAGGCTTCAGTGAGTTCCTCACTAATCGCCAGCGGGCCATTAGTTGACAAAAATCAGAGTGTGCAGGCGATGACGTCAGATACTTGGGTCAACGATCTGTAGCTTTTCCGGTTGAGATAAACCAAAGGGAAAAGTCATGAATAAGCCGACATGAAGGCGGAACAGGCGCAGGCAACGGCCAGGAGTCCCGGACAGGAAGCCGGTTTGCAGTCAGGCAGGTAACGCGTTCCAGGGACGAGGTCTATGATGCTGAAACTTAAACGTATTCTATTGATTGCCCCCAGCGAAATGACCCGCACGCCGGCGTTTGACCGGGCGCACGCACTGGCCTGTTCCACCGGAGCCTTGTTGCACATCGTCGCGTTCGACTATGTGCAAGCGCTGGCGGTGGCCGGGCTGTTTGATCACGATGCGATGGCGCAGGCACGGGAGGGCTACTTGCAGGTGCATCGACACTGGCTGGAGCAGCAAGCCCGGTTTCAGCGATGCATCGGGTTGCAGGTAACCACCGAGGTGGTCTGGGCCAAATCCACCGCGGCGCATATGCTTGAGTACGTCAATGACTTCCATGCGGATCTGGTGATCAAGGACACCCAGCATGTAGCGGCACTCGATCGCGCGTTCCATCGCCCCCTGGACTGGCTGTTGCTGCGCGACTGTCCGGCCCCCTTGCATCTGGTTACTGAAGCTAAGAATCCCAAACCGTTGAAAATTCTTGCGACCATCGATCTGTCCCATCTGGAGGAGCTGACCCAAGGGCTCAATGACCGGATTCTCGACCTGGCCTCAACGTTGGCGGTCTCCTGTGGCGCTGCCTTGCACGTGTTGAATGTCAATAACTGGTCGGTGATGGGCGACGCTACGAGGAGTGTGCCAACACTGAGTCTGGATGACAGTTTGAGAGACGCCGTCAACGATGCCCAGAAGGAGGCCTTTGAGGTGCTTGTTGAACGCTATGGCATCGACAACAAATGCCAACATCTACGGACCGGCATTCCCCACAAGGTGATCGGACTTTTCGCCCAACAGAATGCATTCGACATGGTGGTGCTGGGCACGGTCTATCACCACGGGATCGACAGGTTAATCGGCAGTACTGCCGAGAGCGTACTGAACAGGGCCCCGTGCAGCTTGACGATCGTCAATTCATTGCCTTGGTTTGACTGAAACGAGGACCCGGTCGCACCCGCTGTTGATAAAAATCAACTGCTCTTGCGCCAAAAGGAGCGATCAATAGCGCTCCCATGAATGTTCAAGGAGACGGTCATGCGTATGACATTTCTCGGTGCAGCAGGCACGGTCACCGGCAGCAAATACCTGCTGGAACATCGCGACCAACACGTACTGATCGATTGCGGTCTGTTCCAGGGCTATAAACAACTGCGGTTGCATAACTGGGACCCGTTCCAGCTCCCGGTTGGCAACCTCAGCGCCATCGTCCTTACCCATGCCCACTTGGATCACAGCGGCTACCTGCCCGTATTGGTGCGTAGCGGCTATCGCGGTCCGGTTTATGCCACACCCGCCACCTGTGAGCTGGTGAGGATCCTTCTATTGGACAGCGGTCGCTTACAGGAAGAGGCCGCCGAGTTCGCCAATCGGCATGGTTTCTCCCGGCACAAACCGGCGTTGCCTCTTTATACCGAGCAAGATGCCGAGCGGGCACTGAAACTGTTACGACCAGTGGAGTTGCATCACAGGGTCCAAATTGTCGCGGGCATGACCATCCAGCTTCGTTGCGCGGGGCATATATTGGGCGCGGCTACGGTGGAGGTGATCGCCGATGGCATCACGCTTGTCTGTTCAGGGGATCTGGGGCGGCCAGATGATCCATTGATGTTCGCTCCAGAAACCGTCGAGCAGGCAGATTACCTGCTGGTGGAATCGACCTATGGTGATCGCAAACATCCGGTCGAGTCACCGGAGGCGCAATTGGCCGAAGTCATCACCCGCACCACGCTGCGTCATGGCATCACCTTGGTTCCGTCGTTCGCAGTAGGGCGCGCCCAACTATTGATGTACCACCTATATCGGCTGAAACAACGACACGCGATTCCCGATGTGCCTATCTATCTCAACAGCCCGATGGCCACCGACGTCACGAGTTTGTACCAGCGTTTTCGCAGCGAGCACCGTTTGTCCCCCGAAGAATGCGAAGGCATGTGTCACGTCGCACAGTTCGTGCGCACCACTGCGGATTCGATCAAGCTGGATCAGCAGCGCACCCCGGCGGTAATTATCGCTGCCAGCGGCATGGCCACGGGGGGGCGTGTGATCCACCACCTCAAAGCGCTGGCCCCTAACCCGATCAACACGCTGCTCGTTCCGGGTTTTCAAGCCGGCGGCACCCGGGGCGCACAGATTGTCGCGGGCGCTCCTTCGGTGCGCATTCACGGCAAGGATGTGCCGATCAGGGCTGAGGTGGTACCGATGGAAACCCTGTCCGCGCACGCCGACGCCGATGAAATCATGCAATGGCTGCGCGGATTCAAGCGGTCGCCGAAACACACCTACGTAGTGCACGGGGAGCCCAATGCTTCGGATGTACTGCGTCGACGTATCAGCCTGGAATTGGGGTGGTCGGTTTCGGTGCCGGAGTATCGCGACAGCGTCGAACTAACTCAAATTGATCAGCCTTGAAGGTCATTACGCTGACGAGAGCAGCCTCATCAGCGGGTGCCCTTCAGTACCCAAAAGCAATGTCAACGGAAGCGGATACCTTCCTCGGTTGTACTGATTTGAGTGCCTGCTGCGCCGTTGACGATATCTTCAATGTCGGCCAGTGACCCGATGGCTGCCACTTTGCCGGTGTTGCGAGCGAACTGGCAGGCTGCCTGCACCTTTGGCCCCATGGAGCCGGCCGCGAAGGCGAGTTTTTCCAGTTCATCAGGATGAGCATGGGCGATAGTTTTCTGGGTGGGTTTGCCGAAGTCGATGAAAGCGGCGTTGACGTCGGTGGCGATCACCAACAGATCACTGTTCAGCTGTTCGGCCAGCAGCGCCGAGCACAGGTCCTTGTCGATCACCGCTTCCACACCCTGGAGTTTGCCATCGGCGCCGTACACCGTCGGAATGCCGCCACCGCCGGCACAAATCACGATGCTGCCTTTTTCCAGCAACCATTTTATCGGGCGGATTTCGAAGATACGTTTCGGTATCGGACTGGCGACCACACGGCGGTATTTGTCGCCGTCCGGGGCAATGGCCCAGCCTTTATCGGCGGCGAGTTTTTCCGCTTCGGCCTTGGTGTAGACCGGGCCGATGGGTTTGCTCGGGTGCTGGAACGCCGGGTCGTTGGCGTCGACTTCGACCTGAGTCAGCAGCGTGGCAAACGGCACTTCGAAGTCCAGCAGGTTGCCCAGTTCCTGCTCGATGATGTAGCCGATCATGCCGTCTGTTTCGGCGCCAAGCACGTCCAACGGGTAAGGGGACACCGAGGTGTAGGCCGCCGCTTGCAGTGACAGCAGACCCACTTGTGGACCATTGCCGTGGGCGATGATCAGTTGGTTGCCAGGGTGGATCTTTGCGATCTGCTCAGCGGCGATCCGGATATTGGCGCGCTGGTTGTCCGCGGTCATGGGTTCACCCCGGCGGAGCAGGGCGTTACCGCCCAAAGCAACGACGATACGCATGGTGCATGTCCTTCTGGAAGAGAAAGCGGGCCTGTGGGAGCTGGCTTGCCAGCGATGGCATCACCGCGGTGTCTCTGAAACACCGAGGTGTGGCCATCGCTGGCAAGCCAGCTCCCACAAGGAGCCAGGGTGGCCGTTAGATATCTGCCAACGCCGACACCAGAATCGCCTTGATGGTGTGCATGCGGTTTTCCGCTTGCTCGAAGGCGATGTTGGCCGGCGATTCGAAGACCTCTTCAGTCACCTCAACGCCATTGGCCAAGTGCGGATAGCGCGCGGCAATGTCTTTGCCGACCTTGGTTTCGCTGTTGTGGAACGCGGGCAAACAGTGCATGAATTTCACGCGCGGGTTGCCCGAAGCCTTCATCATGGAGGCGTTGACCTGATACGGCATCAGTTGCTCGATGCGCTCGTCCCACGCTTCCACCGGTTCACCCATCGACACCCAGATGTCGGTGTGGATGAAGTCCACGCCTTTGACCGCTTCTTTCGGGTCTTCGGTGATGGTGATGCGCGCGCCACTGTCTTCGGCGAAGGCTTCGCATTGAGCAATGAAATCAGCGCGCGGCCACAAGGCTTTCGGTGCGGCGATGCGCACGTCCATGCCCAGTTTGGCGCCGATCATCAGCAGCGAATTACCCATGTTGTAGCGGGCGTCGCCGAGGTAGGCGTAGCTGATGTCGTGCAGCGGCTTGTCGCTGTGTTCACGCATGGTCAGGGTGTCGGCGATCATTTGCGTCGGATGGAATTCAGCGGTCAGACCGTTGAACACCGGCACGCCGGCGAACTTGGCCAGCTCTTCGACGATTTCCTGTTCGAAGCCGCGGTATTCAATGGCGTCGAACATCCGCCCCAGCACGCGGGCGGTGTCCTTCATGCTTTCCTTGTGGCCGATCTGCGACGACACCGGGTCGATGTAGGTGACGTGAGCGCCTTGGTCGTGGGCCGCGACTTCGAAGGCGCAACGGGTGCGGGTCGAGGTTTTTTCGAAGATCAGTGCGATGTTCTTGCCTTGCAGGTGTGGACGCTCGGTGCCGGTGTACTTGGCGCGTTTGAGGTCACGGGACAAGTCCAGCAGGTAGTGCAGCTCGCGCGTCGTGTGGTGCATCAGCGAGAGCAGGCTGCGGTTGCGCATGTTGAATGCCATGATGGGATCTCCTTGAGTTTGGGTTATCCACCTGCTTCCCGCTTGATGAGCGCGAAGCAGGGCACAGGAATCAATAGTCGATAGGATCGCGGATGATCGGGCAGGTCATGCAATGGCCACCACCACGCCCGCGACCGAGTTCGCCGGCGCTGATGGTGATGACTTCCACACCGGCCTTGCGCAGCAGCGTATTGGTGTAGGTGTTGCGGTCGTAGCCGATCACCACGCCCGGTTCCACGGCCACCACGTTATTGCCGTCGTCCCACTGCTCGCGCTCGGCGGCGAAGCTGTTGCCACCGGTTTCCACCACGCGCAACGTTTTCAGGTTGAGCGCTTTGGCCACGGTGTCGAGGAAGTTGGTTTCTTCGCGACGAATGTCGATACCGCCCGGTTTGCTGTCGTCAGGGCGCAGGGTGAAGGCGACGATCTGGCTGACCACTTCCGGAAAAATCGTCACCAGGTCGCGGTCGCAGAAGCTGAACACGGTGTCCAGGTGCATCGCTGCGCGGGATTTCGGCAGGCCTGCGACGATTACGCGCTCTACGACGTTGTGCTTGAACAGGTTCACCGCCAGCTGGCCGATGGCCTGGCGCGAGGACCGTTCGCCCATGCCGATCAACACAACACCGTTACCGATGGGCATCACGTCGCCGCCTTCGAGTGTGGCGTTGCCGTGTTCCTGATCCGGATCGCCATACCAGATCTGGAAGTCAGCGTTGGTGAACTCCGGGTGGAATTTGTAGATGGCGCTGGCCAGCAACGTTTCCTGACGGCGCGCCGGCCAGTGCATCGGATTCAGCGTCACGCCACCGAAAATCCAGCAGGTGGTGTCGCGGGTGAACTGGGTGTTGGGTAACGGCGGCAGAATGAAGCTCGAGTGGCCGAGGAAATCGCGGAACATCTGAATGGTCTTGCCGCCGAAGCTGTCCGGCAGATCATCCGCCGACACGCCGCCAATCAGGAACTCGGCAATCTTGCGCGACTCCAGGCTGCGCAGCCACGAGCTGACTTCGTTGACCAGGCCCAAGCCCACTGAATTGGCGGTGATCTTGCGCTCCAGGATCCAGTTCAGGGCTTCAGGGATGGCGACGATGTCGGTCAGCAGGTTGTGCATTTCCAGTACGTCGACATTGCGCTCGCGCATTTTGGTGACGAAGTCGAAATGGTCGCGCTTGGCTTGGGCGACCCACAGCACATCATCGAAAAGAAGCTCGTCGCAGTTGTTCGGGGTCAGCCGCTGATGGGCCAGGCCGGGAGAGCAAACCATGACTTTGCGCAGTTTGCCGGCTTCGGAATGTACGCCGTACTTAACTTTTTCCGTGGTCATTGCAGTGATCCTCCAGATGACAACTCATGCCCTCTACACAACGAGGGCTTACAGGGTCGGGAAACTTAAACGGCATGCGTGCGCGGGTTGTGCGGATATCCTTAGGCAAACCATGGCCGCCTTGAACAGCGACCCAGGTTCGAGAAAATCAACGATGAGCTGGCGGAACTGAGCGAATCTCGACCCGGCCTCGGCGCTGGCGGCTTCCTGTGGTGCTGCCCCTACAACGACAGCGTCCCGGACCACAGCATCCAGCCGGCGAAGGCTGCCGCCGTCCAGATAATGATCAACAGTCCCGTCTCGGGGCCGCTGAGCGGTTGCCCCTGACGAGCCTTCATGGTGGCCAGGTAAATCAACGAACCGGGGGCGTAGAGCAAAGCGCTGAGCAACATGTATTTAGGCCCGGCGGCATACAGCAGCCACAGGCAATACAGCGAGGCGACCGAGGCGATAGCCATGTCGCGTAGCTGCAGTGCGCGGTGGCCGGCATAGCTCTGGCCCTGCCAGGTCAGCTTCAGCGCATACAGCCCGCTGAACAGGTACGGCAGCAGAATCATCGAGGTGGCCAGGGAAATCAGCGCGAGGTAACTGGCGCTCGAGTACAGCGTCAGTAACAGGAACAGTTGAATGCAGCCGTTGGTGATCCACAGCGCATTGGCCGGTACACCCTGAGTGTTTTCCACGGCCAGCGCGCCCGGCATGACCTTTTCCTTGGCCGGTGTGAACACCGATTCCGCCGCCAGCAGCGTCCAGGCGAGCAGGGCGCCACCCACCGAAATGATCAAGCCAATGCTGATCAGCACCGCGCCCCATGGCCCGGATGCGGCCTGAAGCACGCCGGCCATCGAAGGATTTTTCAGTGCGGCCAGTTCAGGTTGTCTGAGAATGCCCAGCGAGAGTAACGACACTGCAATCAACAGCAACAGGGTAATGACAAAGCCGATGACCGTGGCGCGGCCGACATTGGCCCGCTCCGCTGCGCGGGCAGAGAACACATTGGCGCCCTCGATACCGATGAACACCCAGACAGTCACCAACATGGTGCTTTTGACTTGATCGAGGGTGCTGCCCAGCGCGGGCGCCCCCCAGAAGTCGACACTGAAAGTTTCACGCTGGAAAGCCGCTATCACCACACCAATAAACAGCAGCAACGGCACGATCTTGGCCACCGTCGTCAACGCGTTGGCCCGCGCTGCCGTGTGCATGCCCCGCAGAATCATCCAGTGCAATGACCACAGCACTACGGACGCCCCGGCAATCGCAGCTTTGTTATTGCCTTCACCGAACAGGGGGAAGAAATAACTCAGCGCAGCGAACAAAATCACCAGGTAGCTGACGTTGCCGATCCAGGCACTGATCCAGTAGCCCCAGGCTGAGTTGAAACTGAGGTATTCGCCACCCAAGGCGCGGGCGTAGGCGAACACGCCGTTGTCCAGCGCCGGTTGGCGGTTGGACAAGGTCTGATAGACCAGCGCCAGCGACAGCATGCCGACGCCGGTGATCAGCCAGCCAATCAGAATCGCCCCGGCCCCCGCACTGGTCGCCATGTTTTGCGGCAGGCTGAAAATGCCGCTGCCGATCATCGAACCGACCACCAGGGCAATCAGCAGGCTCAAGGACAGGCGCTTGGGTTCCACCTTTTGCAAACTGCCTGCAAGGGGGTGGGTGGCAGTCGGGGGGACGACCGGTTGGGTGCCTTGCAGGTGCGTAGCCATGGGAGTCTCCACGAAACGAGAGTTTCTGCACTCATCGAAGGCGATGGTGCGAATGCTGACCCTAATTTCTGCGTGAACGTGCAACGTCGGTTTGATCTAGATCAGTAAGAGGGAAAGCAGCCGATTCATCCGGGCGCAGCCATGACATGTTTTGTGTCCAACGCCTCAATTGCTGCGCACCGGCGGACACGAAAGACATTCGAGTCCTAAGCTCTATCTCGATGAGCGGCAGATGTTTTTACAGCGAGGCATGCAAATCGCTTTTTTGAGGAACTCACTTCGATGCTCAGTAAGTGGCTGGACCCCCTACTATTGCTGCTCACCGCACTGACGCTGCTGGCCGGGGGCGTCGCGCATATTGCGCAGAAACCTGATTGGGCATCGATGTGCTGGGCAGCAGGCAGTCTGGTGATGTCTGCGGTACTGCTCGTTGAAATCGTCAGGCGTCTGGCCCGGCGCGAGGCTGGTGTGGACCTGATCGCGCTGCTGTCGATCACCGCCGCTCTGGTCTTTGAGCAGACACTGGTGGCAGCGGTGATCGCCTTAATGCTGGCGTCCGGGCGGACCCTGGAGTTTTTCACCAAGCAACGCGCCGAGCGCGAGCTTCGTGCGCTTATCGATCGGGCGCCACGTTTTGCCTGGTTACAGGAGGAGGGTGGCTTGCGCAAGATCCCCGTTGAGCAGGTCCAATTGCATCAAACATTGTTGGTGCGACTGGGGGAGGTGATACCGGTCGACGGTCGGCTGCTGAGTCCTGCGGCGATTCTGGATGAATCGCCGCTCAGTGGTGAGTCGTTGCCCGTAACCCGTCGAGAGGGCGAGCAACTGTCCAGTGGCGTGTCCAATGTCGGTGCGCCCATCCTGCTAATCACCACGCGAACGGCCGCGCAGAGTACCTATGCAGGCATAGTGCGGCTGGCCGAGGCGGCACGCCGTTCACGCGCACCCTTCGTTCGCCTGGCCGACCGCTATGCATTGTTCTTCATCCCACTGACGTTGCTGCTTGCCGGATTGGCTTGGCATTTGAGTGGAGATCCTTTGCGAGCGCTGGCAGTGCTGGTGGTGGCCACACCTTGCCCTTTGATTCTGGCTGTACCGATTGCCATCATGTCGGGTATTTCGAGGGCCGCGCGGCGCGGAATCCTGATCAAGGACGGCGTGACCCTGGAAGCGTTGGCCGCAATCAAGCAGGTGTTCCTCGACAAGACCGGCACGCTGACCAGCGGCCATGCCCGTCTGCAGTCGATAGAGGTCAACGGACTGGCCGATCCGCAGCGCCTGCTTGGCCTGGCCGCTTCACTGGCGCAGGCCTCGACGCATCCTGTCTCGCAGGCAATTGTTGAAGCGGCGCATCAGCGTCAATTGCCTCTCAGCGTCCCGCAGGACGTAGAAGAAAGCCCGGGCTCTGGACTTTGTGGGCATGTCGATGGCGTGCAGGTGCGTTTCGGCACGTTGTCTTTTGCTCACAAAGACGCCCCTGGAACTGACTGGGTCGACGCCATGCTACGGCACATGGATTACCTGGCGTGCAGTGGTAGCTTCATCGACGTGGATGGGAAACTCGCGGGCCTGCTGATTTTCTCGGACAACGTTCGGCGCGAAACGCCGCAGACTCTGCGTCGACTGCGCAATAGAGGTATCGAAAAGATCGTCATGCTAACCGGGGACCGCCTGGAAACCGCCGAGATGATTGCGCTGTCCGCCGGGATTGACGAGCTGCATGCCGGGTTGACCCCTGAGGATAAAGTGCGTGCGGTACAGCAAGCGAGCCTGCGCACTAGCACATTGATGGTCGGCGATGGCATCAACGACGCCCCCGCGCTTGCGGCGGCCAATGTCGGTGTAGCCATGGGGGCCAGCGGTGCCACTGCTTCTGCACAAGCCGCTGGTGTTGTGCTGCTGGTGGATCGTCTGGATCGTCTGGTCGAGGCGCTGGACATTGCCCGACGCACCCGCTACATCGCCCGCCAGGGCGTGCTGGTCGGCATGGGAATGTCGTTACTGGCCATGGTGGTGGCGGCCCTCGGTTACCTGCCGCCGCTGATTGGCGCCGTGGTGCAGGAGGGCATCGACGTGGTGATCATCATTAACGCCTTGCGGGCACTGGGGCCGTTGCGGGGGCTGAGAAAACGAAAGCTTACCGCTGAGAATATTGATCGCCTGCAAGCTGAACACCAGCAACTCTCTACCGTACTGAGCGATTTGCACCAACTGGCCAACGACTTTGCCCAGCGCCCACTTGCGCAAGCACAAGCCGACTTGGTGGCGCTGGTCAACAAGCTGCAAACATCACTGGCGCAGCATGAACACGAAGATGAAGACACACTGTACCCCCTGCTGACGCGAAGCCTGCCAGGCGAGGACCCGATGTCTGCCATGAGTCACGTTCACCGGGAGATCTTTCGACTTATTCATTTACTGGCGCGCATGAGTAGCGACTTCAGCGCCGCCCCCGCAACGCAACCGGCTGATGAAATCCAGCATCAATTGATTCGTCTGGATACCCTCGTGCGACTGCATTTTGATCAGGAGGAGGAACTGTTTCGTTATCTGGATTGGCGCTAGAAAAACAAGTCCGACAACAAACGACTGTCGCGCTGGTGGTGTCATGGACATCTTTAATTTTCAGCCGTCACTGCGCCGCAGAAATCCAGCTCTGGATCTCTGCAACAGTCGGAATCTTTCCGCTGCTGACCACCTTCTCTTTGATCACCAGAGCAGGCGTGGCGAGGATGTCGTAAGTCATCATCTTGCTCATGTCGGTGATCTTTTCGAACTCGGCCTGGATGTTCAGGTTCTGCGCGGCCTCGCGGGCTACCGCTTCCAGTTTCTTGCAGTTGGCACAGCCCGAACCGAGGATCTTGACGTTCAGCATATGCAGCTCCTTCGTGTGTTGGTCAGCTTGCGGTTTGTGTACGTTGAAGGCGGATCAACAGATAGAGACTGGCCACTACGAGCAGCCAGGCCGCCATCCCTGCGCCGAGGGTCAGCCAGCCAGTGCCGTCAATCCAGGCGCCAAACAGCAGGCCGGCGACGATGCTGAACGAGGCGACCAGCCCAACGTAAGCGGCGGTCTTCTTGCGGCCAATCACGGCGGCCACCATTAGCATGCTCTGCAAGCTCAGTTCAGGATCGGCCATCAGGTAGGCCAGGAGAGGGCCAGGGTGCATGCCCAGATCCAGGAACATCTTGGCAACGGGTACTTCCACCAGAGTTGGGAAGTACATGAATACGCCGAAGCCAACGGCTACGGCATTGGCCTGCACGGAGTTGCTGCCCGCGAGGGCTTCAATCCACTCGGGCTGAATGACCTGGCGCACCATGCCAACAATGAATACGCCCACCACCAGTACCACGAAAATCTGCTTCACGAAGCGCCAGGCTTCCCACAACCAGCTTTGCCAATCTGCGGCGGGCAACTGGCGGGCAAAGTACCAGACGGACAGCATGGTCATGGCAACGGCCAATAGACGCCCCGTGAAGGTAAAGGTCAAGGTGCCGGGTTCTGGTGTCAGGCGCATCGAGGCGATCAGCAAGGTACTGGCGGCCAGACCCAGCGCAACCCATGTCCAGCGATTAGTCCCTTCGGTGATGTTATCCAGGCCGCGCTTGGCGGTGGCGGCGATCATCAGCAGCAGGGCAATGAGCACGGAGCCTTGGAAGCCGACACCTTCCTCGCCCTTGCTGGAATCGAATGGTACCCAGCTAAACAGTGTGTCCTGCCATGTCTGGGCCCAGGACAACGGCATATTGATGCTGAACAGGTCTGCGGTCAGGGGCCAGAGCTTTAGGGTGCCGGCAACCAGCAGGGCCACCAAGGACAGCAGCACGCCCAATGCAGGCCGCGAAACACTGGCTTTCTCGGCGAACAGGGCATCGGACTGTGCGTCGTGGGTCTGGTCGTCCTTCCAGAAAATGGTGGCCATCAGCAAGCCGATGCCGATACCGAACACCAGGCAAAGAATCAAGCGGGCGATGGCAAAGTCCACCCCCAGGATGTTGCCGGTATAGGCCAGGGCCATGATGTTGCCTGCCGGCGCGAAAAACAGAAAGGTGATCGCCGGGCCAATACCTGCGCCTTTGCGATAGACGCCTGCGAACAACAGCACAATAGTGCATGAGCAAACGGCAATCAGAGATCCCGCCAGCGCTGCTGCCGGATAGGACACGTAAACCGGCGCGTGCCGGCCCAGCCAGTGGGTGATGCTGGCTTTGGGAATGAGGGCCGCCATGGCACCGGCAATAAAGAACGCCGGTAACAGGCAGAGCAGCACGTGGGCCGCCAAGTAGGAGGCTAGACTGCCGGCCCCGCCATTGAACAGTTGGAGTACGAGTTCCATGGAGAGCCCTCAGCCCTTAGCGTTAGACGCCGAGTGTTCATGATAGTGAAAGGGCGTTGGCGAGTTTTGATCCAGGTCTATGGCACGTAGGAAAACCATGCGCAGTTCGTTGAACCCCAGCACCAGGCTGCCCCATGGCGGAGCCGATCAACCCTTGCTCGATGGTCAGGGGGACAGCGCTGAAAGCCCGGTGGAGGGGCGGCCATGGACAACCGCCACTTGCAAGCCAATGCCTGGGGCAATAGCGGTGGGATATCTGGCTGCCTGCGATACCGGCAGCGCCCGGCTAAGCATCATCGCGATCACTTATCTGCTGGCCATGGGCGGCCTGCAGTAGGTTGCGTTTACCGGCAATATAGGGCTGATCAACAGCTTTCAACGCCTCTGCCGTCGATGAAGCGGCAAGAAAGGCGACTATCTCGCCGACCGTGCTGCGTGCGGTGCGTGTAACGCCGATCAGGGTGGCGGACGCCGACCCCGTCCACTCGCCGTAGCCGACCAGCCACAGCCCGGGCTGTTGTATCGAGTGAGTGCCCTCGACTTCCACGCGGCCTTCATTGTTGAGCACCCCCAGCGTAGCAAGGTGCTGCAGGGCCGGCCTGAATCCGGTGCACCAGATCACCACGTCCACCGCCGATTCGCGGCCGTCGACCCAGGTCACGCCGTTGCGGGTAAAGCGCTCGAAAGGCCTGACGGCCTGAAGGACATTGCGTTCACGGGCCTCGACCACGGGCGGCACCATGACGATGTCACCCAACCCTCCCACCGGTTGGTCGATGACGCGACCTTCCTGCTGGGCCTTCCAACGTTCAGTGGCGCGCTCGAACAACACGCGCCCATCCACTTCGTCGGGAAGAAACAGCGGCTCAACGGGCGTGACCCAAGTGGTCTCGGCGATTTTCGACACCTCGGCCAGAATCTGCGCCCCTGAATTACCGCCACCTACCACCAGGACTTTCTTGCCGGCAAAAGGGGACGCCTCGACATAGTCCGCAGAGTGCAATTGCCGACCGGCGAATAAGGCAGCATCGGGGTAGCGAGGGATGTAGGGGTGGCTCCAGGTGCCCGTTGCGCTGACCACGACCCGGGCGTCCCATTGCCTGTCCGGGGCGTGTACGCGCAAACCCGTTTCGGTGCGTTCCACACGGGTGATCTGTACAGGCCGCACCACGGGGAATTGATAGCGCTGTTCATACTGTTTGAGGTAGGCGACCACATGGTCTCGCGATGGATAGCCATCCTGTGAGGGGGGCATCATCCAGCCGGGAATCGAACTCCAGGTCGCCGGGGAAAAGAGTCGTAGCGAGTTCCAGCCATGGCGCCAGGCACCACCGGGTTCTTCCTGGGCGTCGAGGATGATGAACGACAGAGGCGTGCGTCGCAGGAAATAGGCCACCGCCAACGCCGCTTGGCCGCCACCGATGATGACTACGTCAAATGTATCGGGCTGTGAGCGGGGCATGACGGCGAATCCTCTGGTTGAGTGAGCCTGTTGCAGGCTGCAAGGGTGACTGGCAAGGTCAATGGCCGTTCCAGGAGAACGGCCATTGCGCGTCTCAGCAACGTTTGCAGGTCTTTATGCCCAACAACGAATAGATCGGACAGAAGCGCATGAAACCGGTGGCCAATGGCACCAG
>Ga0247812_10000361_pt1 | contig 33164 bp, 21 predicted proteins | sample UWRJL149409B1_FD_178011 | JGI IMG/M metagenome (GOLD analysis project Ga0247812, IMG submission 178011) | Plant litter microbial communities from Arlington Agricultural Research Station in Wisconsin, United States - UWRJ-L149-409B-1 | ecosystem: Environmental > Terrestrial > Plant litter >...
CGCTGAGAGCTCGGTGAAATCGCCGAGTACATGGTTGATCACGTCGATGCTGTGGGCGGCGACCAGACGGAGCAGACTCGCACCGTTCTCCTTCTTCACGATGTAGGAGTTGCCTTGGTCGATCGTCCCACCGAGACCGGCCGATCCGATCAGGGTGGTGGACAGAACGGTCCCGATATAGCCCGCGGCGACGAGGTCGCGTGCGTACATCACAGCGGGATTGCTGCGGGATTGCAGACCGACGAGCGTGCGGGCATTGCGCTGCTCGGCAAGGCCGACCATCGCCTGGGCCTCGCCGAGATCCATACCCAGCGGCCATTCGCTATAGACGGCTTTGCCGGCCTTGAGCGCAGCATCGACGAGTTCGCGGTGATAGGCGACTTTGACAGTCACGACCACCAGGTCGACCTCGGGGCTGGTGACGAGATCGTGGTAGTTGTCGAATGCGAGGTTCACGCCGAACGCCGCCGCCGCCGCGTCCGCCGAGTCTTGGCGTGTGGTGCTCACCGCCGTGATCTCGTACGCCGGCAGCGACCGCAGGGCCGGGATGTGCGCTTCCGCTGCCCACCCTCGGTGCGCGTTCACACCGACGATGCCGACTCGGATAGGCGCGCTCATGCGACGACCTGCCCGAAGACCTCGACGCGTGTAGCAGGGAGGTCCATGGCAGGGCTCGGCACGGTGGATGCGCCCGCCTTGGCCATGGCCTCCTGCACTGCAGGGAGGTCCGTCGTCTCGATCCTGTAGATGCAGAGGAACTCCGCGACCGCTCCCGCCGGCGCGACCATCTGGTGCAGCTCGGCAGAGACGAATCCCGGGAGTGAGAGCAAATCGGGAATGTGCGTCGTCAGGTACCAGTCGCGGTATTCGACCTCGCGGCCATCAAGCGCTCGACTGCGCACTGTCTGAATATAAGTAGTGATGGGGAGCTCCAAAGGTCATCGAGGTAATCGGAATGATGTGTTCCGCTTGGAGCATAGTCGAAAAGGAATGGGTTCGTCCGGTTCTGGTAACTTTATTCCATGACTTCCTCCGAGATCGTCGAGACGCCCGTTGACCGTAGAGCCGATTCCAGACGCAATCGCCGGCGGCTGGTTGAAGCCGCTCGGGAGCTTGTCGCGGAGAAGGGGATGGATGTGACCGCGGCGGAGATCGCGGGGAGAGCCGAGGTGGGCGTGGGTACGCTGTACCGCCGATTCGGCTCGAAGGACGCCTTGATTCGCGACATCCTGGCGGACGGAATCAATGAAGTCGAGGCAGTTGCACAGGCTGCACTCACCGATCCGGATGCCTGGAACGGGCTGTCGAGTTTCTTCGCCTTCTTCAGTCAGACTCAGGTGGACAATCAGGGCATAGCCGAGTACTTGTCGCTCTCCACGTCGGTCCCCGCCGACGAGATGGAAAAAATGAACGTCGGCCTGAGTGGGCTCGTGCAGAAGCTGGTGCGTAGAGCGCACCGTGAGGGATCTCTCCGCGCCGATGTCACCTGGGAGGAGGTGGTGCTCTTGAGCCGCGCATCCGTCTCCGCTGCGGAGTGCCTCGGCGTGCACGCATCGTCCGGCCAGTCGCAGCGCGCCTGTGCGATCATTCTGAGTGGGATGAAGGTCCCCGCCGCCGGCCAGGCGTGACGGTTCGGCGCGAACCGGCACCAGCCGGCGCGGTAGTGGTGGCGGCGGCGTCGTGGTGCCGCAATGCGCCCACGCCGCTGATCAAGGTCTTTCGATCACGGTCATCCACCTGCCGCTGCAGCTAGAACGGCGCAGGTCACACAGAACGGCCCAAGGCGCGTATGACCCCGAGCGCTTTGTCGCGGTCGGCGGCCGGGACGAGAAGATGGTCGTGGTGGAAACCGGCGAGGACGTTGCAGCTGATGCCGGCGTTGCCGAGCGCCCGGGAGAACGCGGCGGTGAGACCGATCGCTTCGAGCGACGAGTGCACGGTGAGGGTCAGCCAGGCCGCTACGAAATCGTAGACGAGCCCGTGGGCATCGGCGTCACTGCGCCGGACGACGACGGTCAGGGCCTCCTCTTCACGAATTGTCGCCTCAGCCGTTGCAACGACGGGGTGGTTCGCATCGACTGCGAGGAAGACATAGTCGTCTGGGCGCGCGGTCGCCTCGAGTGTGGCGAGCATCGCCTGCAAGTCGGTCGAGCCGTGGGTCATTCTGTGCGTCCCGTGGTCGGCTGGGTGCGAGATGAGGAGAGAACTGCCCGGCTTGCCGAAAGCAGTGCAGCGGCGACGGACTCCGGGTCGCTGAGGTAGCCGGTCACCATTGCGCCGTCACGCAGCATCATCAGTTCGGAGGCGACCGTGGGGTCGTCGATTCCGATCGAACCGGTGAGTTTCTGTATGGTCTCCAGAAACCAGGCGCGATGTGCGGCGACGACCTGCCGCACGGGGTGTGTCGCATCTGCATACTCGGCGGCGGCGTTGATGAACGGGCAGCCTCGGAAGCCGGGCTGGCAGGCTTCCGCTCCGATCCCTTCCGAGACCATCCGGATGGTCTCGTCGACATCCCCGTGCGCGGCCGCGCTCGCCCCGAGTGTCACGGTGCGTTCCCATGCTGCCCGGCGCTCGAGATAGGCGACCACGAGGTCGTCTTTTGTGGGGAAGTGCCGGTAGAAGGTGACTTTGGTGATCCCGGCGCGTTCGATGATCTTGTCTGCGCTGACCGCTCGAATGCCGTGCGCGTAGAAGAGTTCGGCGCCGGCGTCCAGAATACGCTCGCGGGTGAGGGCACCGCGTCCGATCGGCGCGGCAACCTGCGGTGCTTCCATGGCTGGAGGAGTTGTCGTTGAGACCACCGCGTGCCTTCCCTTCGGGGACACTGCTGCCCATGTCCCGAGCCTAGTCGTGACGCAGGGGCACCGGTCTCGTCCGGGGTGCGGGCGATCCTGATTCGAGGTCGTTATTCCGTTCAGGATGATCCGCCGGCGCTGCGCGGTGGCAGGTGCGGCAATGCGTGTTGTTCCGGAGACGGTCGGCTGGTTCGGGAGGACGGTTTCGACGTGGCACCGGCGGAACCCCGGTCAGGCGTCGTCATCGTCGGGGCGATCGGAGCCGTGCGACGACGTCTGTCGTGTTCTCGGTGATTGCACGGATCTTTTAGCCGCGTTCGACTCTCGCCGCCCTGGGATGGTTATCGTCGAATCCGGCGCAGTGGTGTCCGTCCGGAGTCTGTGACCCGGGTGGGCAGCCGGGTTCGAGCGTCTGGCGAATCCAGCGCTCGCGGCACACGAATCCATGTCCTGAAAGCGAGCTAGCAGATGTCCGAATTGGGAACGTTTTATGGGAGTTTCACCTCCGCAGTGGGACGCGGCGATGTGGCGGGGATCTCAGCGCTGATCGACCCGAACTTCCAGATCCACTATGACGGCAGCCTGCCGTTCGGGGGCACGTATTCTGGCGCTGACGGGCTTTTCACGGTGATGGGGCGGCTGAACGCAAGTCTGTCCGGTCTGCAGACGGAGCAGCTCAACTACATGGAGGACGCCAATGGCGAGCAGTACGGCCTGATTTTCAAGTTCACCGCCACGTCCGCGGGAACCGATCGAATTGTCAGCACAACGGTGAGCGAGCTCTGGACGGTGCGCGCGGGAATGGCTGTCGAAGCGCGGGTGTGGTTCTGGGGGGCCGCGGACGTGTTCGGCGTCTGAGTCCGCCCGGCAGCCTCGACGCTGGTGCGACGGATGGGAGCATCGACGAACAGCTGCCACGACAGCCGTTCTAGTGCTCGGCGCTGTGCCGGCGGGAGTAGGGCAGGTGCGTGTGCTGTGGAGTCACACGGTGCCGCGATCCTCGGGAGGCCGGGATCCGCGACCCGGTCACGTCGTGTTCCTCGGCGGTGAATTGCCCAGGCAGGTGTTCTGCGATTCGGTACGGGCGACCAGCCGCGCGTCGGTGGACATCTGTCGGAGTGCTCCGGTGGCGGATACGGTGAATCCCACGAAATAGAAGCCGGGGGCCGCCTCCGTCCCCGATCGGGAGCGCGGATGTCCCTGGGAGTCCAGCAGGTCCAGCCCGTCGAGCAGGTCTTCGAGCCCGCGACGGTATCCGGTCGCGAAGATGACGGCGTCGGGACGGAGGGTCGCCCCGTCGGCGAGCTGCACCGTTTCGAGGCCGAAACCCGTGACAGCAGCGACGGGGGTCACCGTGCCCGATTCGATCAGGGTGACGATTCCTGTGTCGTGCACGGGTACGGACCGGTCTCGTTCGACTCGCGTGTACAAGTCCGGGCGCGGGCGGGCCATTCGTCGGGTCGACAAGTCGGGCACTGTCAGCCGGGCAATCAGGGCCGCGATCTTGTCGGCCACACCTGTCGGGATCACGTCCATCATGATGGCCACCCGCTGCATGGATATTCCCCAGATTCGCCGCCGTACGATGTGGGGAGTAGTGCGCACGGCCATCCGGATGTGTTGGGCGCCGGCTGTTGCGAGTTCGGTTGCCGCTTCAGCCGCTGCGTTTCCGGCACCGACGACGAGGACGTCGCGTCCGGCGAGCTGGCTGCCGCCGGTGTACGTGGACACGTGCATGGTCGGGGTTGCGAAGTCCTCCAGTCCGGGAAGGGCGGGGATGTGGGGAACACGGTTGTATCCGGTCGCCAGGACGACCGTCGCCGCCCCGTAGACGGTTCCGGACGTGGTGACGATGTTCCATCGTGGGCCCGCCCCCGTGCCATCGCCTCGCTGGATGTTCGCGACGGTGACGCCGAAGCGCACCGGGATCGCTGCGCGCGTCCGGTAGTCCTCGAGGTAGTGTACGAGGTCGGCGCTGGTGACGTAGCGACCGTAGCGGCGCGGGATGGGCATGCCGGGCAGACCGGATAGCCGCCGCACGGTGTGCAGGCGCAGCCCGTTCCGGTGCGTACGCCAGCTGGTCGCGACGTTGTTGCCGCGCTCAAGAACCAGAACCCGCCGGCCCACGCGCATCAGCTCGTGAGCGGCGGCGAGGCCGGCGGGGCCGGCGCCGATAACGATGCTATCGACGCCGTCTTCGTGGGGATTCATCTGTTAGCCCGCGATGAGTTCTGCTGCCCGCTCGGCGATGGCGAACACGGTGGCGTTGGTGTTCCCGGATACGGGCGAGGGCATGATGGAGGCGTCGGCGACGCGGAGGCGGGAGATGCCGCGCACGCGCAGCTTCGGGTCGACGACGGCGAGGTCGTCGGTGCCCATCCGGCAGGTGCCGGCGTAGTGGAAGTACACCACCAGGCTCTGTCGGAGGTACTCGAGCACTGTTTCGTCGTCGTCGAGGGGGCGTCCGGGCTGCGCTTCGGCCCCGCGCCAGTCGGCCAAGGCATCGGCGTTGGCGATGTCTCGGGCGATGCGCAGCCCGGCCATCATCACCTGCTGGTCGTGTGCGTCCGCGAGGTAGTTCGGGTCGATGAGGGGACTGGCTGTGTGATTGCGGCTGGACAGACGCACCGTGCCGCGGCTGTGCGGGAGCATTGCCGAGAAGGCGATCGCGTAGCCGCCGTCGGGTCCGGGTCCGGCAAGGGCCTGCGACCGATAGGGCTGGCTGATCAACAGCACCTGCATGTCAGGACCATCGGTGGCGTGCTCGGTCGACACGAGTCCGACACCCTGACCGTAGATCAGTTCCGGGTCGCCCTGAAGGGGGTGGGCGTGCTCGAAGACGAGAGTCGACATGGGGTGGTCGTGAAGGTTGGCGCCGACACCGGGGAGGTCGAGTTCTACCTCGATGCCCAGCTCGGAGAGATGTTCGGCCGGTCCGACTCCGGAGAGCATGAGCAGCTGCGCGGAGCCGATGGCGCCGGCGGTCAGGATGACTTCCCTGGTCGCCGTCGCAATGACGGCCGCGCTTCCATAGCCGTACTCGATTCCGGTGCATACGCCGTCGTTGATGGTGAGTCGCTGCACCATCATGTCGGTGACAATGTCGAGGTTTGCGCGGTGTGTGACCGGGCGGAGGTAGGCATCGGCGGCGCTCTGGCGGTGTCCGTCGGAAGCGTTCGCGTCGGAGAGGCCGAATCCGGTTTCAGTGCCCGAGGAGATGTCTTCGGCGAGCGGGTGTCCGACCTCGGATGCCGCGGCGAGTGCAGCGACGATGACGGGGCTCGGCTCGCGCATCGGGCCGACGACCATCGGACCGTCGGTGCCCCGGATTTCGGGGTTGCGGCCCTCTGCTGTCTCGCTGCGACGGAAATACGGGAGCAGATCGTCGAATCCCCATCCGGTCGCTCCTCGAGCAACCCAGGCGTCGTAGCTGCTCCGGTGCCCTCTGAGGAAGTTCAGGCCGTTGATGCTGGACGATCCGCCTAGGGCCTTGCCCCGGGGGGTGGTCAGCGGCTCGCCGGTGAACGACTGGGACACGCTGGACTCTCCCCAGCTTGCAGTGGTCCCCAGGAGGACGGGCCAAATCCCGGGCAGATCCATCTCGGGCAGGGCGGTTCCCGATCCGGCTTCGACCAGCAGCACACTAACGCTGGCGTCTTCGGACAGTCGTGCGGCTATGACGCAGCCGGCGGTGCCTCCGCCGACGACGATGTAGTCGTAGCTGCGTGCCACAGGCTGGGGCTCGAGTCCGTGGAGGCCGGAGTAGGCGGGGCGATGATCGGTCATAGCTGTCTCGTTTCGTCGGTTGAGCGGGGTGTTCACACCCTCGCCTCGACGTTACGGAGACCATTTCTCTCGCCCATCCGTGCAATCACCAAGGTCTGATAGCGCCGCAGTTCTTGCTGGGCCCGCAGCGCGGCTGTGTTCGGTGGTCGACGACGAGCAGTTTCAGTCCGAGGAGGGCGATTGCGGTTGCCGAGGTTCTGACGGCGATCCGCCGCCGACGGAGGCGGTCTCGGTCCATTTTTTCCGTGCGGATCTTCTCGGCCGCCTGTTGTGGGCTTCCCATCGCTGCGAGAAGAGCGGTTGTGCTTCGCGAATCCAACCACGACAGTTCCTCTGTCAGATCGTCTACCGACCGGTGCCTGAGGGGTGCGGGCACCCGCTCCAGGGCCTGTTCGAACGCGGACAGATATGCGGCGACATTCTGACGGGAGTCGGCGAGGCTGAGCGGCTGCATGTCGGGGGATGGGGGCGGGGAGGAGGGAGGAATGGGCACGGGGCGACGCTACGGTGAGCTGTGCCTGCGGTCATCCGTGATTTCCACGAAGTTGTCTGAGGCGGGCCGAAGTCTCAGTAGTTCCACGGACGACGCGGCGACGACGGGCGCATAGTGTCGACGGGACCCGTTAGTTGGCCCGTTCAGGAGGATGTGATGCCCTCCCCCGCCGCCCGGTGCAGTTCTCGGGAGCTGTCGGCCGTCCTCGGGAAGGCATTCGCTGTCACCGGCGGTCCTTCCGGGATCGGCTTGTGCATCGGCCATCAACTCGCCCGCACCGGCGCGCGGCGTGTGATGGCCTCCCGCAGCGAGACGAAGGCCCTGAGTGGGATGACCGCGATTCGTGCGCTTGTGCCCGGCGCGGGTGTCCCCCACCTCCTCCTCGATCCACCGGATCGGTCGTCGATCCCGCAAAGGGACGCGTCGCTGGGCGCATGGTCTCGGGTTGACACTCTCCCTCGTCTGGTGGCGGCTCCGTGCGAGTTGCCGGGGGAATGGCCGGTTCTCCGGGCGCCAGTGGCCTCAGCCATGGACAGAAGCCAGCACACGGGAGCTGGCCGGCATTGCGTGGCACGCGGAAGGCGGCGCGCGATCCGGACTGACCCTCATCACCGCATCGTTGAGTTGCTCTCGCCTAGTATCGGACGGGACCCTTCGATGGCTCTGGTGCCCGGGTCGTGGTGGATCTGTGGTGTGGTGTGAGGAAACTGATGTCTACGGTATCGATTGCGGTGCTTCGCGCTCGGGCTGCGGTGCCGGGACTTCTCTCGCTTGCGCTGATCGTGATGGTGACGACGGTTGCCCTCGGCGCCACCACCGGGCTCATTCGCTCCGGCGTCGCGGAGGGGAGTCGGGAGACTCTCGTTGCCGCCGCCGCCCAGGCGTCGGCGGTGCGTGTGTCGGTAGTCCTCTCTGATGATTGGGTCGGGCAGGAAGCGGCTGCGCGTTCCGTGTTCGCCCGCTCCATTCCTCCGGGGACCGTGGAGGTCTTCACCTCCGCCGTCAGCCTGCCGGTGCCGGTGCTCGCGGGTGCGCCGCAGGGGACGCGCCCCGGCACATCCGCTCTGTTTGCCAGTTTCCCGGACCTCGCGGGGAGGGTCGAGTTCACCGCAGGTGTCTGGCCTGCGCCGGACAACAGTGGGGGTGTTGCTCTGGTTGCGGTGCAGGCGGATGCGGCGGATGCCCTCGCTCTCGAGCTAGGCGACGAGCTGACGGTCGGCACCGTGGACAATCCGGTTCGGGTCCGGGTGCAGGCGCTCTGGCGCGCAAGTGATCCGGCCTCTGCGGTCTGGTTCGCTGACTCTGCTGCCACCGCCGGGAGCTCCGGTGGGAGCTCCGGGCTGTTCGTGCTCGATGAGGCTTCGCTCGCCGCGCTGCCGACCCGGCTGTTCGCCGTGTGGACGATCGCTGCGCTGCCGGGATCGACGGTTTCAGGGGATCGTGAGGCGCTGGTCGAGGCCCTCGGGCGGCTGCCGGCCGCGATGGCTGCTGCCCCGGAGGTGAGCGAGACTGCCCCGGAGGTCGCGGGTACGCTCGTTGCCACCCTCGAACGCATTGATGCCGCCGGTCGAGGCGCTGCCGCGATCGGCATTTCCGCGGTGTTCGTCATCGGCATGCTGGGGCTTGTTGCGCTGCTGCAGGTGAGCACGGTGCTGGTCGGGTCGCGGCGGGAGCAGTCCGGTCTGCTGCGCGCCCGCGGCTTGTCTCGCGGTCAACTGACGGCTCTCACCCTGGGCGAGGGGCTGCTCGTCGTGGTTCCCGCGACCGGGCTCGGGCTGCTCGCAACCGTCGTGCTGCTCTCCACGGTCGGCGGCTCGGTCGGTGTTGTGGCAGATACGCTGCCGTATGCAATCGGCACATGTCTGGTCGCAATGGCGGTGCTGACCGCGGTGGTATTGGGCGAGAAGGAGAGCGCGTCGGAGCGCAGGTCGCTCGGCACTTTCGCGATCGGCTTCGGAGCGGTTGCCCTCGCCGCCGCCCTCGCCGTGTGGCAGCTGCAGGTTCAAGGGTCTCCGGTTTCGCCGGGCAGCTCCGGTGGCGTCGACCTGGTGACTTCCACCGCCCCGGCGCTTGCGCTGATTGCTGTCTGCGCGGTGGGGACCGTCGCCTTTATTGTGTTTGCGCCGGTGATCTCCCGCCGGGCGCGACGCCGTGGTTCGGTGGTCGCGGTCCTCGCCGGAGCTCAGCTGGACGGGCGCGCAAGCCGCTACCTCGTTCCGATCGTTGCTGTGGCGATCGCCGTTGCCAGCGGCGGATTCGCCAGCGGCATCGCTGCCACCTGGCAGAGTGCGCAGCGTCAGGCTCATCTCGTTGGGATTGGTGCCGACGTTGACGTGACCCTGCGCACCGACGACACGGCCACCGCCGACACCGTGCCGGTGACAGCCCAGCCGTATGCGCTGCTCGACGGGGTGCGCGCGGCCTCTGCTGTGGTTGTCACGGATGTGCGTCTCGGCTCGGATGTGGTGCCGCTGGTCGCTGTCCGGCCGGAATCGGGCCAGCGTGTGCTCGGGAGCGATGGTGTCGACCTCATCGAAGCGTTGCGCCGAGCCCACCCGGCCGGTTCCGGGGATGACAGCGCCTCGGGTCTGCCGCTGCCCCGGTCGGCGACCGCGGTGCAGGCCGAGGTCGCTGTACGAGGGGATGCCCCGCTCTCGCGGTTCGCCGTGTCGATCTGGGCGGCGGACGCCGACGGGTCGTTGGCGAGGGTGCCGCTGACGGCTGTGCTGGTCCGTGACGCTCCCGAGCTGGCGGGGGTCGCGACGCTGCGAGGCGTTCTGCCGGCGGGCACGACACCCTGGCGGATCCTTGCGGTGGAATCGGATCGTTCCGGTCCAGGCGATTCCACCACTCCGGAGCTGAGCGTCAGTGGTTTCGCGGGCGTCGTCGCGGGTGCGGCGACCCGGGTGGAGAGCGGTGATGTAGTGACCCTCGACATCGCCGGCCCTCTGCCACGCTCCCGTGCCGCGATCGCACCGCGCGACCCGGACGCCCCGATGCCGGTTGTGCTGACCGCGGCGCTCGCAGATCGGGTCGGCCTCGGGGTCGGCGACACGCTGGCTGTCGGCTTCGGCAGCAGCGGTGCACCTGTTGATGCCCGCGTGGGCGCGGTGATGGATATGCTTCCCGGAGGGGGGTCCCGGCTCGGGATCGCGGTCGCTATCACCGACCTGAACGATGTCTCTTTGCGGCAGGGGCGTACCCCGGTCCTGGCGGGCGATGTGTGGATCGATGCCGACGATCCGGGGGTGGCGGCCGTCGCGGCCATCGGCGTCGCGACTTCCACGGCGATCGTCGCGACTCGGCAGAGCACCACCTCCGCTGCGATCCTGCAACCGGCGATGGATGCCTTCTGGGTGGCCGCCGCCACGGCGGGACTGCTCGCCCTGATCGCGCTGTGCGCTTTCATCGTCGACGATGTGCGGGCGCGCCGCCGGCTCGTTCCGGTACTGGTCGCGCTGGGCCTTTCGACGGCGCAGCAGACCGCGACACGAGCGCGCGAGCTGGTCGCAGTGCTCGCCTTCGCGGTGGCTGCCGGCGTTGTCGCGGGAATCCTGGCGACCGTCGCTGCGGTCACCCCATTCGCGTCGGCCGCCGTTCCCGAGGCACCCACCTCCGTCCTGCCCGCTCTGGACCCGCTGCCCTGGCTGGTGTTCTGTGGTGCGCTGTCGACGGCTGCGCTCGGGCTCGTCGGCGGGCTCCTTATCCGGTTCCGCCGCGACGTGACCCGTCGCACCGCCGAGGGTGCCTCGTGAACGCCGGGCTCGGATCCGCGCGGGTCGTCATCCGCTCGCTCGCCGCCTTCCCCGCGGTCATCGCCATGATCGCGGTCGTCACGCTGGGGCTCTCGTTCCTCGCCACCACTCTGCCGCGCGCCGTCGACAACGTGATCAGCAATATTGTGCGCCACGACGTGGCCGGCTCCTCGCCGTTGAACCGTGATGTGATCGCGCCGGGGGTGGGTGCCTACGATCTCGGCGCTTCCGCCGCGGGCATCCCGGACGGTATGACGGCTGACAGCGCCGCCGTCTGGGGCAGGCTCGACGAACAGCTCGGTGCCTTCCGCGATGGGCTCCCCCAGCCGCTGCGTGATGCCCTCACCGATTCCGACTTCACCGCGTCGACCATACCGAGCCCGAGCGTGGGCGACGGCATCCTCCCGGCCGACATCGGCCTGCGATTCGACCCGCGCTACCTCTCCCGGATCACGGTCACCGAGGGACGGGCGCCGCACGACCGCCCTGCAGTGCTGCCTGGCGACGAGGCGCTCGAGGTGCTCGCCTCCGAGTCGACCGCATTGCAGCTCGATTGGGCGGTAGGCGACGTGCGACCGCATCTGCTCGACAACGGCGCCAGCGAGCAGCTGCTGCTGGTGGGTCTCTTCACGGCCAATAATCCTGATGCCGCGTATTGGACGCAGGCGACCGCCACCCGGCTCCCCGTTGTTTCGAGCAGGACCGTGCCCCCGAGCGTCGTCGCGCAGCTGTTTGTGGACCCGGTTGGGTACCCGGCGGCAGTGCAGGCCCAGCTGACGGTCAAGAGCTCCGTGTGGTTCTCGGCGCGAGAGGACGCGATGACAGCGGAGAGTGCTCGGGGAATCGTCATTCAGACCCGCCAATTGGCCACGTCCGATCATCTGCTCGCCGGTTCTGAGAAACCCCACTTGGTGTTCTCCAGCGGTTTGCCGGAGGTGATCGAGGACTCCCTCGCTCGCAGTTCGGCCGCCCAGGCTATTCTCGCCACCATACTGGTGAGCCCGATCGGCTTGGCGGTGGCCTTGGAGATCCTGGTTGCCCGGCTCTCGGCGGAGCGGCTGCGTCCTAGCCTGGCCCTGCTCGCCGCACGGGGAGCGTCCCGCGGACAGCGGGCTGCCCTGGTCGGCGTGCCCGTCCTGCTGGTGGGACTGCTGACCGCAGCCGGGGGGCTAGTCGCCGGACTCGCCATTCCGAGCGGCGGTTTTGGTGTCACCGGGGCCGCCGCGACGGGTCTGGTCGCTATTGCCCCCGCCCTGCTGATAGTGGCATTCCTTCTGCGGCGCGTCGGCCGCGGCGGGCCTTCCCGGTTCGCCCGGCTGCTGCGGTTCGCTGCGGAACTGCTCACTGTGCTCGCCAGCGCGGCCGCCGTGCTCGCTTCGGTGCAACGTGAGCAGACGGTGTCGGTCGACCTGCTCTCCTCGGCCGTCCCGTTGTTGCTCTCCCTCGTCGGCTGCATCCTGGCGTTGCGGGTGTACCCGGTTGTGGTGCGGGGAGTTCTTGCCCGAGCTGAACGGGAGCGGGGTGTCGGCGCTTTTGTGGGGCTCGCCCGCGCGGTTCGCGGTGGGACGGCCGGCTTGGTGCCGTTGGTCGCTGTGATTATCGGCGTGTCAGTCGCGGTGTTCTCCGGGCTGCTTTCGTCGACGTTGACGACCGGCCTCCTCACCGCGGCGCAGGCTTCTGTTGGGGCGGACGTCTCCATCGATAACGTCCGTCTGGGCACGGCAGGCGTGGACGAGATCCGCGCGGTGGAGGGGGTGCAGGCGGTCGCCGGCGCCACCATCGGCGCCACCCAGAAGCTCGACATCGAGGGACGGGACCGGTTCAGCGTCGCCGTCGGGCTGGTGGACCCGCGCGAGCTCGCCGCGGTGCAACGCGATGTGCCTGGTCGGGTCCCGCTGGAAAGTGCGCTCAGCGGGCCCAGCAGCATGGCCGTGCCGGTAATGGCCTCTGCCGAGGTGGCCGACGCTCTGAGCGGTGTCAGAGCCGGGAAGCTCACCGACTCCCCCGTGTCCGTGGTGGGCTCTCCGGTCGAGGGAGAGCATCTGGGGCTCTCCGGCAACTTCCTCATCATCGACCGCGCTAACGCTGACGCCCTCCGCTTCAATGCTCCCGAGATATCCACTCTCGTTCTTGTGCGCGTGGAGTCGGGGGCGAGCATCCCCGCTGTCGTGGACGCTCTGCGCGGGGTGGTCCCCGAGACGGCGGTGCTGACCACCGCCGCCCAGCAGCGCGCCCTGCTCGCGACGAATCCGACGATCGGCGAGGTCCACGCGGCGGCGCTGCTCGCCATCGCTGGCGCTGCCGTCGTCACCTTGCTTGCACTGGTCCTCACCCTTGTGCTTGACGGGCCCGGCCGGCGCGGAACCGTGACGCTGCTCATCGACGTAGGGCTCAGCCGGAGGCAGGGGGCGGCGGTCGTCCGGTGGGAGCTCGCACCTCTGACGATCGCCGGACTGGTGGGCGGGATGCTGCTCGGAATCGCACTGTCGGTCGTGGTGATGCTGATCGTCGACCTGCGGCCGTTCACCGGAGGCTATGAGCGGCCCGCCCTGACTGTGGACCCGCTTCTCGGCGGCGGGATCGTAGCCTTGTTCGCCGCCGTCTTCACCATCACGGGTGTCCTCGCGGCCCGCTCGACGATGCGATCATCCCCGTCCGCCCCCGCCCGAGAAGGATCGTCACAATGACCCCGACCACAATTCCTGACATCGACTGCGTCGACCTGGTGCGCATCTTCCGCACCAAGGACGTCGAGGTGCAGGCGCTCCAGGGACTCACAATGCGCGTTGATCGCGGCGACATGGTCGCGGTGATCGGCGCATCCGGTTCGGGCAAGTCCACCCTGCTCAACGTACTCTCCGGACTCGACCGGCCGTCGGCCGGGCGGGCGGTTGTGGCCGGCCACGACATGCTGGCGATGAGCGGGCGCGAACGGGTGAAGTTTCAGCGCTCGAGCGTCGGCTTCGTCTGGCAGCAGACGGCACGCAACCTGCTCCCCTACCTCACTGCCGCCCAGAACATCGCCGCGGTGATCGCGATCGCGGGAGGTCCGCGCGGTGCGGCACGCACCCGACGGGTCGATGAACTGCTCGATCTGCTCGGCGTGGGCGATGTGCGTGACCGCACGGCGGCGGAGTTGTCGGGCGGGCAGCAGCAGCGGGTCGCGATCGCGGTCGCGATCGCGAACGACCCGATGGTGCTGCTCGCCGACGAGCCGACCGGCGAGCTCGACGAGGCCACCAGCGAGGAGGTGCTCGGCGCAATGCAGCGCGTGAACGAGGAGCGTGGGGTCACCACCCTGATTGTCACCCACGACGCGACCGTCTCCGACCAGGTGCGGCGCACGATTCAAATCCGTGACGGACGGACCTCCACCGAGGTGGTGCGCAGCACTCGAGTCGACGACCTCGGGGCGGAGTACGCGGTCGCCGAGGAGTTCGCGGTGCTCGACCGGGTGGGGCGCATGCAATTGCCCGCCGCGTTCACCGAGAGCCTCGACCTGCGCGACCGGGTGCGACTGACCTTGGAGACCGACCATGTGAGCGTCCGCCGTTCCGACGACACGGAGGACGCATCGTGACCCCCTCCCACACCGCAGCGATCGACGTTGTGCGGGAGCCTGTGCTGCGCGCCGAGGGTGTTGGGCGCGTATTCACGACGCGGGCGGGCGACGTGGTCGCCTGCCACGACATCAGTCTCGAGGTTTTCGCCGGCGAGCTCACCGTCGTGCGCGGCGCGTCCGGGGCCGGCAAGTCGACCCTGCTGCGCCTGCTCGGCGGACTCGACTCCCCCACGAGCGGCCGCGTTTCCGTGCGCGGAGTCCCCTACGCCGACCTCAGCGAGCAGCAGACCGTGCAGCTGCGCCGCGACGACCTCGGCTTCGTCTTCCAGGACTTCGGACTGATCCCCGTGCTCACGGCGGCCCAGAACGTTGGACTCCCCCTGCGCATGACAGAAGCGGATGCCGCCGCCCGCGACACCAGGGTCGCGCAGGTACTCGAGATGGTCGGTCTCGTCGATCAGGGCGCCCAATTGCCCGACGAGCTCTCCGGCGGCCAGCAGCAGCGGGTGGGGATCGCCCGCGCCCTCGCCGTGCAGCCGACCATCCTCATCGCCGACGAGCCGACGGCCCAGCTCGACGCCGCGAACGCCGTAGTCGTGATGACCCTCCTCGAGCGGCTCGCCCGCAGCGAGGGCATTGCCGTGGTGATCGCAACCCACGACCTCGACCTGGCGGCGCGCGCCCACCACGTGATCGAGCTGCACGACGGCCGGATGGTGCAGCGTGCGGGACGGCACGCGGCGGCTCCCTCCTAAACGGTCGCTTTCACGGTGCAGCACATCCGCCCGCGAATCCGTCGTGTCTCGAGTTGCCCCGGCGGGAATGAGCACGACGATTCTGGAACGCCAGGCCGACGGTGCGGCCGCTCTGCTGCCCGGAGGTTCCGCACGGCACGAGGACCTCGGTCGGGTCTCCTGCCGACTGCGCGTCGTGGGCCGGGCCGGGCTGTCAGGATCATGCTCTTTCCGTGCTTCCACGGATGCTCACACGGATCACCGCCGGGCAGTATGGCGAGGCATGGTGGCGCCTGCGCCACGGTTCCCTTTCCAGTCCTCCTACCCCGTCTCAAGTCACTCAGTTGTCCTCTTCTCAAGAAAGAACCATGACTAGAACTCCTACGCGGCCGGCCATCCGCGCGTCCGCGCTCCTCACAGCCGCGGCCATGATCGCATTCGCCTTCACAGCCACACATCCTGCAACCACTTCGGCGGCGGCGGAGCCGGGCGCCTCGACACCAGTCGCCGTCGGCGGCGGCTCGTTCGCGGCTGCCCCGCCGAAGTCGCTCGACCGCGAGGGTCATGACGTCTCCGCCGTTGTCGACAAGAAGCTGTACATCGACGAGTCGTTGGCCGGCGAGCCGGTGCCGACCAACAAGTGGTGGTCCGACCTGGTCGTCAGCAAGTACTCGGGCAACCTCTGGGCTGATCCGTTCGTCGTCTCGAACACCGAACTGGGCACCCGCATCGCCTACCCGACCGAGTGGAGCAAAGAGGGCAACAACATGCTCGACAACTCCGCCATCCAGGTGCAGGGTAGCGTCCCGGCTCAGCCCGACGCCTCGGACATCGACATGGCCGGCTTCGAAGACTCCGAGTTCCCCGACGGCTGGACCTCCACCGGGGACGCGTTCGCGACGCCCACGAAGGGCACTGCGAAGGGCCAGACCGTCGTCGAGAAGTACCTCGGCAAGGGCCTCGTCAATTCCTTCACCTCGGACAACGGCGACGGCGCCATGGGCACTCTCACCTCTCCCGAGTTCACCGTCGACCGCGACTTCATCGCCCTGATGGTCGGCGGCGGCAACAACCCCGGGCGGGAGGAGGTGCGCCTCGTCATCGACGGCGCCACGGTGGCGTCGGCCTCCGGAGAACAGTCCGAGATCCTCCGCTGGGTCACCTGGGACGTCACAGCGTTCGCAGGACAGACCGCCACCATCGTGGTCGTCGACGACATGCCGGCCGGCTGGGCACACGTGCTCGTCGACCAGATCGTGCGCACCAACGTGCCGGAGGGCATCGCCGACCGCTTCGGCACCTCGTTCCGGGCCGCCCAGGCCGACGCTCTGCGCTGGGGCGACTGGAATGTCAGCTGGCGGATGCGCCAGTCGGCCGAAAAGTTCATGGACGTCACCATCGCCCGCGGCACCCCGTACACCTGGTTCGAGTTCGAGAAGGTGATCCCCAAGATCAGCGTCAATGCGAACGCTACCTTCGCGAAAGCCGACGGCTCCCCGCTCGAGTTCCCTGCGACAGTGGACTCGTTCACCATCACCCAGGACAACCGCAGCTTCGGCGTTCACGCGCCGGCGGGCAGCTCGTTCGATCTCGCGGGCACCTCCATCGAGGCCACGCTGACCGCGGGCTACCTCGTTGTGAGCGCGCTCCCCGCCAGCGGGGCGGACCTCGACGCCATGTCGCAGCACGCCTTCGCGATTCCCCGGGACACCACCATGGAGTATGCGTACAGTGTCGACAAGGCGGAGGTGGTCGAGACCTACGACGTCGAGACCGAGGCGCTGCAGGGCACCGACCTGGACACGATCCAGGGCTGGTTGCCGCACACCTACAACAGCACGACGACCAACATCGACTTCGCCACCCCCACCTACTCGACGCCGCGCGGTGTGATGAAGACGGCAATCGGCCACGGCGACTGGACGGTCACCTACCCCTTCACCGGCATCACCCCCGTTGGGCCCGCTCCGCAGAAGACGGGCGGCGACAACGAATACGACATCGCCGCGATGAAGAAGTTCGTCAGCAGCTACTCGAAGCGCACCGAGTACGGCGGAGACACCTACTGGGGTGGCAAAGACGTACTGCAGTTCGCCGAGTACATGACTATGGCGAAACAGATCGGCGACACCGAGTCGTACGAGACGCTCAAGTCGTCGCTGAAGACCGCGCTCTCAGACTGGTTCACATACACGCCTGGAGAGAGCGAGAAGTTCTTCGCGCGGTACGACACGTGGAAGGCGATGGTCGGATTCAACGACTCCTACGGATCGTACGAGTTCACCGACAACCACTTCCACTACGGCTACTTCACCCTCGCCGCGGGTCTGCTCGCGTTCGAGGACGCGCAGTGGGCAGCGGACTTCGGCCCGATGGCCACCCTCGTCGCCAAGCAGTACGCCAACTGGGACCGGAACGACAAGAGCTTCCCGTACCTGCGCACCTTCGACGTGTTCGAGGGCCACTCCTACGCCGGCGGCTACAGCTCTACCGGAGGCAACAACCAGGAGTCGAGCTCAGAGGCGATTCAATCGTGGGCCGGCATCTTCATGCTCGGCTCCGCACTCGGCAACACCGAGATGCAGGCGACAGGGGCGATGGGCTACGTCACCGAGCGGGCCGCGGTGATGGACTACTACCTGGACTACAACGGCAACCCGGATGCCGCCAACGGCACCGGAACCGGCGTGTTCCCAGCCAGCTACGCGCACAGCACCACCGGAATCCTCGGCGACTCCGGACAGGCGTTCGCCACCTACTTCAGCGGCGACCCCGCCTGGATCTTCGGCATCCAGTGGCTGCCGACCGGCCCCTGGCTCAATTACCTCGGCTGGGACCGCCAGTTCTCCAAAAGCCTGCTGAACGACATGTTCGACGAGCGCCCAGCCTCGAGCGGAGCATTCGTGAAGGGCGACATCGGCGGAATGCTCGGTCTCGCCGCAAAGCAGATGGTGGGCGTCGGCACTTCTTACGGCGGAATCGTCACGAAGAACCCGGTCGACTCCGTCAACACGATGAAGGACGCCGTACGCACCGCGTACCTCAACAACCCGTCGTACACGAGCGCCACGGTGGCGGCGAACCCGTTGTTCAACGCGGCGACCGGTGAACTGTACTTCACCGTCGACGCCAAGGACCAGCCGGTGTTCCCGGCCGAGTACTGGACACCGGAGACCCTCCCAGACACGTTCGCCCCGGCCGTGCCACCGGCGGACAAGCCCGACAGCGACCCCAAGGAGTGGGCGCAGAACTGGAAGCTCTTCTCCTACCTGTCGACGGGCTACGACGCCGACCCCGACGTGCAGCAGAAACTGCACAACTACGACGTCTCCGGCTACGAGTCGGGCGTCGACACTGCACAGGCGGCGAGCGTCTACAGCCGCATGGGCGACGCGCTCGGCAACGTGGTTCTCGGCATGACCGCGCAGTCCGATCCAGACTTCTACGCCGACATGTACAGCGAGCTGGCGAAGACCGGCGACCCGGTCGTCACAAGCGACTCGATGGCCGGCGCGGTGTACTACAACGCCATGTCGAACCGGTCCCTCGGCAGCGAGGTCCTCACTCGCCACGTCGCCAACCCGACCAGTCAGGTGTACTACAACGCCGAGACGAAGACCTACAGCTACTCGGTCTTCAATCCGACCGACGCGCAGGCGGGTTACGCGGTCTACGACGGCGACGCCGTGATCGGCACCATCCAGGTGCCCGCCCACACGCTTGTTCAGCACCACCTCGACGCGAAGCTCGACCACATCGTGATCACCGCTCCCGGTACGGCGAAGACCGTGCAGCGCGGCGACTCGCTCGAGTTCACGGCGACCGGCTACGACCAGTACGGTGCCACCATCCCGGTCGACGACCTCGAATGGGCGGTCGACGCCGGACAGGCGATCACCGAGACCGGCAGCTTCTTGGCCACGAGGGACGCCGACCCGGTGACCGTCACAGCGACCGCCGGTGCGACGACAGCCACCTACGAGATGCGGGTCGCTCCACGCCCCGTTCTCTCGAGCCTCGCGGTCTCGCCCGAGTTCGTGCGCGTCGCCGAAGGCGACACGGAGCCGTTCGCGGCGACCGGCCTCGACCAGTACGGCGACCCGATCGACGCGGGTACCGTCTCGTGGGAGACGACCGCGGCGGGCACCATCGACGATGCCGGCGTGCTCACAACCGATGCGACCGGCGCCGGCTACGTCACCGCCTCCGCGGGTGCCGCGTCTGGAACGTCGGTCGTCACGGTGGTCGCCGCCGCGAGCGATATTGCCCAGGGCAAACCGGCCGTGGCATCGAGCTTCGACGGAGCCAACACCGCAGAGTCGGCCGTCGACGGTTCCTCGGCGACCCGCTGGGAGAGCAGGCACGGCGCCGGAGAACAGTGGCTGCGTGTCGATCTGGAGAAGTCGTACGACATCTCGAGCGTGCACATCAATTGGGAGAACGCGGCCGCTGCCAAGTACGACATCCAGGTCTCCGACGACGCCGACGGCCCGTGGAGGACGGTGAAGACCGTCACCAAGGCCAACGCCGGGGTGGATGACGTGGCCGTCGAGGCGACGGGCCGCTTCGTGCGGGTTCTCGGGCTCGAACGCCTCACCGGGTACGGCTACTCGATCTGGGACCTGGGCATCACGGGCACCTTGTCGACTGCGTCGATCGACACGAGCGCGGTGCTGGTCGCTCCGCGTGACGCGGCCGTGGTCAGCGGCCGCGATGTGCGGTTCGCCGCCTACGCCTTCGATGCCGCCGGCAACGGCGGGCGCATCAGCGGGCCGTGGAACGCCGTCGGCGGCGACATCGCCGCCGACGGCACCTACACCGCGGGAACGAAAGCAGGCACCTTCCCCGTCTCCGTCGAGTTCGACGGGATCGAGGGAACGGCGACCGCGACCGTGCGCGCCAACACCCCCGGCGACGAGCCGGGAGACCCCTCGCCCGGTGTGCTCTCCAATGTGGCATCCGGCAAGAAGGTGACGGCATCGTCGACCGAGAACTCGGGCACCCCCGCAGAGTACGCGGTCGACTCGTCGCTCACCTCCCGCTGGTCGAGTGCCCCGAGCGACGGTGCCTGGATCGAGGTCGACCTCGGGAAGGTCACCACGATCGAGCGCATCGACCTGGCCTGGGAGGACGCCTTCGGCAGCAAGTACCTGCTGCAGACTCGCGACACGGCCACCGACGGCTGGACCACGATCGTCAGCGAGAACTCCGGAGACGGCGGCACGGACAGTCACGGAGTCGACGCGCACGGCCGCTACCTGCGGATGAAGGGCGTCGAGCGGGCCACACAGTACGGCTACTCGCTGTTCGACCTCTCGGTGTGGTCGGTCGACGGATCAATCGTCGCGAAGAACCTCGCCGACGGTGCGGATGTAACCGCGACGAGCGAGGAGGCCTCGGGAACGAGAGCCGAGAACGCCGTCGACGGCAACGCGTCGTCCCGCTGGTCGAGTGAGGCCAGCGACGCTCAGTCGATCACCGTGGACCTCGGCGCGACGTCCCCGGTCTCCACGGTCGCCGTGCAGTGGGAGGGCGCCTACGCCTCGGAGTACCTGATCCAGGGCGCGACGAGCGCGACGGGACCGTTCACGACGCTCGCCACCCAGAAGGCCGGCGCAGGCGGGCTCGAGTCCTTCGACGTGACTGGTCGGTACCGCTACATCCGCATCCAGGGCGTGCACCGGGCGACACCGTACGGCTATTCGATCTTTGAGATCGCCGTCCGCTGATCGGAACTCCCTTCTGGCGCGTGCCCGGGATTCGCGTCCCGGGCACGCGCCAGACCCATCTCACAACACTGTTCGACATCGGCCCCGCCCGTCCCGTCGCGCGGTCGTGTCAGCACGGGCGGGCCGGACAGACGCGCGGTGGGGGCACGGCCTGGGTCGCGCCCGCTTCGCCCGGGGTGCAGGAGAGGAACTCGACTATGCCGCGTCTCCGGCTCACAACGCCTCTCGAAGATGATGCGGCAGCATGTGTCGGTGCCGGATGTTCCAGGGTCGACCGCGAGCTGGATTCTCGCGGTGGTGCGCTCGCCTCGGAAGACGGCCCGCTGAATCCCGCCCCTGGGAGGCCGGGGGTCGCAGCAGGGCACGACTGCGGTGCGCCTCGGGCACGGCGAGCCGACGGAAGATCGGCCGGCGGATCGCAATACCGCGCACGGCCGTGCACGGTGTTGGTTCCAGACCGTGCGGCGTGCTGGACGGAGCCGCCGGCATGGTCCCGGGCCGCTGCCGGCTGACGCTCGTGTCACGGTGGGCCGTGGTTGGGCTGCCTTACCTGTTACCCGTCCTTTCGGGTCCGGCTCAGCGCTCGCGCCAGCGCAAGGTGGTCAGTTGGGCGTCGAAGACGTCGACGAGCAGATCGGCGAACGCACCGTCGGGAGTGCCATCGCCGATGGTGACGAAGTTGAAGATCACCCAGGCGCGGGGGTCGTTCGGGGATGAGATCGTGTAGGTCACCCGGCGCCCGGCGTATCGGGCGAGCGGTTCGGCCTCGGGCCGGGCCGGTTCGATCTGTTCCTCCCGCAGGGCCTGCTGACCGTCGATGTCGACCATGCGCAGCGCGGCCGTGCTGTTCGCCGCCAGCACCTGAAGCATGGCAGCAGGGGTCGCTTCGGCGCGTTCGGCGTCACGCCATTCCGACACCGTGTAAGAGGCCGGGACTGCGATTTCGCCCGTGCGTTCGCAGGGGATGCAGATCAGTCCGGACCCGGCCGCTCGGGCCTGGTCGATTACGCGGGCGAGGTGTTTGCGCATCTCGTGCCGGAACGGGGTCGCGCTGTCTCTCGGCACTGTGTCGGGCACCGCGTTGTGGGCGATCTCGTCGATGCGGCGGTCGAGATCGGACCGGTCGGCGGAGTTGAGCGACAGGTTCTCCCATCCGGGGATATCGACGATCGAGTATGCGCTCACAGTGCGGTCCTGGTCGGGTGAACGGCCGCGAGCAGCTCCACCATCGCGTCGTACACTTCGTCGACGGCTTCGACGGGCAGCTCGCGCGCCGAGACCAGGATGTCGTGGTCCCATGCCCGGCGTACGAGATCGATACGTGCTGTCAGCGCTCCGGCGGGCGACTCATCGAATGCCAGTACGGACACGCCCTCGGGCAGCTCGGTGGGCAGGCTTGCCACATGCGGTCGCCCGAGGGGGCCGATCGTGCGGGTGCCGAGCCGGTCGAGGAGGTATTGGGTGTTGGCTTCGAGCTGTTCGAAGACGCGTACACGGGCGTGCAGGGGTGTGGAGGGACGGATGTTCGCGGTTGTATAGGATCCGGTCGCGGTTCCGTGTTCCCACATCGCCGGCAGAGGGCTGATGTTCATGGTGGGCGGTGTTTCGCCGAGGTAGGTGCTCATGGGTTCCTCTCGTGAGTGTCGGCGTCGGCTGTGGTCAGCACGATGACGGAGCGGCGCCAGATTGTTCCGCTGCGCGCAGGGGCGGGGGTGTCTGGAGTTGTCGCGGGGTGGGGGTCACTGTTCCAGCGTTCTATTGGGACGGTGTCTCGTGCTGCATGTCCCGTGTCGGGCTGGTGCGTTGTCACGGGGCCGCCACCCAGGTGGGTTCCGCGAACTTTTTCGGGGGGTCATGCGGGATCATCCTGCCGGCTACGGTCAGGCTGCCTTTTTCGGATACCGACCATGGCACGAGGTATTCGAAGGTGTTGAGCAGCTCGGAGTCGACCCTCTCCGCTGCTTGCGTGGTGTCCCAGAGCGGATAGCGCATGATCATGTTGTTGTCTCCGAGACCGTCGGTGAGGGGCAGGTCCGGGTTGTGCTCGGGGAAGAGTGCCCGGGCCTCCTGGGTCACATCGGCGACGTCTCGTCGCGTCGTCTGCCCGGGGTTCTCCGGGTCGGGTGTCTGCAGGCGGATCTCGTTGGCGGGCTGGACCAGAGTCACGTCGCGGCTGTTCTCGTATCGGAGGACTGTGCCGCCCGGGTGCAGCGTAGTATCGTCGTCCATCTCGCCCGCGTAGGCCTGCGCTCCTTTGATGTCGTCGGTGGCGTAGAACGCTTTCCAGTCTTTGACGGGGTTCCCGTTCCCGCGCGGTTCTTGAGACTCGAGGAATTTCGCCCCGTCCCTGAGCATGCTTTCGCCGCCTTCTGTGGTGATTCCCTTGTATCCGACCCAGTTGGTCAACCGGGTGTATCGGACACCGGTGGGTGAGAGCCATGAGTGCGTCCCGGGTTGGATGAACTGTGTGTTGACGCCGAGATCATCGGGGTGGTCTGTTTTCACAGAACCTGCGGGCACATTCCATTCGTGGGCGTTCCTGAGCTCGATCTGGTCCGGGGATGGTGGTGTTGCAGATCGCGCCGGGCCCGGCTGCGTGGGAGGAACCGGCATCTCCGGTGCAGGATTGCCGCCCGGGCTGCCGGCGCGGCTTGCAGTCGGGCTGATGTCGCCGAGTTCGAGGTAGTCGCCTGGGTCCGGGCGTTGAGTGGTGGTGGCGTTCCTGTGTGCACGTTTCGCTGCAGTGCCAATGGTTTTGGCGCCGCCGAAGGTGAGGAAGCTGGCGACGGACAGTCCGATGTCGACCCAGGAGCCTTCGCCCAGGGCGACGAGTGCGACTTCGGAGACGAAGACGATCCCCTCGAGCACTGTTGCGATGGTCATCAGGGCCGCGGCAATCAGCGGGCCGATGCCCGGAATGATCAGGGCGATCACCGCGAGCACCATCCCGATGATCGCGAGGATCTCCACGAATATTTTCAGGAATTTGGCGAACGCATACTTGAACCGGTCCCAGCCGGAGTCTTTCAGGCCGTCGTTGAAGCCGGCGCGGACCGTTCTTGCAGCTTGCCTGCCGGCGTCGTCGAAGCGGGTGAGGACCTCAGATAGTCGCGTTCTTGCCGCCTGCAGGCGTCCGGTGGCCGCGTGGGTCGCCGTGAGTTTGTCGTCGTTTGCCTGCTGCTGGTCTGTGGTCAGTTCCGTGCCGGGGGTGGCCGTGGCGAGTGGTATGCCGTCGGCGCTGCTTTTCGCGCCGATGGCGTCGATCGCGTCGTCGAGGGCGGCGGCAGACCCGGCGAGGGCGACGTCGACGGCCGGCCGGAACTCGGCCAGTGCGTGGACGACGGCGTCGTAGCGGCCGACCGCCTTGTTCAGGTCGTTCGCGACGTCGCTTGATGCTGCCCGGAGCTCGTTGGCGTAGGCGCCGCGCAGTGACTCGCCGGATCCGATTCTTGCCAGCCGCTGTCCCTCGATTCGGAGCATGTCCGCGAGGGATCGGAAGTGGGTGAGCTGGACGTCGATCTCCGCTGAGTCGGCCACGACGGGGTCGGACTGCCGGTCGAGGAGGTCCCAGCGTCCGGGCCGCTCAGGCATTGTGGTTGTCTTCGACGTGGAGGCTGGCTGTGAGTTGTTTCTCGGCTTCGCCCCAGGCGCTGCAGGCCTGGTCGACGCGTTCGCTGAGTTTGCCGAGCTTCTGGTTGAGCTTGTCACGGTGCACGTACCAGTTGTTCACGAACTCGGTCATCGCGTCGACCAGATCCTGCTGCCCCCAGATGCGTGCGTTGCGTTCGGTGTTCTCTTTGGTCCTGCTGAACTCTTCGTGGATCGCTTTGAGGTCGCGGTTCGTGTCGTCAAGCGTCGCATCGACTATCAGGTCCGCCATGTACGCGTCTCCTTCATCCTGTTGTGTGGGGTCATTCGATCAGTCGTGGCACCTGCAGCGTCTGCAGTGTGCCGTCTCCGAGGTGGACGATGGCGCGGCCGGCTGTGACTGGCGCGGTGGTGGTCGACCGGGAGATGCGAACACCGAGCAGGTCGCCGTCGAATTGGTTGCGCGGACTGAGCAGCATCCCGCGCTGGTTGTTGCGGATGTCGGTCTGCCAGCCGGTGAACCCGCTTCCGACGTCGGCCGCGTTGCCGCCGAGAACGACGCCGTGGCTGTTCCCTGCCGCACTGCGGATCCAGTCGCGCAGGAAGTCTTTCGCGGGCATGTCGCGGACGAGCTCGCCGTCGTCGATCACGAGCACGACGGGACCCTCCACATCGAGGGCCGACTCGAGCTCCTCCCCGGAGATATCGGTGCGTTCGAATACGGCTCGGACGCCGGTCTGGTCGGCGAAGAGTGCGGGCAGGGGTGACCGGCGCGGGGCGATCAGCACGATCGATGTGCCCGCGTCGAGCAGTGTGCGGGTCATTACGGCCAGCAGATTACTGCGGCCGGAACGCGGTGGACCGGCGACCAGGAATGTCGGGGATCCGTCGGCGAGGTCGACGCCGACGGAGGTCAGTTCGTCGCCACCGACGCCGAGAAGCGCCCACAGGGCGGGTGCGCTTGCGTTGGACGGGTACAGTGCTGCGTCGTCCCAGCTGATTTGGGCTGGCAGCAGATCGATGCGCATGGGGCGTTGACGGGCTGGTATGTCACGGTCGCGTTCTCTTGCCTTCATCGCGATCTGCGTCAGGGCGGATGCTTGCGCGGTGGCGCTCGGGTCGGATGCGAGCAGGGCGACTTGCGCCTCCTGTCCGGTGGAGGCGCGCAGCATTCGGCCGTCGGGGATATTCAGTGCGATTTTGCGGGGGTTGAGCCCGCCCATGCCGTAGTCGCTTCGATCGGCGAGGCGCAGTATCCATTTGTCTTCGGTGAGAACGCTGATGCGGCCGGAGAGGAGGGATCGGTCGCCGGCGAGGATCAGGTGCACTCCCGCGCTGGAGCCTTCGCGGAGGAAGCCGAGGACCTGTTCGATCAGCGCGCCGCCGTCGACGTCGGCGAAGGTGCTGGTGAAGCTCTCCCACCTGTCCAGGAGCACCACGATGTGCGGGAGTCGGGCATTGGGTTCGGCGTGGGATCGCTGTTCGGTGATGTCGGCGACCCCGAGGCGGCCGAGTAGCTCCTGGCGCCGGGTGAGTTCCGTCTGCAGGCGGTCGAACAGACGTACGACGCGTTCGCGCTCACCCCGCTGCACGACCGCACCGGTGTGGGGCAGCCGGGTCAGCGGCAGGAGGGCGCCGTTTCCCATGTCGATGCCGAATAGGTGCAGGTCTGCGCTGGAGATGGTGTCGGCGAGCGATGCCGCAATTGTGCGCAGGGCCTGGGATCGTCCTGTCCGGGCGGCGCCCGCAATGAAGAGGTGCCCCAACGATGCAAGGTCGATGACGACGGGTCGTTGCGACTGGGCGCTGGGCAGATCGCCCAGCGCCCAGGGGGTCGTCGGCAGCCGAGCCCCGTCGGCCGTGTCCTCGGAAAGCAGTTCGGGAAGCAGGACCGATTCTGCCAGTGCGGGCAGCCACGGCGAGTGGTTCGGGGGGAGGCCGAGGCCGCGGGCGGCTGTCCGGGCGGCGTCGACAAGACGGGAGAGGTCGGTGGTGTCGCCTTCGGTCGTGTCCGATCGTGGTGGGACCGGTAGCGGGTAGCCGGCGGATTCCCAACCGATCGTGACCACGACCGGGGCGGCCACCGGCTGCGGGCCGATTGCGGTGAGGCTGCGGCCGCCGACCCGGGCGGTTTGGAAGGGGACGAGAGAGGAGTGCCCGAGACGCACGTATGCCCGCCCGGGTAGCGTCGCGGAGACCCGGGCGGCGTCGGGTGCGTCGATGACATCGCTGCTGTCGGCGACGTCGGTCACGCGCAGGGAGATGCGGAGGTTGGTGTTGGCGCGGATCTCCGCAGAGACGACGCCTGACGGACGCTGGGTGGCGAGGATGAGGTGGATGCCGAGCGAACGGCCCCGCTGAGCGATGTTGACCAGGCCGCTGACGAAGTCCGGCAGTTCTCGGGCCATCGACGCGAACTCATCGATGACGATCAGCAGTCGCGGCATCGGGGACCCGGTGCCTGGAATATTCTTTCCGCGGGCGGTCACGTAGTCGTCGATGTCTTTTGCGCCGGCGCCGGCGAGCAGGTGCTCCCGTCGTGTGAGTTCGGCGCCAAGGGAGGCCAGTGCGCGTTCGACCAGGTGGGCGTCGAGGTCGGTGACCATTCCGACGGTGTGCGGCAGGCGTACCGCGTCTTTGAACGCCGCACCGCCTTTGTAGTCGACGAGGACGAAGTTCATCGCGTCGGGGCGGTTCGCCACCGCGAGGCTGGCGACGAGCGTCTGCAGCAGTTCCGACTTGCCGGAGCCGGTGGTGCCGGCGACGAGTCCGTGCGGGCCGTCGGCGACCAGGTCGATTGAGAACGGGCCGTCGAGTGAGACACCGATGACAGCGCGTGTGCTGCGGGCGCCGCCCGCCCAGCCCGCCGCGATTCGGTCAGCGTTCACAGGTTCCAGCTGCATGACTTCGGTGAGACGGGCGCTCGAGGGGATCGCGTCGTCTTCGTCGTCTCCGGTGTCGCGGATGGGGGCGATGGACCGGGATATCCGGTCCAACCATTCGTCGTCGACGAGGTCGAGGCGCACGTTCTGCACGGCCTCGTACGTCGAACGGCGCAGGACGGCTCGGCCTCCCGGACGGATCGAGACCACTGAGCTGCACTCTTCTGGGAGTGATCGCTCGCTGTCGTCGATGCAGATGCCGTAGACACCTACGGTCGGACCGTCGCGGAGTACTCCGGCGACTCCGGGATAGCTGCGCAGCCGGCGCGCGCCGTCCCACACCACGACGATGTCGGGCACGAAGCGCGTACGGCGACCCGTTGAGGATGCGGCGTGCTGCTGGCGGTCGGCGACGAGCTGCACCAGTTCCGCCACCCGTCTGCCGATCGTGTCCGCATCATTGCCGACGAGGACTCGGGCATCCTGGCCGAGGGCTGGTGCTGCGTGCGGCAGCCAGCTCACCCACTCCCAGGCCTTCTGCGTCTCCCCCGACGTGAGCACAACGAGCTGCATGTCTCGTGGGCTCTGCAGCACAGCGTTTTGAGCGACGAGCCACTGAGCGACTGCTCGGGCTGTTTCGGTCTGGCCGGCGATGCCGAGCACTCCGGCCTCCGCCAGGGGGATGGTGATCGGGACGTCCGCAAGCAGCGGCGGCAGACGCCGGCGATACTCGAGGGGTTCGCGCATGTCCTCGACGACGACCGCGCTCGGCAGGCTGGCTGTGCCCACGCGCAGCAGGAGGTGGTCGAGGTCGGTGGGCCGGCGTTCCCACAACCGGGAGGCTGGCGCGGTGGCGATCGACCAGAGATCGGCGGCGCTGGGGGCGGCGGCGAGCAGTGCGGCGCGTTCGAGGTCGTGGCGTGCGGCGATGTCGGTCTCGATGCGCGCGATGGTGTCACGATGTTCCGCGATCTTGGTGCCGTGGCTCCTGAGACCCTGCCGACGGGCCGTGAGGGAGTTCACGATCACCAGAATCGGGGAGAGAAGCGCCAAGGCGAGGAACGCGAATGAGCCGAAGATCAGAGCGGACACCACTCCCCCCAGAAGCGGAAGCAGCGCAGCAACCCAGGGGAGCGAGTTCTTCGCCTGGAATGGTGGTGCAGCGGGTATTCGGATCATTTCGTCGGGACCGGTGAAACCGATTCTGGGTGGCCGGTTGTAGTTGTAGGCGCCGCCGTCTTCGGTCGGCTCGAGCACTGCCGCAGTTTCGGTGACCGGGCGTTGTTGGAGGAGGGAATCGCCGATACTCAGCTCGACGCCGGCTTTCCATGGTTCGAGCTGTTCGGTGAGGGCTACTCCCCCGAGGTGCGCGCGTACGTGGGCGGATGCCGCGCGGACCGTCACTTGCATCTGCATGTCCACGGCGACGACGACGGCTGCGGCGGGGAGCGTGCGCAAGACCGCGGTGTTGGCCGAGGAGCTGCCGACCGTGTGCTGTCCCGGGCCGAGGCGGGCGACTTCGCCCGCTCCTGGGCCGCTGGATATGCCCAGATCGACCAGTCCGCTGCGGGGACGCGGACCGGATTGTTGTCCCTCGCGTTGCTCGCGGGAGCGGCTCCGATCGATGGTGATCACGGAGCCGTGGAGCACCCCGGCCCTGCGGAGGGACGCGGACGGGTCCACACGGGATCCTGAGACCGAGAGGGACGCATCGCTGGGACTGTCGAACCCCATGTGGCGGAGGAGGTCGACTACCGGGGTGCCGGCGTCGGCGTCGACGAAATAGTCTCGGGGGCTGGCCGCAGTGTCGCGGACGGTGACGGCGATTCTCATGGGTGCTGTGTTCCTCGGCTGGGCAGGTGCACGGACTGCGACGATCCCGGCCCGGCGGGTGGGATCGCCGCGGTGGCTTACTTCCGGAGCGCGTTTGCCAGGTCGGAGTCGGTCTGTTGCAGTGCCTCAGACGCCTTCCTCAGGTAGGTGCTCATGCCTTCGAGTCCGGCGATGGTTTTCGTGGCGCCGTCGTTGAATTCCTGGTAGGAGCTGCCGAAGGCGACGGACGACTGATCAGTGACGTAGCCGCCCGACACGAGACTGTCGACGAGAGACTTCAACTGGCTCAGCTGCCCGTTGATCTCCTTCTGCCCGTTCGCGAGGCGCCCTGCTGCATCCTGCATGTCCCCGTAGGTGACGTTCAAATTGGCCATTGCTGGTGTCTCTTTCTTGTCTGCGGTGGTGGTGCACCGGGCGGATACCCGGAGATTGGATGGCCCGGTTCAGCCGAGGATCGGGCGACTCGGGCCCGGAGCTGAGGGGTATCGAACGTCGGGGAGGAAGTTGCTGGTGAGCAGACCGTCTCGTGCGCTGAAGGCCCACGAGGCGCTGGTGAAGGTGCTCTTGATGACGACGATCCAGTTGGAGTCGGGTTCGGTCGCCAGCTGCCGAAGGGCCACCCCTTGGGCACGGTTCGGCGAGTCTTCCACAACGGCGATGCCGGTGTCGGGGCGGTCGGTTCTGGCCAGGAACTCATCGAGAGTCGGCTGTTGCGCACTGCCGCGGGCTCCCAGTCGGATCACGTCGGGAGATGTCGACCAGGGGTTGCTGGTGAGCTCGGTGAGCCACCCCTCGACGACGTCGGTCACTGAGGCTGCAGGCCCGTCGACGCTGATGACGCCGTTCGCCTGGTGGAAGTCGAGTAGCAGGCGTCCGCTGTCGGTGGAGCCGAGAGTGGCGACAGCGGAGAACTGTTGGTTGCTTATTGCCGGGACAGGTTGCGTTTGCAGGTGGGAGAGGCTGGCACTCCAACTCCGGCCGTCGGGTGACGCCGTCCAGCCGTCGGGCACCTGCGCGGATGGGACGGAGAGATGCAGGTGTACCGACGTGGCGTCCACCGTCACGAGATAGAGGCCAGGGAATGCGATCTGTTCGGCGTCACACGCTGCGACGACGATCTTGAGCGCACTGTCGATGGTCCATGATGCTGAGCGGTCGGTGGTGCTGAAATCCGGTTGGCTGGGGGTGGTGGCTCGTCGTCGGCGCCACCAGGGGTACAGGGCGGCACCGGCGATGATGATGACGATCACCACAACCACGAGCACGACCGACACCCCGGCTGAGCCGGTGGACGTCGAGGTGACGGACGGCGATTCGGTTTCAGCGGGCGTCGTCGCCGTGGAAGCAGGGGCAGGCGCGGCGGTCGCGGTCGGACCCGCTGCGTCGGGTGCGGGCGAGGGGGCAGTGTCCGATCCTGGGATTGGTCCGAATTGCAGGCCGTCGCCCTGCGCGTCGGCGGGCAGTTGCAGTATCCAGCCGGGGCTGAGGCTTGTCGCGACGGTCATGGCGCTGCCGTCGGGCTGCGGGCGCCCCTCGTTCAGATCGAAGATCTCACCGAAACGATTACCGTCGCCGAGGAAGCGCTGGGCGATCGCGAAGAGGAATTCCGGCTCGCCGTTCACGCTCGGCTGCACGACATAGAACGGGACGCTGTCGGGAGAGACAGTCTGCGCCACGTTCACGGAGCTCTCTGCGGCCGAGGCCTCCTGATCGGCGGCCGCGAGGGGCGCGATCATCCCGAGGCACACCGCGGCGATCGTCAGTGCACTCATCCCCATCAGTCGGAAGGGGAGAGCGGGACGCGAGATTGTCATGCTCTAGTTGACTGCGCGCCCACGGGAGGCCACATCCGTAGTTTCACCGAAACGTACCGGCAGCCCTCCGGGACTCGTCGATGCGGGCGGCTGGTCGATCCCGGCGAACGGCCAGTGACACTTCCGGCGTGCGCGGACATGTACCTGGTGTCGGTGACCGCAGATTGCGGCCGGCGAAAGGGACATCATGATCAGCACTCGTAGAATCCAGCTTGCTTGGGGCAGCCTCCTTCTGGTCAGCGGCATCCTTGCCGGAACGACCGGCTGTGCGACCGGTACTGCCGGTCCTGTAACGCCGGCGGACGGGAGCGTGGCAGGGACGGTGGACACCGTGGTGGGCGGTACGACGCCCGACGGGACGACGATCCTCGCCAGTGCCACCGTGGGCACTAGCACGTTCGCCTTGGGCCAGCGCGGCGCGGACATCCGGTACGCCGCGTCGTTCGACGGCAGCGACCCCGACCAGAACTGGGAGACCTTCGGGGCTCCGGTCGAGCTCGCACCGGATGATTTCACGATGGTGAACCCGGGCAATTCCCCGTCTGCCGCTCCCGGCGGGTTGGCCCATGTGACCGGCCAGGTGGGCAGCGGGGTGACAGCACTCGACGTGATCACGGACGACGGCTCGACCGTCGGAGCCTCCATGTCCGGCGGGTACTACGTCGCTGCGTGGGAGGGTATGGACTTCTGGGACCAGGACACCCTCGACGCGGCGTTTGTCCTGACCCTCGCCGATGGCTCCAGTAAGACCATCAGCTTCCGTGAGATGTCGAAGGACTGATCCCGCTCCGCGCGGACCAGCGGGAGGTCGCCATTGCGCGGTGCTCGGTCGGACCCGAGGCCCCGACGCTGCGGGGGCAGCATACCTCCCGGGCGCCTCGTCTGATGCGCCGTGAGTCGGTCTGTTCGCTCGACGTGCGAGTGGGGACCGGTGGGTGACCGTGTGGCTGTCGGCCATCCGTGCACGTACTGAGGTCAGTGCTCGCTGAAGTCAGTGCTGGCACGGATGGGCGGGCAATGGTGTCCTCGTAACGTCGATGCGGAGATCCATCGACGATAGGAAACATGGTCCATGCACAACACACCGAAACATTCCGATATCCGGCGTGGGGGTCGGGATACAGGCTTTGTCGCTGAACGGGTTGAAGCGGCGTGGTTCTTCGACTGGCTGCATGGTGCTCCGGAACCGGCGAAGAGCGTCCTGGGAACGAGTGTGACGCGTCTCAGTGGCGGCGGCATAGCGACCTCGATGGTGAACGATCCGGTGGCGTATTGGAGCAAGGCGCTCGGCTTTGAGCGCCGTGTCAGTCGGACGACCCTCCAGGAGATCATCGGTTTCTACCGTCTGAATGGCACCCCGACCGCGACAATCCAGATCGCCCCAACTCTGTTGCCGAGCGATTGGTCGACGATCTGCGACGACTTCGGGCTCATTGAAGGATCGACCTGGATCAAGCTCTCCGGGTCGACGCAGATCCCGGTCGCTGCGACGGCGGGCCTTCGTGCCGCGCCGGTCGATACGGCTGATATTGATGAATGGGCCGAGACGGTGTTTCGCGGTTTCGGCATGCCCATCGAGCACCTGCCGTCCCTCGCCGCCGAATCGGCGAGGCGCGGAGCTGTTCGGCCGTTTGGTGTGTGGGACGGCTCGAGGATGATTGCGGGCGCCTCCCTCGCCGTGATCGACGGTGTCGGGACTCTCCTTGGAGCGGCCACCCTCGAGGGGCACCGTGGCCGTGGCGCACAGACCGCGCTGATCGCAATCCGCGCCGAACATGCCCGCAGGTCCGGTGTCGCTCGGCTGGTCGCCGAAACCGGCAGGCCGGGGACGGTGGGGGCCAACCCGTCTCTCAACAATCTGCTGGGCGCAGGTTTTGTGCCCGCCTACGAGCGGGTGAATTGGGAGTGGACGAACCCGGACCTGTGATCCACCGGCCAGATTTGCGGGCCAGCGGGTCCTCGTCGTTGATCGGCCCGTCACCGGTCGGATGCGCGAGCGGATAGGACTGAGCCGACTCCGGGTCGGCAGAACCCAGTGCTCTGCTCAGCGTGTCCGACGGATCGGGTGGCGGTGGGATTGGGGCGCGGACCCCGGTTGATCGCGCTGTCGCGGTAGGACTCCGCGAGCATCGCCGCGGCCCCCGGCTGGGTGGGCCCCGTGGGGGCGATGATTCAGTGCCGCACGGCGAT
>Ga0247812_10000362_pt1 | contig 33147 bp, 20 predicted proteins | sample UWRJL149409B1_FD_178011 | JGI IMG/M metagenome (GOLD analysis project Ga0247812, IMG submission 178011) | Plant litter microbial communities from Arlington Agricultural Research Station in Wisconsin, United States - UWRJ-L149-409B-1 | ecosystem: Environmental > Terrestrial > Plant litter >...
TTGAAGAAAATCCACAAGAAAGCAGAAAAGAATGGATGCTTTGGATGTTTGAAAGAGCTGGAAAGAAAAACAGCAATGTAAAATTCAGGCAGTTTTGGCAGCAAAACAACAAACCCATTGAAATCTGGTCTTTTAAAGTTTTTGAGCAAAAATTAAATTATATTCATAACAACCCGCGAGAGACTGGTTTTGTTACTAATCCTGTAGATTGGAAATACAGCTCTGCTAGAAATTATGGCGATAATGATCAGACCGTCTTAGAAATTGATATTAATTGAAATGCTTCACGTGCACGAGCGGGACGCTCGCGCCAGCAGGGGGTCATTCGAATTTTCCGAATATAATTCTTTAGGAAGATTACAAGTAAATATACCGCCTTTACCCACTCAAAATTTAGATAATCTGGACGATATCTTAAATCAACTTATAAATTTTTATAAATTAGAATAAAAAAATGGAAAATTTTCAAGACAAACTCAATGAGTTAAAAAATCAAATAAAAGGTAGAAAAATACAAACTGATACTTCAGGAATATTATTGTTTAAGGATTTTTTATCAAAAATGGAAGAATGGAACAATGTAATTGGTTTCCCTCAAGATTGGTTAAATAAAATTAGTAGACAACATGATTTATTAAATATAGTTGGAATAATAGCTCCAGACTTGTTAAAAAATGTAATTTCTTTAAATGACTTTAGAAATAATAATCCTCAAAATGGTGACACATTTAATTTGTCAAGTGCAAGAAGTCTAGATGCCGGTTTAATCCATGCATTATTCTGTTGGGACTTTTTTAAGAACAATTCTGTGTTTGATAAATTTAAAAATTTACCAAATCCCTATGATTCTATAAAGGCACTATACATTACAGGTCATTATGTAGATAAGTCAGAGCCAACTAAAATTACAATCGACTCTAAATTTGATGTTAGGAAGCAAACAGATTTCAGATTACCGTCATTAGATTATGCTTTTTTAGATTATATAGATTCCGTTTGCGAAAGAAATGGAGGAAGTGGAGGTATTCCTAATCAAGAAAAGACGAATCAATTGTGGAAAGAATTTCAAAAGAAAAAAAGTAATTAATTTATATATTACCTAACCTTATTCCCTAGCACGAGCACAATGTCATTAAGTTAAGGCGTTAATGTTTTCATATTCAACAAGTTAAACAGAATTTCTTTTTCTTTTTTTTATATTATTTTTCTTATGTTTATGCTGTAATTTTTACAGATTTAAATATGCCCAAGAACCCGATCGCGGAGATTTATCTCAGCGACGATAGCGCGGATTTGCAATCCGTGCCCGCAAAGATTGGTTTGTTTTCCTTGAAAATCTAAAATGCTCATTAATTTGTGTGACTCTTGTTTTAAATGATTTTTTTGTGTCTTACTTTTGCGGGCACGGATTGCAAATCCGCGCTATCGGGTTTTAACAATAAAAACAAAATAATTATGGCAATTATATATAAGAATTTTTTTAATGAACCAGATGCAGATATGATGGGCAATGTTAAAAATATGATAAAAGAATAATTATGAAAATTGAAAAACTAACTTATTTAAGAGATAACCCTACACGTTACGGAAAAACAATTAATTGTCCTATAAAACCAATTTCTATTGAAGAAATAGAACATTTAGAACAACTTTATAATAATGGTAATCTATTCCCCCAAGCACTTAGAGAATTATTGTATCTTGCAGGTAAAGATTGTTATGTCTTAGACTATGCAGATAATACTCAAGAAGAGTTACAAATAGAAGTTAGGGAATGGCTATCAGATTATAATAGAAATATAACAAGACCTTTTTTTGCTATTGATGCTCACAACCCTGGTGAACAATTTTTATATGTTTATTTAGATGAAGGTGATAACCCTACAGTTTACCAAGCTCATTTACCAACCAGAAATGATATTTTGCCTTTTACAAGTTTAAAAAGGACTTTATCTGATTTCATCAAAGTACATGTAGACATGGTGAAAAAAGGATACAATCCCTTCTAAGAATTCCCCCCCGCTGGCGCGAGCGCAATGTCATTAAGTTAAGTATTTATTATATTGCATCTTTCTGATTTTTAAGAACTATTGGTCTTATTCTGGTTCTATATTTACCTGATTCATGTTTATTATTGCGGTTCAATGGAATTGTATTTTTAAGAAACAAATTTTCTAATTCTTTGAATACACCCGATCGCACAGATTTAGCCCCGCTCCACGAAGTGTTCGCAATTGCTGTATCATCCTATCGCCCCGATCGAGCGGATTTACCCGATCGCGCAGATTTATCTCAGCAACGATAGCGCGGATTTGTAATCCGTGCCCGCAAAGATTGGTTTGTTTTCCTTGAAAATCTAAAATGTGCATTAATTTGTGTGACTTTTGTTTTAAATGATTTTTTTGTGTCTTACTGTTGCGGGCACGGATTGCAAATCCGCGCTATCGGGATCTTATTTATGATCACAAAATATATAAAAACTCAAAGACAAAAGCCTTTGAGCTGTCTTAAAAGTGAGATAATCTAAAGAAAACTCTAAAAACACATTTCAAAAATCCAATCCGGAAACTTAATCTATAAGCTTCCCCACTCTCCTATTGACTTTTTTTTAAGCCGTACCCATAATTAGGACCTACTTATTTGTTTTACATCTATATAAAACAATGCACACAAATTATTTTAACCCCATAAAAATTAATTAAAAAATGAGTACAAATCACAACAGAATTAAAGTCGCTGATTTAGAAACAAATCACCCAAATAAAATTTTGAAAACCAACCTAGATGGTAAATTGGAGTTTAGCGATGCAGAAAATGATTCTCAGCCAAATCTTACCGATGAAAATTTTGGAGCATTCCAAAACTCACTGCAAACTGTCAATACAATTACTGACACAGATAAAATGCCATTTCTAATTGGTTCTCTAGCCCGAATGATGACATGGGCAAACTTTAAATCTCTCTTTAAAACAGTAGGAGGAAATTCAATATTTGGAAGTGGTAATATTGCTACACCAGATATGGACACAACTACAACTCAAACTGTCTCTGGAGTAAAAACTTTTTTGAACTTAATGTTAGGTTTACGAAACACAGCAAACACTTTTACATCATTTATTACAAATACAGCCACCGCATCAAGAACCTGGACTTTTCCTGATAAAAACGGAACTGTTGCAATGACTTCGGATATTACTGGTGTAATCAATGCAGGAACAGCTAATCGAATCCCAAAATATGTGGGTTCTACAATTGTTGGAAATAGCAGGATTTTGGATGATGGTAGTTTTGTAGGTATTAGTACTATTAATACTCCTACAAAAGACTTAACATTTGGTAATCAAGACGATAGAGAAATTGGGATCGAAGAATCTAATAATACAACCATAGGTCGGGATTTAATATTGAGTGCAGGTAGAACTATCAATTATGCACCTACATCATTTTTTTCATTAAATACAGGAATAACATCCTATTTTAAACAAGTCGCTACATCAACACTAGGTAATACTTATGTCTTGGATAATTATAATGATATATATGAACAAATAGCTGGAACTGGAATTTTTACGCCTTTATTTAATTTTGGCAATTCTAATAAATGTTCACTTTCAATATCTCCAACTAACAAACTATATATTGTCAATAATATTTGGAGCGGAGGAAATGGTAATGTAGTCTCAAAAGCGAATATTACTGGGGCTGCCAATTTAGAATATTCATTTGATAATACAAATACACTTGCATTTATAAGCTGTCATTCTAATGGTAACGTATACCTTGCAATAATGGGGGGAAGTATTTTAATGCAGACAAACCAAACTGGTGCATTTAATTCTTTAGGGCAAACCCCAAGAGCATGGACAAGTATTAAATGTATGCCTAATGGTGATGTATATGCTACAGTATCAGGAGGCGATATTTATAAACAAACAGCTGGAACAGGAAATTTTATTGCTACTGGTCAAACTTCCCGAGGATGGACAGGCATTACAGGCTTGCCTAGTGGAGATGTTTTTGCTAGTGTTTATAATGGTGATATTTATAAACAAACAGCGGGAACAGGAAATTTTATTGCTACTGGTCAGACTCCAAGAGCATGGACAAGTTTAGATACTCATGTCAATGGGAATATATATGCAACAGTTGAGTCTTCAGATGTATTCTATCTAGCTATTAATCAAACAGGTATTCCAAATCTAGACGGAGGTACGCAAAAAATAAAATCTGGTACAGGAAAAGGAACAGGAAAAAGCCGTGTAGAATTTTACACAGGACAAAAAACAAGTCCAGGAACCGACATGCAAGTTGAAAAAATGCGAGTTTGCCTTGATGAAAATGGCAATTTTATTTACCTCACACCTCCAAGTTATGCAAATGATACAGACGCTGATGCAGATTCAAATCTTCCTTCAAAAGCTTTTTATAAAATAACAGGGAATCGTACCCTTTTTCAAAAACCTTAAAATGTAAAATCATAAATTTTACAACCTAATAATCGACTTTTTTAAAGTCACACTTACCCCACTCCCTATTTGTTTTACAGCAGTGTAAAATAAAAATCTATTGTGACGCCACTAACACAATTTTTAAAACAATAATTTTTCTGGTTGCCATTTAACAATCAAAAAAGATTAAGTCTTTTTTGAAGTTACCTCAACCAGCATAAATTACGGTACCCAAAAAAATAACTGAATACACGCCCGTAAATTTTATAAACCCGTAATAATTAATTAAAAATGAGTACAAATCACAACAGAATTAAAGTGTCAGATCTAGAAACAAACAAGCGTGATAAAATTTTAAAAACCAACCTAGATGGTGAATTGGAGTTTTGCGATGTAAGCAATCTAAAAACTGAAAACTACAATGATCTTGACTGCAATACCGAGGGTAAAGCACTGGATGCAAGACAAGGAAAAGTATTGAAAGATATGATTGATAATGTCAATGTTTCTCCACCTTCTTTAGTGAATGATCTTTCAACTGGAGGAACCTCTAAAGCTCTAACGGCTGAAATGGGGAAAACTTTAGAAAACACAAAACTTACTGCATCATTAGCAACAGATGCAGAAACACAAATAATTGCTGCAATAACTGAAGATAAAAAAGTAGTTAGCCGATTGAAATTATTTAATTGGTGGACGTGGATTAAATCTCAAACACAAAATATTTCTGGGGCTTGGAATTTTACTAATAAAGTTACATTAACATCTGGTTCGATAAATACCCCTTCTTTAATTATACCAAATGGTACTCTGACAAATACAGCACAAAACGGAGCTATCGAGAGAGATACAAATGGTCAACTATGGGAAACTCATAATAATATTCGATCAAGATTATTCACAACATCTGATGGTCTGATTTCATTAGCTTATAAATGTCTAAATAGTATAGAAGTTTATCTCGAAGTTTCAAACTCAGAAACTAAGCAATATGTCTCATCGAGTACTGTGATTGGTAAAATTGCTAATAATTCAGTTCAAAGGCTAAACGCATCAACATTAACAAATTGTACATTTTGGAATTCAAATCCTAGTAAACCAAATAATTCTAAAATTGAAGTTTTTTTAAGAATTAACAACGGATTATTTGCAACCCACTGGTCAGGTTCAGGCATTACCAATCAAGTTAAAATTATGGAATACTCTGGTTTAAACATTTATGGATATAAAAACTATCAGGAACTTTTATTATTTAATATTCAGAATTCTGATCCATTAAAAGCTCAATGGTCTACAATTGCCTTTTCAGAAAAATCTCTCATTGATGGTGTTAGCAAAAGTACTGATAGATCATATTACTTAAGAGATGCTTTAAACACAAGGACATTTGGAGCATCAGAAGCATCATTTAGTTTTGTTTTTGTCAACACTTTAGGATTTGAAGACACGACAAATGCTAATAGTCTTAATACAAAAACCCAGTTGAGAACTAATAATTATGCTCTTTTTATTGAAACAATTAGATAAAAAAGTAAAAGTTAACTCTTATGAATTCAAAGTATTAAAAAGCTCAAAGTCTTTTTTGTCTTTGTGCAATATTAAAGAACATCATTCTCCTAAACAGAAAAGGGCAATCGAATAAAATCAAAAATCACATTTTAAAACCAATCCGGAACTTAAAAAAAATAAGCTCCTTAATCTTTTATTGGCTTATCTGAAAGCCAATCATTATTCAAATATTTTATATACTCTATAAAATAAAATTATTGTGACGCCACTACACAATTTTTAAAACAATTTATTTTGGATGAAAACGTACTCGCTAAAGTATTTATCAACCAGAATAAATTACGGTACCCCCTAAAATAACTGAATACACGCCCGTAATTTTTGTAAACCCGTAATAATTAATTAAAAATGAGTACAAATCACAACAGAATTAAAGTGTCAGATCTAGAAACAAACGAACGTGACAAAATCTTAAAAACAAACATGAAAGGTGAATTGGAGTTTAGCGATATAAGCAATCTTAAAACAGAAAACTACAATGATCTTGACTGTAATACCGAGGGTAAAGCACTGGATGCAAGACAAGGAAAAGTATTGAAAGATCTGATTGATAATGGCAGTGTTAATATTGCCTCTGATTTAGAAACCCAAATTAATACTTTAGTTCCTGAAGATAAAAAAATAGTTAGCCGTTCCAAGCTATTCAATTGGTGGCAATGGATTAAAGATCAATCTACTACAATTACAGGAGATTGGACTTTTACAGGGTCATTAAAAGCAAACACTAATAAGGAAATAAATTTAAATACAACCGTCAACTTTGATTATTATACTGGTTCAAGTTCTATTAAAGTTATTCATTCAAAAAATGTAGCGAATGAAAACGGTATATATCTCAAAACTAATGGTGATTTAAAACTTGAAGGAGAAAACTTAGATATAAATAATTCGCATTATAGAGGAAGAATATATGATAATGGTCATTTTTGTATTGACGGCCAAAGTATACCCCTAAATCTAAGTGGAGAAAGCGTACAAATTGGATGGCAAACCTATATACAGGGACAGGCTTATTACAACAACTCAGAAATTGCAACCCTAAATGATATTGCAGAAACCTATCAAGAACAGAATTGTGGTCCTTTTACTAACCAAGATTTAAATGATATGTATCGTTTTGCAAAAAAAGGATTTAGATTAAATTGTATATATGCTCTAGGTGGTCCTGTATGTTATGAAAAATTAGATACTGGCTATTGGGCCAAGTATTCAATAACGTTGCTATAAATTATAGTACAAATTATTTTTTTAAATCTAAATTTCATTCAACTAATTATACAATTATCGCTCAAGAAGTATACCCAATTGCTATAACGAAGTCCGTTGTTTATATTTATTTCTAAATTTATTTTTTTGATTCTCATTGTAGATTATTGCAGCGGATACGAAGTTGATAAATTTCTTATACTATTGCGAGCATATAGCTAATGAAGACAAAATTGTCTTGCCTCGCTCTGCGAAGTGCTCCCTATTGCTGTCTTTCAACTTCGTACTCGTTGCTATTACATTCAGTTTTTTTATACTCTTTGCAGTTATTCTAGTAGGTATGTCGTGAGATTTCACCCTGCAATCAGTTTTTTAATGAACACCTCGCCGATCAGATCTAGAATAAAACCTACTGTGACGCTATTAACAAAATTTCAAAAAATGATTTCCAGGTTCTAATTATACTATTATAAAAGACAGCAAAAAATCTTTTTGACGATATATCTCAACCTGAATTAATTACGCTATCCATAATAAGTGTATATACACCTGTAATTTTTTAAATCTTAACAATTAATTAAAAATGAATACAAATCACAACAGAATCAGAGTCGCAGACTTAGAACAAAATGAGCCAAACAAAGTTTTAACAACCAACGAAAAAGGTGAAATAGAATTTAGCAATGTTAACAACATAAGAACAAATGATTACAACGGTCTTGATTATACTGCGGAAGGAAAAGTATTAGATGCCAGGCAAGGAAAAGTACTTAAAGATTTAATTGATAATTTTGAAGTACCTCAACTTCCCAAAAAAACAGTTTCCACACATACACCAACTGGAATTCCAGCCAATGGTGAAGAGTGGATATTATACACCTTATAATTATGGATAAAAATAACAACAACGGATATATAGGTGTCGACGGGGTTTTCAATAGAATTTCAAAAAGATATATCGGAGTAGATAACAATTGGAAGGATCAGGATTTCAAATTCATTGGAGATAATGGATATTGGAGACTTATTTACACAAAGGATCCTATTGATATGTCTGCTGACTTCTATGTAAGATATCTAGAAGGGTACACTCTTGAACGAAAAAATAGTTTGAATATTTATGGGAAAAATTTAAAAGATTATCAATTGGTTTCTCCCAGAATTGGTGGCTATTTCGAATTGGAGAGAACTGCAACAGATTTATTCGAAAACTTTGCAAGTGGTACTTTTAATGGTTCTCCGCAAGTTTCTGCCTTACTGGGTGGTAAAAAATGTATGAAAATTGAAACACCTTCAGATTATTTTCAACTTCCAAAAGATTTGGATGCGCAAGGTGTTTTTGGCACAAATGGCCAGAAGGATTACAACCTGTCAAACTGGTTTTTCATACCTTCACTCTCCACCGGAACTGATGTCATACCAATTATTTCATATGGAGACAGAGCAAATGGTATGGAGATAGTTGTATCTTTTGATGGGAGATTACAGCAAAAAATATGGTACAATTACTTTTCATATGTAATTCAAACACCAGTTAATTCAATTAATTTGGGATGGAATTATTATGTCATAACCAGGACAAATAATTTAACAAAAATATATTTAAAGAATTCAACTGTGCCTGTAGTAACCTCTACTCAATCAATGCCTGCTCCCCTTGCAAATATTCCCATAAAAGTGGGTATTTCATTCAAATACACCAATACAATATATCTTCCTCAGACATTTTCTACAACCAAAACTGCAGCCAGATACACACTCAGCAATAACGACCGAACTATAAAAGCAAATGCTGCCGGTGCAGGAACGGCGAGAACCAGCAATAAAATATCTCCAAATACTGGTATGTTCTATTTTGAAACAAGGATAGACGATAATGCTGGTGGTGTTGTGTGGGTTGGTCTGGGTGATGCTGCATTAAGTCAGACAACCGCAGTTGGTATAGCTGGCTGGTCCATAAGCTCTAATTCACGAACACTTAATAAACAAACAGGTGGCGGCACAAACTGGGGAGGTGGAACAAGAACCTTCACAACTGGTGATACTATAGGGTGTATTTATGATTCAAACTCAGGTACCGCTGTTTTTTATAAAAATAATACATTACTGGGAACAAGTACAACTTCAATAACTGGAGATGTCGAATTTATGGTAGCCGGGGACATTAACACAATTGCTACAATAAGAATAAAATCATCTGAATGGATATATCCATGCCCAGAACCGACTGCAAGCGAAATGCCCGAAACAACTACATATACGGGATTATTTAACTATTCTGTACCTGGCACAGGTTATAAATATGTCTTTGTATCAAATTCAGCAATTTCCAATTTGAGTATCACTAAATTACTAAAAAGGACAGATCCGGATGTCATTCTGCTGAATAAATCAAACAATATTCAAACAATTATTTCAGAAAAATGGATACCATCAGTAACAAATGATTTTATAACAGTTACAATGCCCGAAACAATTGAATATGGTGATTATGAATTATTTGTCAGGTATTTTGATACAGTTGAAAGTTATAGATTTCCATTAAATATTTCCGAAATTAAACTTCATACAGAACCTTTTATGGATAACTTTGATGATAGTACAACTTTATCAAATAATTATTATGCTTTTAATCGTGCCTGGGGTGGTGCAAATGGTGGTGTTGTACCCGAAAATGTATATATAAAAAACGGCGAACTAATCTTTAGAGGAAATGGGGATAATTATACCGGAACTATTCAGGGTGTAACACGAGAAGGAATAAAAAAATTCCATACCGATACAGCGGACCCCAACTACGGTCAGCCCTGGAAGAATAGGGTTGGCGGATGTGTTGCTTATAATAAAAGAACGGGATTTGGTTCTTATGAAATTGATGTTTTAATTCCAAATCAGTTAGGTTGTTGTTATGCAATGTGGACCTTTTTTTACAATGAGATTTATCAGGGTGATCCGAGATATATGCAATATATGGGTAATGCTTATGAAACTAAAGAAGTTATTAATGTCATACAATCCTGTTACACCATCAATAAAATCATTGATGATTATGGTATAATTAGTTACGGAACCAATTATAATATTGGGGATCAATTTGTAATTGATCAGGATGCATCACAAACTGTTTATACTTGTATCGGAATAGAGCCAGGTGTTATTTATTATAACCCTACAAAAGTTTTAAAAGCTGGTGATACATTTAGTAAAATTGAGATCACTTTAGAAAGATCAGCAACTGGTAATGAGGGTTTACATGAGCAGGGAAATCTTGAAGATGGGTATTACATTACAAGAAATCACGAAATTGATATTGAATTTCCATCACATTTGAATGGAGGTACATTATCAAATCCTAGTCTGTCGAATTTTAAGGCAAATACATGGAGGGGAGAGCTTCAAAACTGGGATGTTGCCACTACTGATCCCTCTTATTGGGAAGAATATCGGGATAACCTAACCCCCGTTGGTTTTAATATTGCAGATGGTAATTATCATACACTAAGATTTGACTGGCATCCTGATAAGGTAGAATACTATATTGATGGGGTATTAAAACAAACAAATACCAATTCTATAAAAGGTGACACAATACCTGATATAAGTGGCTTTTTTACTTTTGGTCTTTGGTTTCCATCTTCACCATTAGCTGGTAAACCTTGGTTGGTGAATCCTCAAAAAGCCTGGGCAGGTGGAGAAATAGATGTCGATGGCGGGATGAAAGCGAATTTTGACAGTGTAGAAATGAAAGTTAAACAATTCAAATTTACTCCTTTCACAACTTATTCAGAACATCAACGAAATGAAGGTGAAACTTATCCATTTAATGGCTATATTAATAAATAAAGTTCAGAATACCTTCTAAACATTTTTTTGCCAACCTAGTTAAACATTAAGGTTTATTAATACCGAAATAAATCCTTTATTCTGCAAAATCTTTTTCTTAAAACCCTCATCGCTCAGCGAAGTATTGCAACTTCATTGGGAAATGACATTGTCTAATTTCTATAAATAGAACCTCTATCTTTTGCGCTTTCTTTACAACCCTGTAAAGCAATAGAACACCCATGTTAAACCACTAAGCACCTGTTTTTTAAACCCCTATTTTAAGCTGACCTTTACAATATCAAAAGGGATAAACAGTGCTAAAAAATCCAAAAAAAACCTTTTATAAAGTGTACTAAACCTGGACAAATCAATGCAGATTACCAAAACCATTAACCCAAAAATTATGCTTTTTGAGCGCTAAGATTGGTTTGATACTGCCACATTAATCATTCAGAATATGAACAAAATCAAAGTCAAAAACACATTAGAATATGCCAACTAATCCTATTCCTGCGGTTCCAATTCCTGCAGCAAGATATTATCCCCGACTATCGGAGATAATCACTGTAGATGATTTACCTGAATTTTTATCGTTTGTCGAAAATGGTTTAAATGCCATTTTTGATAAAATTCACTACAAAAACTTACAATATTCTAAAGGATATCGCGGCGACTCGGCCTTTTATAGTCTTGATATTGTTACCAGCGAAAGACTGGCTCTTCCGCTTCCATTCGGTTTAGGACTTGTTCTAAACCCGGATACTGACGGAGATTCTACGATTTCCTCATTTCCTATTACGTTAGAATATCAATGGGAAATTTTAGCTTTCCTAAAAACCTTCAGCTCAAGCAGTTTTTCTTTCTCTATGAAAGATTTTTATTCTGTAGGCTTACAGGTTTTTCGCATCAGCGAAGAACAAGTTATAGCCCACATGCTGAACATTTTTGTTGAAGCCGAAGAAGGAAAAACAAAATATGAAACCCTTCTGGAAGATATTAACGGAATACTGAATTTGCCTGAAGCACAAAGACTAGAACTTCCTGAAGGCGCTGAACAATCTATTAGTAGTGTAATTACACTTATCAATACCAGTACGGCTATTACAGAAACAATTCCTTTATTGTTGTTCGCCACTTATATTTTAAATGAAGATTTAAGCGCAACGAAACAAAAATTACAGGAATTCTATAACATCATCGCTCCAGATGGTATCGAAGCTTATATTAAAAGAATCATCACTCCAAAAGCCAAAGCAACTTTAGCTTTGAGTGCCGGTATTGAGTTTCCCCAAAGTATATTAAGACCAATAAATGGAGATGGTACGGCATACCCCGACCCTGCTGCTAAATCAATGTTCTTATTTGGTAAGGCACAATTGTATGCCGATACTGAAGCCGGAATTGGTTATCAGCTGGAATTAGGAGGAAGTTTAAGTCCTTCTACATTTGCAATGATTGGAAATACCGGTTTAATTCTTCAATTAGATACTTTAAAAGTCGATTTAAGCAAAAAAACCAACATTCCTGAAGCGGATGCCGATGGGCGTTCTAATGATTTTGTTGGAGTTTATGCCCGTGCCGTTTCGGTTACACTACCTTCAAGATGGTTTCATGATCCTAAAACAAGCCCTGAAAATGAAAACAAAACACTAAGACTTGGTGCTTCAGATTTATTAGTAGGTTCAGGTGGCCTTTCAGGAAATATTTACCTTGAGACCGTTCGAAGTATGGGAAGTACATTTAATTACTTCAACGACAAATTCAATTTTAATTATCCAATCTCTATGTTTGATAGAGATGAAGATGGTGTTGTAACTAAAAAAGAAATTGCCGATTATGAATCTTTAATTGCCTTTTTACAAGAACTAAACAGCAAAGGAAAACCTTATGCTTTTGATTATCCCTTATCGCTGACAACACTTTCTAATTTAGCCTCTACCTCTATTAAGTCTTCGACAACTTATACTTTTAGTAACGCTAAAGAATACCAAAGTTTTTTATCTGAATTAAATTTAGATAATACACTTTGGAAAACCATTGGATCTCCAGAAAGAGGTTTCAAAATTGGTTTTAACAAATTTGATATTTCCTTTAAACAGAACAAAGTAATAGGTTCGAATATTAAAGGAAAACTATTATTTGAAAAGTTTAAAATAAAACGGCCAAATGAACCAGAAAGACCATTTAGTGCCATTCTTGAAGGACATTTATACGATGACGGAGATTTTAATCTTACTGCTTCATTTCCTAAAGAAACAGCTCCTCGTGCCAATTTACTGAATCTTGTCGATTTTGATTTTTACAGTTTTGAACTGGGAAAACAAGACAAAGATTATTATGTAGGAACTTCATGTTATGTTTCGTTTCCTAGTGTTGTCATGCAGCGATTAATGAAAGGACAGGGAATTAACATTGAAAAACTTCGTATTTACAGCGATGGAAGCATCGAGGTTGAAGGAGGTTCAATCCCAATTCCGATCAACTTTTCATTAGAGCTTGGTCCGGTTAAGATGTCGGTTACGAATGTAAATTTTGGTTCTACCCAAATTAACGGACGTAAATATAATTTCTTTGGTTTTGATGGTGCTATCAGTATCAATCCGCTTGGAGTTGACGCTCGTGGAGAAGGTGTTAAATATTATTACTGTACTGAAGACGGTCACGAAGATTCGTTTATCAGAATTCAAACTATCGAGGTTGATTTAATCATTCCAGGAACAGCCACAGAAGCATCTGCAATGGCTATCATCAATGGTATGATTTCGCTTCCTGAACCTGGAAAATCTCAAGAATTTAAAGGGCAAGTTTCCTTAAAATTGCCAAAAGCAAAAATTTCAGGTGGTGTTGGCATGCGATTTATGCCTAAATATCCGGCATTTTTAGTAGATGCTCATATTGAGCTTCCTACTCCTATTCCGTTAGGGTTTCTTGCTATTTCTGCTTTTAGAGGTCTATTAGGTTTTAGATATGTAGCCACCAAAGAAGCCGCAGGATTAAATAAAGATAATTCATGGTATGAGTTTTACAAACATCCAAAACCTGGAATTAATATTAATAAATTCAGCGGTCCACCTGATTCCATGCAGTACAAATCGCCATTCTCTATTGGTGCCGGAGCGACTTTTGGAACCATTGCTGATGGCGGACATGTATTGTCATTAAGGGCGATGTTGTTATTATCTCTTCCTACTCTATTTTATATTGAGGCAGGATTAAATGTTATTGCCGGACGATTAGGACTTATTGAAGATGATCCTAGCAATCCTCCTTTCTTTGCCATGGTGGCATTTGGAGATGATTCGTTAGAATTGGCTGCCGGAGCAGAATTTAGTATTCCTAAAGACAAAGGTGAAATCTTCCAGTTGCATGCTTTGCTTGAAGCAGGTTTCTTCTTTAAAAACCAAAAACCGTGGTATGTAAATATTGGATCTAGAAAAGACCCAATTATGGCCAGAATCCTGACTTTATTTTCTGCAAAAGCTTTTATCATGCTTTCGGCTCAGGGAATTGAGGCTGGAGCCCGATTAGATTTTAAACTCGAGAAAAGCTTTGGTCCTGCTAAGGTAAAACTATGGGCTTATTTAGAATTAGGAGGGAAAATTTCTTTTAAACGTCCGCAAATGGGCGGTTATATTACTGCAGGCGGCGGAATTCAAATTAAAATTTGGATTATAAAAGTTGAAATCGCTCTGGACACTGTTTTCTCAGTTGAATCCTTTAGACCATTCTTAATTTACGCTAAACTGCAATTAAGTGTTCGTGTAAAAATTGGTTTTGTAAGAGTTCGTAAAAACTTTCTTATAGAACTTCAATGGGACATTGACCGAACCGTTGATCGTACGCCATACAGTCCGCTGCCAAAAGGAACACTAGGAGATGACGAAGACAACCGAACATTAGAAAATGTAAAAGGAGTTCACATGCTAACTAATCAGGCTTTTGCTCTTGATTATTTCAAATCAACAGATGATAATGGCTACGATTCAACTAAATTTCATGACGGAATGCCAAAAGCAGAGTTAATTAAAAACATAATTCCGCTAGACACGTATATCGATATTAAAATGGCAAAAGGCTTATTGCCAAATCCATCATTATCTAAAAAAATTGGCGGTTATACCGGCGATGCAAAAAACTATACAGATATGATGCCGCCAATTGAAAAAGTTGCCGGAAGACCAATTCGTCAGGTTAAACATAAATATGAAATTAAATCAATTAATTTAAAATCATGGAATGGATCTGTCTGGGAAGATTATCATCCGTTTGAAGCTGTTGTAGAACAAAATGAACGCAGTAAAGTCACAAATTTACCTTGGGCACAATGGCAGAAAGCAATCGACCAATATGACAGTATTCGTGTTTTAGCCACAGATCCGTTTTCATTTTTAAGCTCGGGAGAACCAGGATGGCATGCACCGGAGCAATTCGGAATTACACCTTCAAAATTATTCTGTGCATCTGATAAAATTAAAAAAGAACATACTGATTTCCTTAGAAAACAAATAGGACAGCGATATTATGTTCCTACACAATATACCGCAGATAAAATTAACGGATTGTTTTTTAGACTAATTGGAGAAATTCCGGAAGTTCTTGAAAACAGCCAAACCACAGAAGGTGATTTTATGAGTATCACCGGAGAGAGAAATCCTCATAAATTCATTAAATCACTAGCATTCAAAAACTATAATGAATTAGAAGTTATTTTCCCTCAATCTGCCATTGAGCCGGCATTTAAGCTTACAACGCAGGCCAAAGAAGTAAAAATAAAAGCGTATACCTCTGTTATTAAAGAGGGTGCTAAACTAGCTTCTTATGAAATTGTTAATATAAGAAAAACCGCTGGTGGAGAAATTTCTACAGAGTTAACATACACTAAAGCTGAGCTGTTAAATGAAATAACTTTATATCACAAAGAAATTGATCCGGTTTCAAAAACAAAAATCGATAAAATTGTAATTACACCAATTGCGGCTAAGGCAGAAGCGATTAAAGATGTGAGAAACCAAATTGCAGCATTGTTTGACGATACTTATACAAGTGCAAACGGAGATTTTGTAATGTCCGGGCCGCGCGACCTTGAAAAATATGATTTGTTACTTGCAAAATTAAACCAATTAAAAACCAATGCCGGAAATGAAAATATCCAGGAAGAAACGCCAAATGCATTGACTTTTACGCATTATTACGGATATAAAGGAAAAGATTTATATGCTTTTGACAAAGTAATAAAATACAACGACACTTATATTATTTCTTTCCACCCGCAGAAAAATACTACCGTGCTTTTACAAATGAACTCAAATGGGGATATTTTAAGAGAACGTTTATTAAACGGTGTTGTTACTTCGATGCAGGTTGTAAATGATAATTTACTGGTAACTCAGGCTCTAGATGCTGATCAATGCAAAGGGATTGGAAAAGCCGTTATTGATCTTGATTTTATTGTGGGATGTGAGTCTCCTATCGATGCAATGGCTATTGTTGAGCTTGATGACGAACTAAATTTAAAAACAGGAACCCAATACTTAAATAGTTATTCTTTAGGATTTAACAAAGTACTACCATTAGCCAATAATGAATTGCTTTGGGTTAATACATTAGAAAATGAAACTCAAATTAATTGGGTTAACGGAAGCAGCCGCGATCTTATTAAACGTGTAAAAATAAATGGAACGGCAATAAAAGTTCTTCAGCATAGCGATTCGGAATTTAGTCTAATTACAAAAGACACGAAAATTATTCGCTTTGATCTTAATTTGAGTACAAAAGCAATTTCTGTAACCGATACAAAAGCAATTTCCGATGCCTCTATATCTGAAATCATTGATGCTGTTATTACCAACGGAAAAACTTTGGTTACGGTTCAGTTTTCAAACGGAAAATTTGGTCTGGCTCAAATTACAGGAAACTCATTAGATATTGTAAAACAAGATACCATTTTCGATTCGGCAGTTTATTTATCTAACAAGACTTTAGCCGACAACTCGATTATTGCCTATAATAAAGATTACTTATTTGTTTTTGGTTCAACATTGGAGCTTATCAGATTAATTAAAAGAGGGACTACGATTGAAAATGCATCGATTATTCATATTCAAAATGAACCTTCTGAAAATGAAATCCTGATGCTTTCCTCTAAACCTAAAGAAAAAGGAGTTTACTTCTCGTTGTTTAATAATCAGTTTGATAATTGTTCTTTATATGATGCAGAAAATGTTACACTTACTTCGTCTGTTGCAGCATTAACAACCGAAGTTACAAGTTTAACGACACTTTCGCTTACTGCCAAAGTGGATTATAACAAAAGACCAAAAAATTCTAAATTAATTACCGTTAATGATACGATTTGTTCAAGCGGATATACAGAAGAAGATCCGGAGTTAGATTACACCACAAGCGTTCAGAGTATCGAATGGTTAAGCAAAGAAAGCTATTTCCATAACACAACAATTCCTTCAATCGAGGCGGTACAAGAAAACCGGGAAGCGATGGAAGCTGCAGTACGAAATACTGTTCAGCCAATCTGGAGACCTAATACAACCTATTGTTTAGATTTTACTTTGACTGATACTGTAGATGACAATAAACCACTTGATTTTAACTATTTCTATGGATTTAAAACATTAGGTCCTGTTGGACACTTCCCAGTTCCAGATCCTGTTCCAGAACCGGTATTGCCAGGTGAACTGCCTCCGGCAAAGAACGAATTGACAGATTTGTCAAAATCACCATTGACGTCGCTAAGACAATATTTAGATTACAATCGTTCTTATCCAAACGCTGATGGTAGTTTATTGCAGTCTAAACCTGTTTTCTACGGACATGAACAATGCAAAATCTCGATGTTTTTTACAAGTCCTTATGTTTATCACATGTTTAAAGGCTGGCCTGATTATGGCACTAAAGGAGATGAAATCCAGGGATCATTGAATCTTATTATAAAAGATCCTCTTAATGACACGCTTATTCCATATCCGCTTCCAGAAGAGACAGTAACTTATCCAAGGGCAACGGAAGGAAATAATGAAGGAGATGCAAAATGGGTAAGCGATAACGATCCTAGAATTCCATTGGGTATAAAATTGATGAATAACTTTATCGGTGCTCATCCTGAAACAAAATGTGGTATTCTTTTAGGAGATCCTTTACAACCAAAATCTTATGGATATCAAGTTAACCTAACTGATTTGCAACCTTCAAAACTGTATACTGTTTTAGCTAATAACTATTATGATGTTAACCAAAACAAAAAAGTAGATGAAAAAGAAAATGTTTTAGTTCACCAATACGGATTTCAGACTTCTCTTTACAAAAATTTTGAAGAGCAAGTTCAGAGTTACAACATCGATGAAGCCACAGATCGTAAAGCAGTCTTTGATGTAAATGTAAATGTCAATCAGGAACAAATTGATGCCTTATATCATTTAGCCGCAGCAAAAACTGAAGCAAATACATTAAGTGATTCAATTGCAATAAAATACCAGCATTCATTTGATCGCGCCATTGAGGGAGTTTTAAAACTGTCTCCTCTTGATCCTGCTCAAAATACCGAAGTAAACAAAATTATTGATACTAATACAGGTAAAGTCATAGCGCTTTTAATTCGTAATCCAGAGCCATTTAATATTCCGAAAATACCGTTGAAAGAAATCCAGCATACTATTTCTGTGGTAACGATCACGGTCGAAAACGAAAAGAAAAAATATACTAAAAAAGATGCTTATAAGGTATTGCATTCCAAAGATTATTCGCAGGTATTGATAATGCATGATGATAAATTCATTTTAGAGCCTAATGTGGATATCATGTTTGATTACAGAATGTGGAATAACGAAGAAATTGCTGTAAATGCAACTAGAGCATTGACTTCATCAATTGACAGGCAAGACATAAAAGTACAACTACAAGCAGAATCAGAAAATATAAATCTTTAAAAAACAATAAAAAATGAGTTCTATAAATCTTCAGGCAATCCCAATCTCGGACTGCGAAAAATATATAGCAATCGTTGTTGACGAATCCGGTTCGATAAACACCAATGAAGCACAGCAAATTAGAGATGGACTGACTTCTTTTATTAATGCTCAGGCGCAAAGCAATATAACACTTTCATTAATCGGAATGTCTGACAGCGATACCGCTGTCAGAACCGATAATGTTATTCAGAAAAAAATTGCAGGTAACAAACAGGATTTTTTAAGCTGGATTAATCTATATGGCAATGGCAAAGTTACTATCCAATCTGATTATTGGGCTTCTGGTTTAAATGCTGCCAAGAATTTAGCTGTAACTCCTGATATTGTTTTCGTTGTAACAGACGGAATTCAGGTAAACAACTCTGAGTTTTTAAAAGATTTATTCACTGATTTAAATCTAAAATCACAGGTTTTTGTTTATGGTGTTACGAGCACAATAGAAGATATTAAGGAGTTAACAACGCCATTAAATACTTTTTTAAGCAGAACACCAAAACTAAAAGAGGATAAAATCTCTGCTTTGGACTCAGATTACCTTAGGGTTCCTGATTTCAGTACTTTAGGAATAGAATTAAACAGGCTTATTACGGATTTGTCTGCTGCTCAAACGGGCTGTATTTCGAATGTAAGTATTGTTGAAAATAAAATCGCTTATCCTGCTTTAAAGAAAGGTGTAAAAGTAAGCCAGCAAGCCGGAACTCTTGTTCTTAGAAACAAAAGCCGTGTTCCTCTTTCCTTAAGCACAGGAACAAAAATACACACTGCGGGCAGTTTAAATGGCTTAACTTTTAAACTTCAAAATGCTGTTACAATTCCGGGCTCAACACAAATTGAGGTTGTAATTCGAATTGAAGGAAAACCATTAGCGCTTGGAAATTTCTTTACTCCAACTCCAATTGCTTTAAACAATGTTAAAAATCCTTTAGGTTTTACTATCAGCTTTAAAGTTGGCAAAGAATCATCTATAATTGATATTACTACAGGAAAAACTAATCTGCAGTCTACGTATTTGCAAATTGCCGCTTCAGGTTCTAAAGGAGTTGACAGTACCAGAGGAATTCATCTTCGCTGGCTGCTTGCTGGTAAATTAGGTGAAAAACATCTTCCAAAAGGAGATTTATATAAGGGTGAAAAAATTAATTTTAATAAACCGGAGGACTTTGTAAAACTATACAGGGCTCCTTATACAAAAGTAAGCCACACTTTAGATCTAACCAGAGAACCAAATGTTGTAGATAATCAAAGGGCTTTATGGATTTATAAGACAATGGATTCTAAGAGATCTATTTATGTTAGTTTTCAAAATAAAGCAAAGTATAAATCAGTCAAACTTGGTATAGATCCGTTAGCAAATGCTGCCGCCTTTATACAGGCATACGGAAACAACTTAATTGAAATTGAAAATAAAACCGAATTGTTTTTTGCTGCAGAATTAAACTTTTCACCACCAACATCTTCAAGTAAGGTAAGGTTAGAAACTTTATCTGTTGCAGAGAATACCATTATTGCTGCTAAGAGAGTTACCAATCGTAAAAGTTATTCTTCGACACAATTAAATAACGTTCGTTTGCTTGCAGAGAACGGAAGAAGCATTCGATTTAAGGCTGATAACTGTACATTGAATGCTATAAACTTTGAGTTTTATTCAGATTTCATTACACATGCCAATACTAATGGCGATTGGAATTTAAAAGGCAAATATGGTTTGAGCAAAAATGATATCGAAGTTTTTGAGCAATTAGAACCAAAACTCAATGCTGTTCATGGAAAATGGCTAAAATATAATGATGGCGAATATGTAAATATTGCCAATTATAAAAGCAAATGGAACAGACCAGCAATTGAAGGAGATGAAAGCGATAAAAACATTAAGTCAATTGTTGAACGCTATATTGAATTAAGCGAAAATCCAAATGATCCAACCGCATTAGAGGCTATCAACTTTGGAGATCTTGATGCAGGTAAAGATCCAGAACCGGGAGAAGAACAGGACGATGCAGAAAAAATATCTAATCTTGATTTGTTAAACATTGCTGCAAACGATTATCATGTTGCACGTATGTTAGGTTTGGGATGTATTGACATTGACGAAGAAGTACTTTCCGGAGACTATGTTTATCTAACAGAATACACCACTTTTGGTGATTTGGGAGATGGCCTGGGATCAAGAGAGGTTCAGCATCTTTCTATGAGTATTCCAACTTCTACAGCTACAGAGCGTTTTTCTCTGCCGGTTCAATTAAATAAAATTGTGCCTGGTTTAAATGTGGGTTCTGATGAAAATCAAAATGCTCAAATTACAGATCCAAACGGATATAGTTTTGATGGAAAGAAAAGATATGTAAGTTTGTTTATGGATGACGTCATGGATTATGACATAGCATCTACTAAGGCTGATGATTTCTTTAAATCTTCATTAGAATATGACGGAAGTTCCTTTACATTCCCTGTCTATGTAGGTATTGATTTTAAAATTGATGGAGAAACAAACTGGAGAAAACCAGAAATATCATTTGATTTAGAATATCGCAATGTCAATAAAAATCTTGAAGAATCATATTATGAGCCGGTACCGGTTATTATTCCGGATGCTGGGAAATCAATCTTAAATGTACGTCAGGAAGAAGCAGGTAAAAAAACTTATATCTATCAGGGATATGGCGTTAATATTTTCTCCAGAGCATCTGCCGGAAGAAGAATAAGTATTGAGTCTGATATTAAACCGGCAAACAATTTAATGCCGCCAAGCAATATTAACTCACTTTTAATTACCGAAGAAAACCCATTAATGTTCACCTCTCAATCTGAGCAGGAACGTCTTGGTAAAATTATAGGAGATGATCCAACATTGGTTAGAATTTTATTTGACTATTACTCGGCTCAGGAATTATTAAGTTACACTGTTCCTTCAGAAATATCTGCTCAAAAAGCTGAGTTGGACAAAAACAGTATTTTTCCTGATACAGAAGAAATATTTGCAGATCATTTTAAACTATACTACAAAGACGGACTTCCTGAAGTAGAATATGGTGAAATTGCAAGTATTAATAATGATGATGAACTGACCTCAATTGTTACAATAAGAGAGTATAAAGTTCTTAGCAGCGGCGAAGATGTTAAAGTAACATTAACCGAAAGCAATAAAGCAAGATTTACAGGAGGAATTCTAACCGTTGGAGATCAAAATTATGTGATTCAGGATATAAATGTTATTCTTAAACCAAAACAAAAACCTCAGGATCCTGATGAATTTGGCTATGCTAATATCACTGTACTTAAGAAAGAAGTAAGTGACCGTACTCATGCTGACGGAGATGCCACAATAGACTCTGACCAAATTAAGGGCATAGAGATGCCTGAAAGTAAATTATGCACTTTGGTTCAAAACATGTTAACGGACACGAACTGGCATAAACCGGAAATTGATTTTAAAGTGCAATATCCCGAAAGTTTAAATGATATTCATCGTGAAGTTATTCAGCCCGAAAGCGAAAATACAAAAGAGCTGCAATTAGAAAAAAGCAGAGGTATCTGGAAAAATGCTGTGATAGAAAAATTTCTCGAAGATACATACAAGATGGATAAAAACGGACAATATGAATTGGATAAAGATGAAAAACCAATCAAATTGGCTGACAAAAAACATTTAGGTTTATATCAAATCACTTTTTCTGGTTTTAATTTACCTCAGCACCCTCAGTTTAAAGCAGGAAACGAAAACTCTGTAGAATGGTTTAATGGTATTGTTCGTTTATTTACAAGAAGCTCTGTTAAACAAGGAGTTTCGGTTCCTGTAAAAACCAGAAAAGAATTTAAAGTTGTTCGCACAAAGAATATTGGAGAAACAGGCGATTTGATTTTATATGTTAATGATACAGATTTCAAATTAGGAGATTATGTAAATCAAACAATGCTCGAAAGCCATGATGAAATCATTATTGGAAATAAAGAAGTAAACTATTATCCTAGCTATAAAGTATATCTGTACAAAGACCAAGCTTCTGGAATTACAAAAGAAAATATTCAGCCAAGAGCAGATGAAAGTACACGCTACTCTATTTTCGGAATTAGTTCGCGTGCTGTTCGTCCTACTTTTGAGTACAAATCCAAGATTAGTATTCCGAGTCCTATGTATGCCGTTAGAGTTGAAAAGGCCGAAAAACCAGAAATTACAGAGGGACATAATCTATATTCTACAAGACCGGATTTTTACAATCGTTCGACTTTTACTTTTACAACTCAATACAAAAAATATCGTAAACCTTATGGCGCATTGCATTATAGAGCCAATGAACAAGATTTCCTGAATCTTTTGTATAAAACAACGACTATAAATACCATTCGTGAAGAACTAAAAAAAATAGGTGGCAATGAAGAACCTGATTTTGAAAAAAGATGGAAAAACTTTTTAGACTTTAATTACCTTGAAATTAATGGGAATTACAAATCCTTCCCTGAAAATGAATCTGAGCCAAACTACAGATTTCCATTACCGGATAATGACGAATTTGTAAAACTAATTAATGATTTTATCAAATGGCATAATGAAACGCAAAAACCTGAAATTAAAGCCACAACAATAGAGAAGTTAACCTCATTAAATCAAGTATTAATTTCTACAGTTAATGGAGTTAAAACCAATTTATTGGCTGTTTATTTTATTGAAGAAGCTATAAAATCAGCCTACGTTCCATTAACAGAAGTACCGGTTATTTATGAATACATTAAAGACAATACCTATGTGCCAACCAATAAAAAGCAGACAATTAAAGATAAAAATGGTCATGCCTTAAAACCAACCGATCCCGATTTTGATATTGCGCCAATGATGAAGATCGTTAATGAAACTGAAAACATAACACAGTTTACTGATTTTAATTTGGATGGAAATTCTCAAAGTTTTTATTTCTATGCGGTTCGCGAAATGGATATTAAAATGAATTTTAGTGAACTTAGTGATCCCTTAGGACCTGTAAAACTGGTTGCTTCAAATCCGCCACAAACGCCGGAAATTAAGAGAATCATGCCAATTCTTGAAAATCAGGTTTTAGGAATTAAACCATCAATTCAGTTTGAAATAAATGCTTATCAGCCGGAATACAAAATCGGAAAAATCAATATTTATCGTGCCTCTTCAATGCTGGATGCACAATCGATAAGAACGATGACACTGGCTAAAGAAATTGTAATTGACGAAGATACTTTATCTAATGAGTTTGATAATGTCTGGACAGTTTATGATGAATTTGAAGATCTAGAAGTTGTTCCGTTTGGCGATGGTCTTTTTTACCGAATTACTGTTTCAAGAAAAATCGAATATGCAGATCCAGATTCAACAAAAGAAAATCCTGTCATCAATATTGACTATGCGCCTTCGCAGCCTTCAAAAATTACAGCTACTGTAATTGCGGATACTATTTCGCCTGAATCACCTGTATTAGAAGCATCAGGAAATATAACCGGAACAAATGCTGAAATTCTAAAAACAGTCATCTTCAATTGGAAGAAAACAGTTCACAATGGTAAATATCATTTATATAAAATGACCCGATCTGGGAATTGGGAAAAAATTCATGAAGTTACTTCTAACCTGGATGATATCAGTCTTCCACTGGAAAATGTAAACTCTTATACAGATGAATTGATTATTAAAAATGATGATGGTGAAAGAATCTATCATCATTTCAAAGTAATCTCTGAAAACTCTTCAGGAATGTTCAGCAGTGAAGAAAAAATCTTAACTCTTTAAAACTAGCAGCAAATACCAATGATTAAACTCATTGGTATTTTATTCCGCCTCATCAAACAAAATTTATAGCAAGAAATAAAATTAAACAACATGGCAACAAGCAGAAATGACTTTCACAACAAATTCAAAGATGGAGATATTCCGTCACACGTTGACTTCGTCGAAATTTTTGACAATTTCGTTCATAGAGATGACGATAAAGCCGATTTTCAAATGGTGGAAACAGGTACAGACAATGAGCATTATATTACTCCGGCACTTTTAAAAAGCATTTTTCAAAATTCAGGAATTCTTTCCGGTAACTGCTATTCTCCATACAAACAATATGAGGACGATTTTACAGGCACAACAATAGAATTAGAATTTTCTCCTGTTGAAAACAGTGTCAAGGTATTCAAAAACGGACAGTTATTAGAAGAAAATGAAGATTACCAATTAAATTCTGACACTGGAATAATCATTTTTAGTGAAGGGATTACGAGCCGAAATATTGAGGTAAACTATTGGTTTAAAAATACCAATCCAACATCTGGTAATTCTGATTCCATCTTTGGTAAAGCATCTATCCCTTACAAAGAAAACTTTAGCGCCGACACTTTTAATGATGATAAAATTACACTAAAAGAGACGCCTCTTAAATACAGTGTGAAAATATACAAAAATGGCCAGCTGCTTCGCGAAGGTAAAGATTATTCTATAGCAGAAGACAGTGCCGTTATTACATTTTCTGCCCCTATAAGCGGCCGTAATATCGAAGTCGATTATTGGTTTCAAAGCTCAATTTCATTAACAGATCCTGAGTTGAATACAAAATATGTTGACTTAACCACAAAACAAACTGTTGCAGGAAATAAAACCTTTACAGAAGCTATTGAAAGTAAAGGTTTTGTAAAAACTGGCGGCACTTCAAACCAATATTTAATGGCAGACGGTTCTGTGTCTAATTCTACAAGTTCTGATTATGATGCCGGACATTCCCCTTTTGGTATACCGCTGACTGGTGGATATCAAAAATTTAGTAACGGCTTAATATTACAATGGGATTATATAATGAATGGTTCTACTAACTATACTTTCCCTATTGCCTGGCCAAAGAGAGTAGGCAGTGTTGTTCTTTCTACCTATAGAAATTCGTCAGGAAATAAAGGTTTTAATCATGTTTATAATGTTACGAACACATCATACAATGCAATTATTGATGGTAGTACCGGATACATGTTTGCAATTGGTTATTAATAATAAAACTTTAAAATAAAATGATGTACAAAGGATCATACAACGAAAACGGAGAATACACAGGCTTTTATGTTGAAGGAATTCATGAGAATATTCAGCAACCCAATATTGAACTGACCGAAGAAGAATGGCAGCAAGCTTTATCGAAAAATTACAAAGTAATTAATGGTAAACATACTTATTCTGCTTTTGTTGAAAGTCAGGATAATATTATGGAGAGCTTAAGAGCAATTAGAAATTCATTATTAACTGAAACCGACTGGACCCAAGTAGAAGATTCGCCTCTTTCTCCAGAGAAAAAAGCAGAATGGAAAAATTACAGACAGGCACTAAGAGATTTAACTGATATCGATGATTTAACGACTATTGTCTGGCCTGTAAAACCATTATAATAAAATAATTATTCAATAACTTTTTAATGGTTTTAGAAAACAAAAAAGCAACATTATTACTCACTAAAACATAATGTATGGAAGAAAACACAACATATAAACCCTTTGCATACGGAGATCATCATACTCCGGTAGAAGGCTTAGAGGTTTATTATAATAATGAAAAAACGTTGACGGTTAAAAAAAATGACTGCTTGAAAGGAACCACTGGAAATCCAGTTACTTTAACTGCAGGAGCCAATAAATTTGTATCGACAATAAGTACTCTCGAAGCTGATGAACAAGCTGAATCTTGGCTAAAAGCAAATACTCAGGCTTATGCTAACAACATTGGAACTTGCAGTATTAGACCTACAGCATGGCGTGGAGCAAACCCTTCATGTGTTTTAGAACCGCCAACAACATTATTACCTTTTGATTATATGGTAATAAAATACAAGTGGGCTCCTGGCGCCGGTGTTGATTTAGATACTTTTACAGGTTTTATAAATACAGGTTTCAGTGCTTTAGATAAAAAATGGGTAGGATTTGGACTCGGAAATGAAATTCCGGCTAGCGCAATTGCACAGGATTCTTACATTATGTGGGGCGGTGACATTCAGGATAGGACAGGTACCGAAACTTGCTTGGTAAACTTTAAAAAAGTAAAAGAAGTTTATTCTAATCTGAATGATGTTCAAATTAGAATGGCTGGAGTTTGGTGGAGTTCTAAGGCTAGCGGAAATATTGATGTAGAAATCACCACTTTCCTTGGCGGTACAATGCTAAAAGAAGGTAAAGACATTATAAATAATGACGGTAACCAAGTACAGCAATTAAACTTTTCAAAAAATATTTTAGTACAGGGTACACATCTCGCAATAGACCAAGTTACTCACATTGGATACATTAACTATTCTAATAACCAATCAACTGCAAAGGTTGTAATAAATTATTAAAAACATGGAAAACACAGGATATAAGTCTTTTGCTTTTTTAGAAAAATACTATACAGATGACAATACCTCCACAGAAGAAACAAAACCAAATGTAACATCAGATCCAGATTATATTGCTCCTATTTTAGATATTACGACCTGCCCACCTGTTACTCGACATTACAATAGCCAACAAACTAAAACCGTTACAAAAAATAATTGTTCCCCGGGAGAAACAGGTACTGAAGTTGAACTTATTGCTTATGCAAATCAATTTGTATCCTATGATAGTATAACTGATGCAAATAATCAAGCACTTGCCTGGTTGGAAAATAATGCTCAAATATATGCGAATAATGCGGGAACCTGCATTGCTGATTCAACTCCTCCTACAAGTCCTTTTTTAAGTGTGTCTTCGATTACTCCAAATTCATTAATATTATCATGGACTCCATCAACAGATAATGGGATACTTGCAGGTTATGATATATATCAAAACGGAATTTTATTTACTTCAACTTCATCTGATGTACTTCACTATCCTATCACAGGTCTATCTGCAGCTAGTACGTACACTTTTTATGTAAAAGCAAAAGATGCCAAAGGAAATTCAAGTAATAGTAATATATTAACTATCACAACACTTCCTTCTATCCTATCTCTGGCTGCTGTAAGATCGGTAATTTTTGAAAAAAGATCTAGATCTTGGGGTACATGTAGAAATGCCCTTGCCTCAGATTTAGAGTATAACGATAATACGTTTATTGGTGCAGCTGTAAGTGCAGATAATTTATTATATTATCTAAATAGATATAGAGGTGTTATTGATACTTCGTCAATTACTATAAAGCCAAAATCTGCTAAAATAAAATTTAAGTTTGCTGAAAACACTGTTGGTAATGCGTTGACTTTTAATCTATTTGGATCCAATATTCAGATTCCACTTAATCAAGAATTTCAACCTGCTGATTGGAATGACTGGGACAATACTACCTTCATCAATAGTATTTCTGTTCCTAGCAATTCTACCGCTTATAACGAAATAAATCTAACTAGTTCTCAATTAGATTTACTCGTTTCAGGACAAGCCTATAATTTTTTCCTAATTTCTAATGGTGATAAAGAATCTTATGAACCTAGTTCAAATAGCAGGCCTGTGTTATCAATAAGCGCTGCAACTGGCCAGATATATTTAGAATGTCAATTTTAATAAAGACAATTTCATAATAGAATAAAAGTGGCTGATTTAGAAATAAATCAGCCAAATAAAATTTTAAAAAATCCCATTTAATACCAGAAATTAAATACCACAAAAATGGACACAAATCACAACAGAATAAAAGTATCTGACTTAGAAACAGATGATCCAGATAAAATTTTAGTTACAAATTCAAAAGGTGAATTAGAATTTACAGCCACAAAAAATATCAGGGTTGATAGTTACAATGCGTTAGATTACGACCAGGAAGGTAAAGCTCTTGATGCGAGGCAGGGAAAAATTCTAAAAGATTTAGTAAATAACAAAACAGATAACGGTGGTTTTCAAGGTTCAGCACAAGATTTAGCAAATTCTATTCCTGACCTTAATAGTTCTAATTTAAAACTTGGAAATTATCCATCAACGCGAAATGATGGACAATTATCCACAAATAAAGTTTTAAGTACGGATGCAAGTGGCAATTTAAAACTATACTCTTTACCTATATCTTCCATTTATCCTGCACCATATCTTACTGAAATTCTACCTTATAATTTTTTACCAAATACAACCGGAAGCATTATTTTAAAAGGCTCATTTTTCACTCCAAACACGACTGTTACTATTGAAAATCAAAAAGTTAATCATATTACTTTTAAAAATGATAATGAAATCCAAGTTAATGTCACATCAGGAAATTTAGAAGGCAGTTTCTCTATTATTTTGAATAATGGATTGATAGCGACCTTTCCTAATTCTTTCCTAATTATATATGGCGATTCTTTTTCTCCAAAATCAACTGACTACAAAGATATTACACAACCTATAGATTTAACAATTAATGGAGAAATAAACGTTTCTCAATACAATGTTTTAGGTACATCTATTTTAGATCCTGCAAAATTAAAATTAAACTCTTTAAAGAATTTTCATTTTAATTTTTCTTTAATGCATTCTCCTTTCGGCACAAGTGGTTTTGACGGTCATCAGCAATTTATGTCTATCTATCGAATATCAGATAATGTAGAAGTCTATAGATTCTCATTTTATCAGCTTACAATGACCTATACCAATTTCCTTCTTCAGTCCGGAACTACACTTAACACTTCGAATTATGTTGATTCAGGTACTCTAGCATCCGGCACATTAATTAATTTTAGTTTCAGAAAAATAAATGGAGTTATTACACTATACAAAAATAGCACCTTGCTATTTACGCCTCCATATGTTGAACTAACAGATATGTATATCAAATTTTTTATAAGAAGACAGGATATAAAAAGCATTAAATATGTTGAGCTTTTTTAAAAATAAATATTTATTTTTTAATGTAAATTCTCAAAATAATATCACTGTTTTTACAGATAGATTCATGATTGCATTTAATTACAAATCTCATGAAAAGGCTTTGTAAAAAAAAATTAAAAAAAAAAAAAAAAATGAACACAAATCACAACAGAATAAGAGTATCTGACTTAGAAACAGATGAGCGAGACAAAATTTTAGCTACAAATTCAAAAGGCGAATTAGAATTTATAGCTACAAAAAATATTAAGGTTGATAGTTACAATGCGTTAGATTACATTCAAGAAGGTAAAGCTCTTGATGCCAGACAGGGAAAAATTTTAAAAGATTTGATTGATAATTTTAATCAATCTAATCACCAACAACCTTATTTAGATGAATTAATTCCAAATATTTATTCTCCAAATACGACAAATAATATAATTATAAAAGGTTCATTCTTTACACCTGAAACAGTTGTTGCTATACAAGGGCAGAGCATTAATTTCTTTAAATTTAAAAGTGATAATGAAATTCATGTCAATGTAACAACTGGTCAAACAGAAGGTACGTTTAACGTTACAATAAACAATGGAATTTCTAAAACATTTGCGGATGCATTTTCAGTTTTATTAGGAAATATTTTCACTCCAGAGGAGTCAGATTGGTTATCTGTAGTTGCTCCATTAGATGTGAAGACTTCAGGAGAAGCAAAAATTGGATACTGGAATACTTTACAATCAGCTGTATGGAATAAACAATTTGATTATACTAGAAATTTCAGGGTTCAGTTTAGGGTTAAAAGAAGTCCTTTAGGAGACCCAAGTGATTTAGATGAATATTTATTACACGCGCACTTAATTAATGTTTCTAATGGAGAACTTGCTGGTCACTCTTTTTGGATGTTCGACGATGGTTATCAAGTTGGTCCTAGAATGATTAATGGCAATTTCCAGGAATCTGTTTCGCTTGCACCAATTATTTATTATCCAACAGATTACTGGGAGACTAACATCCAGGATAATGTTATCGAATACAGATATGTTAATAATGTTTTATACGCATACTATAATTCTGAATTAAAGGCAACTTTTACAACTAAATTGACTGAGAACGTTCGATTAAAGATTAATATTAAGCGATTTGACTTAGTAGGAATAAAATACATCGAAACTTTATAAATATAATAAATAGGAGCAAAAATAGTAATAGAACATTATGCCTTTTTTGTACTCAAAAGAACTCGATTATGGAATATTTAAGAACCTGTTTTAAAGGTAATATTTTAGAGATCTTTGAAGAGGAAACTGATCCGGCTATTCTAACTGTTTTCAATAATCAGGTATTTGGCATCGAGCCAATGAGTTTTAAAGAATTAGTCATTTTAAATCTACAATAAATGTGGTTTATTGTATCGCTTATATTATTGCTTCTTTCCGGATTGGTTTACATCATGGGTAAAATAACAGGTTTGTTATAGATGTTTGCAATCAAAAATAGTATAAAACTACTTCAAAAAGAAAATTTCTTAAAGTTTTTAAAGTTGATGTTTTTGCTAACTATTATTCCCTGATATTTAGAATTTATTTATTTTCAAAAGATGTGTATAAATTCGGAAAATTTCGATAAACTCTATGGAATTTCTCAGGTAGAAAAAAAAAAAAAAAAAAAAATCATTATCGATTTTACTCAATGCAAAAACAAAGGCCGTTTCATAGCTCCTTATTTAGAGATATCAAATACGAAACAAAGCCTTTATAATTCAGTCACAACCAATTCCACAAAAAGAGAATAGTATTACACTATTCTCTTTTATTGTAATACTTTTTTCCAAAATTTCTAAACCTTATTTCTCTTTATAAATCAAATACTGCTTTCTCATTTTTTTAAATTCCTGCAAACCTTCTTTCCAGCTGTTTCTTATTTCCTGTTCTGAGATTCCTGCTTCTATTTGCTGTTGCAGTTTTTCATTTCCTGCTCTTATTGAAAATTTTCTTTTATCGAAAAATTTCGATTTATCTGCCGTTGTTTGATAGGCTTTGATCAGCCATTTAATTTCGAGTTTATTAATTCTCGGTACTGCCGATAAATCCTCTCCATTACATTCTACACCATTGTACAAAGGATCTTTGTCTCCAAAATTAGGTTTGGGCGTAAATGCAAAATCACTTTTTGGTAAATAAGGCGAACCGTAAATCTGAAATTGTTTTTCGGTTCCGCGTCCCATACTTACGTTTGTTCCTTCAAAAAGACACAAACTCACATATAAATTAATCGATTGATCATTTGGTAAGTTTGGCGAAGGACGAACCGGCAAACTATACGTCATGTTTCTGTTATAATTCAAGCACGGAATCACGGTCAAATTACATTGAATGCCGTCTTTCAGCCATTTTTGACCATTGATCATTTTGGCTTCTTCCCCCAAAGTCATTCCGTGAAGCAAAGGCGTTGGATGCATTCCTATTCCGCTTTTAAAAGCAATATCCAAAACCGGACCGTCTACAATCCCAATATTCGGATTTGGTCTGTCTAATACTATTAGCGGAATATTATTTTCGGCACACGATTCCATTATTCTGTGCATCGTAGAAACATAAGTATACAAACGTGTTCCTACATCCTGCAAATCAAAAACCATGATATCAATTCCTTTCAGTTGTTCTGGAGTTGGTTTATTGCTTTTACCATAGAGGGAAGTAATAGATAAACCTGTTTTCGAATCGATTTCATCAGATACGTGTTCGCCGGCATCGGCTGTACCACGAAAACCATGTTCAGGCGCAAAAATCGTTTTGATTTTGATGTTTTTCTGAACCAAAAAATCAACCAAATGAGTTTTCGAATCGATAATACCGGTTTGATTGGTGACAATACCAATTGTTTTTCCTTTTAATAAAGGCAGATAAGCGGTATAATTTTCTGCTCCCGTTTTTATTTTTTGCGCAAAAGATACTGCTGAAATTAGTACGCATAGTATAGTTAGTCTTTTCATGAAGTTTATGTTTTTTCGTTTGCCACAGATTATATTTTTTTTCGCCACGAATTCACGAATTATTGCGAATACATTAGTTTAATTCACGTTTGTTTTTTTTCGCTTTCATTCATAAACTAATTCGTGAATTCGTGGCAGAAAAAATCATTTTAATCCTACAATCCCGATAGCTACCGGGAGTGTTTAAATTTCGTCCACAGATTTTTAAAATTTAATTCGTGAAAATTCGTGCAATTAGTGGCAAACCTTTTTACTTATTAATTTGCCTCCAAATTTTGGCAGTAAAATCATCCTTGTACATTAATCTGTTTGTTCTCGTTGGATTTACGCGATTCGTCAGAATGAT
>Ga0247812_10000363_pt1 | contig 33066 bp, 21 predicted proteins | sample UWRJL149409B1_FD_178011 | JGI IMG/M metagenome (GOLD analysis project Ga0247812, IMG submission 178011) | Plant litter microbial communities from Arlington Agricultural Research Station in Wisconsin, United States - UWRJ-L149-409B-1 | ecosystem: Environmental > Terrestrial > Plant litter >...
ATGCGGCGCTCGTCGTCGGTCAGGCCTTCCGGGTCTTTCCAGAGGGCGATGTCGGCGGTCATGTTGACTTCTTGCGGCATCCAGTGGTTTGCGCAACCGTCCAGGTACTTCTGCCAGGCCCAGTCGTACTTGAAAGGTACGAGTTGGTTAAGGTCGGCGCGGCAGTTGATCATGCGCTTTTCGTCGACGGCCACTCGGGCGGAGGCGCCTTCGAGTTCGGCGAGGCCTTCGGCGATGTCGAGGTTGTCCAGGGCGGCCTTGGCGCGAGCGATGGCGGCGGAGTCAGACGCGGTCACAGCGCGAGCTTCTTGAGCGGCAACACCACCTGCGGTGTCGAGGCGGTCCATGTTGGCTTCAGTCGCGTGGCCGGCGTTGGCGCCTTTGACCACGGTTTCGGCGCTGTCTTCTTTGTCGAATTCGTCCCAGCTCAGCATGACGTGTCGTCTCCTGCGTGAGGGCCAGATGCCCGTGTGATGGTTTTTCACACGGTCGGGTCTGACCGCGTTGGATCTAAAGGAATATCGTTTTTTGCAGCAGCTATACGCAGGCATCAAACAGAATTTTGTACGGGTATTCGTCAGCCGCTGACGGGCGCAGATTGCGTGAACAGTTCTGCGTGGGCTTCAGACTGGCTTTTGACCCCTGTAAGGGGATATTGCAGGCCCGTTTAAGCCGGCATTATAGGGAAATTTTTGCGGCCGTGGTGGGGCGAATCCGCGCATGGAGCGGTCGAGACGGAGGGATTTTCGGTCAGAGCGAGGCTTTACAGGGCTTTGGCTGGATATCGCGGCTGAAGATTTTTTTTCTTAAATTTTGACGTGCTGATTTTTTGTTCAAAAAATAGCCAAAAAATCACGTTTTTCACTACATCTTGTGTTTAAAGGCGTTTTTCGATAGCCCTAGACACAACTAAGCCCGACCGAGGTCGGGCTGTAAAGTCACGCTATAGGATCAGCTGTAGCGAGCGGCACCTACGTGATCGGCACCATCGGCTGCGACTTTCGCGGCACCGGTGTGATCGAAACCGTCGGCAGCGACTTTGGCGGCGCCGGTACGATCAAACCCATCAGAAGCCAGTTTGCCTACACCGACGTGATCCGAACCATCGGCAGCGAAAGACGCTGAACCGGTATGGTCGTAACCATCTGCAGCGACGGCTGCTTCGTGGGTGAAAGTAGCCGAGCCGGTGCGGTCATAACCGTCGGCGGCAAAGGTGTTTGCGGCCAGTACAGACAGGGTCAGGGCGAGGATCAGTTTGGTTTTCATGGGAGTGGCTCCAGGTTCGTTGGCGTTTTGTGCCTTGGGTGTGGAATTCATACTACGCTTGATAAATCGATTAAAAAGCGCAAATAAATGCTTAAAACAATCGTATAAATCGATCTATACGGTTTGGCGCTTCATCTGCCTGGAATAACGGGCGGACGGGTCAAACCGTATAAAGGGGGAGCGGGTGATCAGCCGTTGGAGCAGCCGTTACCCATGACGCTGTAACGCAGGATGTGGCGTTGACCGGTGGAGTCGTCGTATTCCATTTTCATTGGAACCACTTCGCACACATTGGGGATTTCACTCATGGAGACAACTTTGGCGATGTCCAGGTGAGTGGAGTAAGTGTATTCCTCGATGGCCGGTTTTTGCTGTGCGACATCAGTCGGGACCTCGTCTGCCATGGCGGTTACGCACAGACTGGAGAGGGCCAGAACTAATAAAGCTTTCATTTCAAATTTACCTTTTAGAGGTCGAATGGGGTCACGCAACCTTTTTGGGGTTGCGTGCGGAGCTTTAACAAGAGTCTTGGATTAACTGCCTTCGTGGGGGCTGCAACTGGGTTAATCACTTGCCTGGTTGGCGAGTTGGATTTTAGGCGCGGGGGGTGAATTCATATAGGTGGGGTTTTGATAAACACCTTTGACAGATTTCGTAACAATCGGTGTTTCCCAGCGGTAACACACGACTTGTAGCCGCTGGCGAAGCCTGCGTCCGGCTGCGAAGCAGTCGTCATTTCGGGGCATGCGGTGTGTCAGGCGAAACTGCGCTATCAGATTTCACGACTGCTTCGCAGCCGGACGCAGGCTTCGCCAGCTGCTACAAAGTGAGCGTTGTTGATCTTCAGGTTTAAGTTTTCAGTGATATCGCATTCGAGGGCAAACCCTGCTCCTACAGGTGTCGTGGCGGGTGTTTGAGGCTTATCACGATAATTTGTAGGGGCTTGTTACTACCATCGTCGAATGGTTCTATACGGCTGGCCCGGCTACAACAGGGTCATACAAAAACAACTATTTCACCGAGGTAAGAAAGATGAGTGCGGCTTCCCTGTATCCCGTTCGTCCCGAGGTAGCAGCCAACACGCTGACCGACGAGGCAACCTACAAAGCCATGTACCAGCAGTCGGTCGTCAACCCGGACGGCTTCTGGCGCGAGCAAGCCAAGCGCCTCGACTGGATCAAGCCTTTCACCACGGTGAAGCAGACTTCCTTTGACGATCACCACGTTGATATCAAATGGTTTGCCGATGGCACCCTGAACGTTTCCTACAACTGCCTCGACCGTCATCTGGCCGAGCGCGGCGATCAAATCGCGATCATTTGGGAAGGGGATGACCCTTCCGAAAGCCGCAACATCACCTACCGCGAGCTGCACGAACAAGTCTGCAAGTTCGCCAACGCCCTGCGCGGCCAGGATGTGCACCGCGGCGACGTGGTGACTATCTATATGCCGATGATCCCTGAAGCTGTGGTCGCCATGCTGGCCTGTACCCGGATCGGCGCGATTCACTCGGTGGTGTTCGGTGGTTTCTCGCCGGAAGCCTTGGCCGGTCGGATCATCGACTGCCGCTCCAAAGTGGTGATCACTGCGGACGAAGGCATTCGTGCCGGCAAGAAAATCCCGCTCAAGTCCAACGTCGACGACGCGCTCACCAACCCGGAAACCAGCAGCATTCAGAAAGTCATCGTGTGCAAGCGCACCGGCGGCGACATCAAGTGGAACCAGCATCGCGACATCTGGTTCGAAGACCTGATGAAAGTGGCGGGCAGTGTTTGCGCGCCGAAGGAGATGGGTGCCGAAGAAGCCCTGTTCATCCTCTACACCTCCGGTTCCACGGGCAAGCCGAAGGGCGTGCAGCACACCACCGCCGGTTACCTGTTGTACGCGGCGATGACCCACGAGCGCGTGTTCGACTACCGTCCCGGTGAAGTCTACTGGTGCACCGCCGACGTCGGCTGGGTCACTGGCCACAGCTATATCGTCTACGGCCCATTGGCCAATGGCGCAACCACGCTGCTGTTCGAAGGCGTGCCGAACTACCCGGACATCACTCGGGTGGCGAAGATCGTCGACAAGCACAAGGTCAATATCCTCTACACCGCACCGACCGCCATCCGCGCGATGATGGCGGCTGGCACTGCAGCGGTTGAAGGCGCTGACGGCAGCAGCCTGCGTCTGCTCGGTTCGGTGGGTGAGCCGATCAACCCGGAAGCCTGGGACTGGTACTACAAGAACGTCGGCAAATCCCGTTGCCCGATCGTCGATACCTGGTGGCAGACCGAAACCGGCGGCAACATGATGAGCCCGCTGCCCGGCGCTCACGCCCTCAAGCCGGGTTCGGCGGCACGTCCATTCTTTGGTGTCGTGCCAGCGTTGGTCGACAACCTGGGCAACATCATCGAAGGCGTGGCCGAGGGTAACCTGGTGATTCTCGATTCGTGGCCAGGCCAGGCGCGTACGCTGTATGGCGATCACGACCGCTTCGTCGACACCTACTTCAAGACCTTCCGCGGCATGTACTTCACCGGTGACGGTGCGCGTCGTGACGAAGATGGTTACTACTGGATCACGGGTCGCGTGGACGACGTGCTCAACGTTTCCGGCCACCGTATGGGCACCGCTGAAATCGAGAGCGCAATGGTTGCACACCCGAAAGTCGCCGAGGCTGCCGTGGTCGGTGTGCCGCACGACATCAAGGGGCAGGGCATTTATGTCTACGTCACCCTGAAAAATGGTGAAGAACCGACCGAGCAGCTGCGTCTGGAGCTGAAGAACTGGGTGCGTAAAGAGATCGGGCCGATTGCTTCACCGGATGTGATCCAGTGGGCACCGGGGCTGCCGAAGACGCGTTCGGGCAAGATCATGCGCCGGATTCTGCGCAAGATTGCGACGGCTGAGTACGATGGGTTGGGTGATATCTCGACCCTGGCGGACCCGGGTGTGGTGCAGCATTTGATTGATACGCATAAGACGATGAATGTGGCGTAAATAGCGTTTGGAGTCATCGAAGCCCCGTCGGGTGTTTGTCTGGCGGGGCTTTTTTATTGTCTGGTCCCGCCTCGACCTGTAGCAGCTGGCGAAGCCTGCGTTCGGCTGCGAAGCAGTCGTAAATTCGGTATATGCGGTGTGTCAGGCAAAACTGTACGACCAGATTTCACGACTGCTTCGCAGCCGAACGCAGGCTTCGCCAGCTGCTACAGGTCGAGGCCAGCACCCCGTGCTAAATAAACATCAGCCAATAATTATCGGCATCCCCTGTCATCCTTTTCCCACTGTTACCCGAACCCATTCAAGTAACTAAATGTGTAACCGCTCGCGCCGATACGGGGCATTGAGAAACGCAAAGCCCCATCCTTGGGCGTCTGCAGCCCCTCTGAAAAATAAGACACCACGCTACGCTTGCCGGATTAGAAGGGTTTGCCAATAATAGGCCCGCAATTTGCAGCATAGATCGGTTAACTGTCTTTTGCTCCTGCATGAAAATGCAGGGCTGTCAACGTGCCCAAACGGCTTTCTCGGTGCTTCTGTAATTTGTTGTCGCATTGAAGAAATATCGGCTTCGGGCCTGTCGTTAGAATGCCGATCACTCGCTCGTCGTTGCGTGCGTTGAAAATAACGTGTGTTACACAAGACGCAGCAATCGCTTTCCGGTTTTACTCACTCGCATATTGGGCTGTCGCTCACTCTGCCTTTTAGCCCTTTACCGATGGAGTCCCAAGATGAAGAAACTCGTGCTGCTTGGCGCCCTGGCACTGTCCGTGCTGTCCCTGCCAACCTTCGCCGATGAAAAGCCTCTGAAAATTGGTATCGAAGCGGCTTACCCTCCGTTTGCTTCCAAAGCACCGGACGGCAGCATCGTTGGTTTCGACTACGACATCGGCAACGCTCTGTGCGAGCAGATGCAGGTCAAATGTGTGTGGGTCGAGCAAGAGTTCGACGGTCTGATCCCGGCCTTGAAGGTACGCAAGATCGACGCGATCCTGTCGTCCATGTCGATCACTGAAGATCGCAAGAAATCCGTGGATTTCACCAACAAGTACTACAACACTCCGGCTCGCCTGGTCATGAAGGCCGGCACTCAGGTCAGCGAAGGCCTGACCGAGCTCAAGGGCAAGAACATCGGCGTGCAACGTGGTTCGATCCACGAACGTTTCGCCCGTGAAGTCCTGGCCCCGCTGGGTGCTGAAATCAAGCCGTACGGTTCGCAGAACGAAATCTACCTCGACGTGGCTGCCGGTCGCCTCGACGGTACCGTGGCTGACGCCACCTTGCTGGACGACGGTTTCCTGAAAACCGACGCTGGCAAAGGTTTCGCGTTTGTCGGCCCGGCCTTCACCGATGTCAAATACTTCGGCGACGGCGTCGGCATCGCTGTACGCAAGGGTGACGCGCTGAAAGACAAGATCAACACTGCGATCACGGCCATTCGCGAGAACGGCAAGTACAAGCAAATCCAGGACAAGTACTTCGCCTTCGACATCTACGGCAAGTAACACGTCCAGGCGGCAAGTCCGAAATGGCGCAAGCAACAGGATCTCTGAGGTTTGCGCCATTTTTTCATCCCAACTTTCGAGGACCTGAATCATGTTGAAAGGCTACGGGGCTGTCATCCTCGATGGCGCATGGCTGACGCTTCAGCTCGCCTTGTCGTCCATGGCCCTGGCCATCGTTCTGGGTCTGATCGGCGTTGCGTTGCGTCTGTCTCCGGTGCGCTGGCTGGCCTGGCTGGGCGACCTGTATTCCACGGTGATCCGCGGTATTCCTGACCTGGTACTGATCCTGCTGATTTTCTACGGTGGTCAGGACCTGCTCAACCGCGTGGCGCCGATGCTCGGCTATGACGACTACATCGACCTGAACCCGTTGGCCGCCGGTATCGGCACCCTGGGCTTCATCTTCGGTGCGTACCTGTCGGAAACCTTCCGCGGCGCGTTCATGGCGATCCCCAAAGGTCAGGCGGAAGCCGGTATGGCGTACGGCATGAGCAGTTTCCAAGTGTTCTTCCGGGTGTTGGTCCCGCAGATGATTCGTCTGGCGATTCCGGGTTTCACCAACAACTGGCTGGTACTGACCAAGGCCACCGCGCTGATTTCGGTGGTGGGTCTGCAAGACATGATGTTCAAGGCCAAGCAGGCGGCAGATGCCACTCGCGAGCCTTTCACCTTCTTCCTCGCAGTGGCGGCGATGTACCTGGTCATCACCAGTGTCTCGTTGCTGGCATTGCGTCACCTTGAGAAGCGCTACTCGGTAGGCGTAAGGGCGGCTGATCTATGATCTTCGACTACAACGTCATTTGGGAGGCCTTGCCGCTGTACCTCGGCGGCCTGGTGACCACCCTCAAACTGCTCGGGCTGTCGCTGTTTTTCGGCCTGCTGTGCGCGTTGCCGCTGGGCTTGATGCGCGTCTCCAAGAACGCGGCCGTCAACATGACGGCGTGGCTCTACACCTACGTGATCCGCGGCACGCCGATGCTGGTGCAACTGTTCCTGATCTACTACGGGCTGGCGCAGTTCGAAGCGGTGCGTGAAAGCTTCCTGTGGCCGTGGCTGTCCAGCGCGACGTTCTGTGCGTGCCTGGCGTTTGCGATCAACACCAGCGCCTACACCGCCGAAATCATTGCCGGCAGCCTGCGGGCCACGCCGAACGGCGAGATCGAAGCCGCCAAGGCGATGGGTATGTCGCGCTACAAACTGTACAAGCGCATCCTGCTGCCGTCGGCCCTGCGCCGGGCGCTACCGCAATACAGCAACGAAGTGATCATGATGCTGCAGACCACCAGTCTGGCGTCCATCGTGACCCTCATCGACATCACCGGTGCCGCGCGCACTGTGAACGCTCAGTACTACCTGCCGTTCGAGGCTTACATTACTGCCGGTGTTTTCTACCTGTGCCTGACGTTCATTCTGGTGCGCCTGTTCAAAATGGCCGAGCGCCGCTGGCTGGGCTACATGGCCCCGCGGAAGCACTGATATGGAACGCATCGATCATTCATTACCCTGGAGCCACCTGGGCAGCGAACGCCAGATTTCGGTATTCCGTTTCGGAACAGGAGAACGCAAGGCCTACATCCAGGCCAGCTTGCATGCCGATGAACTGCCGGGCATGCGCACCGCCTGGGAGCTGAAAAAGCGCCTCGCCGAACTCGAAGCCCAAGGCTTGCTGAACGGGGTGATCGAACTGGTGCCGGTGGCCAATCCACTAGGGCTGGGTCAGTTGCTTCAAGGCAATCATCAGGGCCGTTTCGAGGCGGGCAGCGGCAAGAACTTCAACCGCGATTTCGTCGAGCTGAGTGCGCCCGTGGCCGCTGAGCTGGCGGGGCGTCTGGGGGATGATCCGCACGCCAATGTTCAATTGATTCGTCAGGCCATGAGCGATGCGCTGGCCGCCTTGCCGCCGGCAGCGAGTCAGTTGCAAGGCATGCAGCGTGTCTTGCTCAGCCATGCCTGCACGGCCGATGTCGTGCTGGATTTGCATTGCGATGCCGAAGCGGCGCTGCACATGTATGCCCTGCCGCAGCATTGGCCGCAATGGCGCTCGCTGGCCGCGCACCTGGGTGTGAAGGTGGGGCTGTTGGCGGAAGATTCCGGCGGCAGTTCGTTTGACGAAGCCTGCTCGCTGCCCTGGTTGCGCCTCTCGCGATTGTTCCCGGATGCGCAGATTCCACTGGCCTGTCTGGCGACTACCATTGAACTGGGTGGTCAGGCCGACACCGGTCGCGCGGACGCTGAGGCTTATGCTGAAGGCATTCTGGCGTTCCTCGCCGAGCAGGGTTTGATCAGCGGTGAGTGGCCAGCGCCTGCTCAGGAGGCGTGCGAAGGCATGCCGTTCGAAGGCACCGAATTGTTGTTCGCGCCGCACCCTGGGGTGATCAGCTTTTTGCGCCGGCCCGGCGAGTGGGTCGATGCCGGTGATGAAATTTTCGAAGTGATCGATCCGTTATCGGATCGGGTCAGCACGGTGTGTGCTGGTACGTCCGGGGTGCTGTTTGCCATTGAACGGCTGCGTTATGCCCAACCCGGTTTCTGGCTGGCCAAGGTGGCGGGGCGCGAAGCGCTGCGTCACGGGCGCTTGCTCAACGACTGACTGACTGTTTTTGTGAGAACCGACCGCATGTACAAACTTGAAGTCCAAGACCTGCATAAACGCTATGGCAGTCACGAAGTGCTCAAGGGCGTGTCCCTGAAAGCGGCGGCTGGCGATGTGATCAGCATCATCGGCTCCAGTGGCTCCGGCAAAAGTACTTTCCTGCGCTGCATCAACCTGCTCGAGCAGCCGCACGCGGGCCGGATTCTGCTCAATAACGAAGAGCTGAAACTGGTGGCGAACAAGGACGGCGCGATGAAAGCGGCCGATCCGAAACAGTTGCAGCGCATGCGTTCGCGCCTGTCGATGGTGTTCCAGCATTTCAATCTGTGGTCGCACATGACCGCGATGGAAAACATCATGGAAGCGCCGGTCCACGTACTGGGCATGTCCAAGGCCGAAGCCCGCGAGAAGGCCGAGCACTACCTGAACAAGGTGGGCGTGGCGCATCGCAAGGACGCTTATCCGGGTCACATGTCCGGTGGTGAACAACAGCGTGTGGCGATTGCCCGTGCGTTGGCGATGGAGCCGGAAGTGATGCTGTTCGACGAACCGACTTCGGCCCTCGACCCGGAACTGGTCGGTGACGTGTTGAAGGTAATGCAGGCCCTGGCGCTGGAAGGCCGGACCATGGTGGTGGTGACGCACGAAATGGGCTTCGCCCGTGAGGTGTCCAACCAGTTGGTGTTCCTGCATAAAGGCATCGTCGAAGAAAGCGGTGACCCGCGCGAAGTGCTGGTCAATCCACAGTCCGAGCGTTTGCAGCAGTTCCTCTCGGGCAGCCTTAAGTAAACCGGACTCCGTTGCGCACCGTGTAGGAGCTGTCGAGTGAAACGAGGCTGCGATCTTTCGATTTGAACAATCAGGATCAAAAGATCGCAGCCTCGTTTCACTCGACAGCTCAGTGGGGGGGCGCAAGCCAGCTCCCACAGTTAGATCTCCATCGGTTTTGAGATATGCGTTCATTTACGGGCTAGCATTGGCCCATGCCTTCATCACGTTCCTCGTTTCGGATTGCCCGCCATGACTGCCCATCGAATTGGTTTCCTGATTTGGCCCAGCACTAAAGCACTGACGCTTGCGCTGGCTGAGGAGGCCTTGCGTGTTGCCCAGCGTGTGCATCCGGACGTTGTCTACGAACTGTCGTTCCTGCACGCCGAACCGCCTGTCGAAGGCGCCTGGCAATTGCCTGGCGAACCCTGGGCCGGCAAGCTTGAAAACTTCCAGAAACTGTTTCTGCTCGCCGACGAGCCGCCGACCACACTCGCGCCGGCGCTCAGCAGTGCGCTGAAACAACTGGTGCGAGCCGGTTGTGTGATCGGTGGTTTGTCCGCCGGGGTTTATCCGTTGGCGCAACTCGGTTTACTCGACGGTTATCGCGCCGCCGTGCACTGGCGCTGGCAGGATGATTTCGCCGAGCGCTTCCCCAAAGTGATCGCCACCAGCCATCTGTTCGATTGGGATCGCGATCGCCTGACGGCTTGTGGCGGGCTCTCGGTGCTCGATTTGTTGCTGGCGGTATTGGCCCGTGATCACGGTGCGGAACTGGCGGGTGCAGTATCGGAAGAACTGGTGGTCGAACGTATTCGCGAAGGCGGCGAACGCCAGCGCATTCCACTGCAGAACCGCCTGGGCTCGAGCCATCCAAAGCTCACCCAGGCGGTGTTGCTGATGGAAGCGAATATCGAAGAGCCGCTGACCACCGACGAAATCGCTCAACACGTGTGCGTTTCCCGTCGGCAACTGGAGCGTATCTTCAAGCAGTACCTCAACCGTGTGCCGAGCCAGTACTACCTGGAACTGCGCCTGAACAAGGCCCGGCAGATGTTGATGCAAACCAGCAAGTCGATCATCCAGATCGGCCTGTCGTGTGGCTTCTCCTCGGGGCCGCATTTCTCCAGCGCCTACCGCAACTTCTTCGGCGCCACGCCGCGGGAAGATCGCAACCAGCGGCGCAGCAGTAGCCCGTTTGAATTGTCGTCGGTGCCTTCAGAACGCGGTTAGTCTCAAATGGAGAAGGCCATGGAGTAACTTCCACGGCCTGTTTGCTCAAGTCCTACATTCAGCTTTCCATATCAACATCAGGTGCGATATCGGCGGGGCGCGGCATCCCGGTGACCGCACCAATGCCCAGCGTATTCCCCGTATCGTGGAAGTGAGCAGCCAGACGTTCCAGGCTTCGCGCCGAGAGTGGATTACCTCTGAAGTTGAAATTTTCCGTGTTATCGGGATTGGCTTCCATCAACTCGATCGGTATTTCAGTGATCATGTTGTTGGAAAGGTCTGCGTGCATCAGGCGAGGGTTGTCGAACAAACCTATCGGCGTCTCGCGGATTCCCGTATTGCTCAGGTCCAGCGTGAACAATCCCCTCATATTGCTCAGATCGGGTGTCAGGCCTAACGGATTGCCTCTGAGATTCAAACTGTCGAGTTTTTCCATTCCATTGAGTGCGTTCAGGGTTGTTTGGGTCAGGGTGATGCGGCAATCAGGCAGGCTCAGCGACGTCAGATTTCTCATCTTGAAGACCGCCTCAGGGATGTTGTCCAGCTGATAACCCTGAACGCCAAGGCTTTCCAGATTTGGGAAATACTCCAGAAACCGGCTTGCTCTTGACGCCATGGCGCCATCAACTCTCAGGTAAAGTTCGCTGACATGAGGAAATTGTGTCGTCAGTAAAGGCAAGTCGCCCAGGATGACCAGGTTAGAAGCAAAAGTGGTTTCGCCAAAGGACGAATCTTCTGCCGGTATCTGCCGCCAGCATCGCTCTACATTTTTCTTGAACTTCAGTCTTTTGTGTTGCTCTTGCAGAAGAATTAATGGCTCCAGCGGTTCACCCGTGACGGGGTGGTCGGGGATATCGGTCATCCACACATCAAGATCACGACTCAGGGCGTCAAGCTCGGCTCGCTTACGCATCAGTTCGACACGTCCATCGGCCAGCGTACCGGGCAGGCGATAAATGTATTCGCTGGCTTGTTCCAGACTCAAACTCGGGTAAAGCGCCAGCACCTGATCGATATCCCCCTGGTCGGCCAATACGCCCAGGTCTTTTCCGGTTTGTCGGTGGTAGGTTTTTACCCGCTCAAGGGTTATTTCGGACAACGGGTTATGACCAAAGTCGAATCCCTCGCCCACTTCGGCGGACAGATTGTAGAGGTCGGGTGGAATTTCAGTTATCCGATTGTTGTTCAGAACGGCAGTTTGAAGTCGAGGGTGATTCGACCAGCCGACGGGTACATGGTCTATGCCTGTACTGGAAAGGTCGATAAAAGTAAGCGCTGGCATGGCGGCTACGTCCGGAACGCTGCCCAGTGGGTTATTGAACAGGTCCAGCATGTCCAGGCGAGGCAGCGAGGAGAGTATGGCCTGCCCCTCGGACCCGAGCGCGACACCACAATTGCTCAACACCAGCTTTTCGAGTGATGGCATGCCGGTGATAGACCGAGGTATGTGATTCAGGGCGAAGTCGCGTAACTCCAAGTGTTGGAGACCGGGGAAACATTCAAGGAAGCCGGAAGAGGCATTCAGGGCGCTGTTGCCGCTGAGGGCCAGTGCCGAGACATGACTGAAGTCTGCTGTCAGCGCTGGTAATTCACCCATAAAGGCCAGGTCCGTTATGAATGCGTCTTCCCTGAGTTCCGGCCTGCCTACCCGTCTCAAGCGCCAGAATTGCTCAAGTTTTTCCCTGAACTCGTTTCTCACGGTCCGTTCTGTGAGCAATTCATGGGGATTTAAGGAGGCGCCAGTTGAGGGGTTACGCGATGGAACGTCAGCGGCCCAGTCCTTGAGGTCATGGGTTAACTGAGAGATTTCCGTTTCCCAACGAGTGAGCTGGCTACGACTGTCTTCCAGCGTTCCGGGCAGCGTGTAAATCACATGACTGGCGTCTTCGGTACTCAGCCCAGGAAAAAGTGCGCGTGCGCGATCAATGTCGGCCTGCTCGGCCAATACGGCGAAGTCTGTTCCGTTTTTTGCGTAGAAGGCTTTTATCCGGTCCCGGCTCATTGAAGACAAAGGGTTGTTGGCGAGGTTAACCCCTTCGGCGAGATCAAGGTCCAGATCAAAAAAAGCGTCGGGCAGTTCGGTGATCTGGTTCCCATTAAGGATGGCGGTTCTTAGATGTTGGCGACTGGTGAGTCCCTTTGGCAGGTCGCTGATACCTGTATTGGACAGGCGAAGTTCGTTCAGTGCGGGTAACGTTTCTACATTGGGCGCGATCATCAGTGGGTTGTCACTGAGGTTCAATACCTCGAGCTCGCTGAGCGATGAAAGTATTGTCTGGCCCTCAGGGGTCAGTACCACTCGGCAAAGGCTTAAATGCAGTTCCTTGAGCGTGGACATGCCTGTGATGGCGGGGGGCACCTGTTCAAGAGTGAAGTTTCGCATCTCCAGGCTTTGCAAGTTCGGGAAGAGGTCGAGGAACGGGTCGGTCGCAAGGATCGCATCGTTGCCATTGAGGGTGAGTCTGGACACATGGCCGAAATCCGCAGTCAGCGGAGGCAGGTCGCCGGAGAATGTCAGATTGATAACCAAATGATCGGCCCGCATCCGGGAGATCTCTATCCGACGCCGCCAGAACCGTTCCAGGGTTTGCCCAAATTCTGACCTTGATGCGTACTGGTCATACAGCTGAGGGGCCGTAAATGCTTCGCCGGTGACGGGATGACGGGCAGGCACCTGGGGCGCCCATGTCGTCAGGTCAGCGGTCAATTGGTTCAGCTCTGCTCTCCAGTGCACCAGTTGGCGGTGGCTGTCTTGCAGTGTGCCGGGCAAGTCATAGATCGCATCGCTGGCATCCTGTGAGTCCAGCGCTGGAAAAAGCGCTTTCATTATGTCGATGTCAGCCTGGTCAGCTGGAACGCCAAAGTCTTGCCCAGTCTCGCGGAAGTAAGTTTTTATCCGTTCTCTGCTCGCTGCGGACAGTGGATTGTCAGCAAACTCAAACCCGTCACTGCGGTTGGCGGGAAGGGTGAATACGGTCTCGGGCAATTCGGTTATCAGGTTGCCATTGAAAATGGCAGTACTGATATTCGGATGCTCCACCAGACCCACGGGAATGTGGGTAATGTGGGTATTGGACAGGTTGATGTACTTCAATGCAGGCAGCGCAGTGATATCGGGTGCTTGCCCTAATGGGCTGTTGGTCAGTTCCAGCGTGTCGAGATTGCTCAGTGAGGACAGTGCTGTCTGGCTTGCGTGATTCATCGCCACGCCGCAATTGTTCAGTATCAACGTGTTGAGCTCAGGCATGTGCGTGATTGTCTGGGGTATCTGCTCCAGTGCAAAACTACGCAAACCCAAGTGTCGCAAGTTCGGGAACCGCTGCAGGAATGGAGAGGTTGCAGAAATAGCGGTATTGCCCGTCAGGCTCAGGTAGGAAACATGACTGAAATCGGCGGTCAGTTCAGGCATGTCCCCCATGAATTCCAGAGTCAACACCATCTGGTCATTCAATCTGCTGCGCCATGCCTGGTCCAGTTGTCGGCTGAAGTAATACCTGGCCAGTTGCTCACCGGCCTGCTGATGGTTATTCAGGAGTTGGCCTGACGAGGGTGAACGCTCAGGAATGCGGCTGGCCCACTGCGAAAGATCATTGTTCAAGCGAAGAATCTCGCCCTCCCAATGTGTCAGTTGATTTCGGCCTTGCATCAGGGTTCCTGGCAAACGATACAAGAGATTAGTTGCCTGGTGGGCGTTCAGGTCAGGGAACAGGGTGATTGTGCGGTCGATATCCGCCTGCTCGGCCATGACCCCGAAATGATTTCCAGTTTGATTGTAATGTGCCTTTATCCGCGCCCGCGTAGTAGCGGACAGTGGGTTGTTCGCGAAATCCAACGCGCTTCCCTGGTTGCTCGCGGCATTGAAGAGCGCATCGGGCAGGCTGGTTATCTGATTGCCGTCAAATCTGCCGATTACAACGTGCGGATGATCAAGGAGTCCGACGGGTAGCTCAGTAATCCCCGTATTGGCGAGATTGATGTGACGCAAAGCGCGAATAGCCCGGATATCGGGTGCGACCGCCAAAGGGTTGTCCTGTAGATCGAGCAGAGAAAGCTTGCGCAGTGAAGAGAGCACTTGCTGGTTGGCGGGGGAAAGTGTGATGCCGCAGTTGCGCACGATCAGTTGCCGCAGCGAGGACATCGCAGCGATGGAGGGCGGCAAGTTCGGCAGGTTGAGGTTCTGTACGTCGAGGAACATTAACCCGGGGAAATTTTGTATAAACGGCTCGAAAGCTCGGGTGCTGGTGCCGCTATTGATGGTCAGGGCAACGACATGGCCAAAGTCGGCGGTCAGGGCGGGCAGCTCCCCCAGTATCGAGTTCGGAAGGTAAAGCTGGTAGCCGACAGGCCCGCGTGTTTCCTTGCGCCAGCAACTCTGAACAGTTTCCTTTAGCAGGCGGCGGTTACGCTGGGCTGCCCGGCGCTGGGACGCTGTCAGCGCGAGCCCGCTGTCGGGGTCGGCAGACGGTATTTCGTCAGCCCAGCGACGCAGGTCAGCGGTGAGCTGGGCATATTCGTTGCTCAACCGGGACAGTTCTGTCCGTACCCCTGCCGGATGGTTGCGCAGCCTGGAAATCAACGCGTCCACTTCCTCGGGGGAATGCCGTGGATAGATTTCCAGGACCCTGTCTTGCAGGGTGAAAGTTGCCTCGTTCCTGGATGTGCGCACGGTGCGCGTGATTCGTCGATAGCCCTCCAAACCCACCAGGCGCAGGGTGTCCAGATCAGCTCCTTCAACCGCTGGCAGAGAAATCGCCAATCTAAGCTCGCTTCGCTCCATGGGCTGTTTGCGAATAGCATCTTTAAGCTTGTCCCCTTGGCCTGCCTGGATGTTCACGGCTTGGCGTTCCGAGTCTGGCAGGGCGTACAGGACGCTGGTGTAAAAGTCGGTTGCCGAATGCAGTTCCTGGCCGCGGTCGTCAAAGGGCTGATAGGTGCCATCGGTTTGGCGAACCAGGATTTTTTGTGCGCTGGCATCGGCGCGTCCGCTGCTGTCCAGTATCGGCCCTTCATAGGATTGATCCCGGATTTCAATACGCACGTCGTTGGTCCAGCCGGGCAGGCGTTTGAGGCTGTGCAACGCCAGAGTGTCGGTGTCCGGATTGTTCACGGCGTCCAGTTCCAGCCCTTCGTAAGCCCGGGTGACGCGCACTTCCTGATTGGCCAGTTGAGCGAGATCCTGCTGACGTTGGGGCAATTGCCCTTCACTGATCTGCAGGAGTTCATCGCCGGTGGCGGTGTTGAGTAATTCCCGCGTGATGCTGACCGGCAAGTGTGGATCGTATTGGGTGATCGGTTGTGCCAGCGGATCTTCGATTCGTTGGAGCGCCTGGTAACGTGTTTCGAACACGGACGTTCGTTGTTGCCAGGCGAGATCGACCAGGTGCTTCCTCAGTGTTCGGGCGCGTCGATCCAGGGAAAGCGAGGGGCCGCCAAATTCTTCTCCGAGCAGCGTTTTGGCTTCGCTTTCGTCGAGCGAACTGAGCAGCGTTTTGAGCAGGTCGCCGTCCCTCAGGCTGTCCTGACGAATCGTGGTCAGATGCAAGTTTTCGTCCGTTGAGGATTGCCAGATAACGCTCCCCTGTTGATCCAGGTAGCGCAGGCGTTTACCGGTTGGCCATCGGCCGCTCTCATCGAGCAGCTGCAGCTGAACCAGAGGATCGGCGCTGAGGTAATCCTGGGGCAACTCGCTGTCCAGTCGATCGACAAACGCTTTAAGATCCTGATCGATTTTGAAGCGCTTGATGGTGTCGGCCAGCAAGGGGGGCAGGGGCTCTTGATTGACATGCATTTTGCGCAAGGCATCTTCGTTGTAGCCGCTGACTTGAAGAATGATTTCGCGTTGGGCGGGGGAAAACGAATCGATCGAAGGGCCGATCCGCCGAAGCGCTGTGGTTTTGTCCCATTCGAGCGGTTGTTCGAGTTCGGTGTGCCAGGCGCCGTCGCCGTTGTGGCGCAGGATGGGTTTGTAGGCGTCAGGCCGGGTCGGGTGCTCGATGCGGTACTGGCCGGGGACCTGGCTTTCGCTGACGGCAAAGTGTGCCTCATCGAGAGGCAGCAGTTGTTTGCCCTGGTGTTGATGCAGGCCCAGTTCATTGGCTTTGGAATCTGCGCCTGGAATGTCTTTTTGTTCGTAGCGGGCGAGGTCCGGTTCCCAGTAGCGGGTTTGTCCCTCGGTCATCGTCACCGGTTTGAAACGGTCGATGAAGGCGACAACCTCCTTGGGCAACACCTTGCGCAACTCGGTGGCGCCGATGGTCCCACCGACGGCAAACGCCCCCAACTGGACCAACGATTCGACGGTGCCCATGAAATGCTCGAACGCCTCTTTGGTTCGGTCTTGTGCCCACTCGACGATCCCTTCGAAGGCTTCGTCGAGCAACTGGTAGGCCATGTACGCCATCATCGCTTCACCCAGCACGGGCACGAATGGCGCGATGATGAACGCGGCGGTCTGAAGGATTGATGAGGCCAGGTTGATCAGCGAATCCCAAAACGCCCAGCGGGTTTTCTGATCGACTTTTGCCGTGGGGACGGCGATGGCCCTGGCGTCGTTGAGGATTTTGTTGAGCCTGGCCTGGTAGAGGTGTTGCCACAGATTGTCATTGAACGCTACGAACGCCGTTTGCAGATTGGGGCGATCAATGGGTGTCTCTCGCCACGTTGGTTCAGAACTGCCGGCAACGGGCGAGTGCCATTTCACTTTGCTCAGGCGGTCATTGAGGCTGGCAAAAAAGAAGCCGCGTTGGTCGTGGTTCACGAATCGGCTGAAGAACTGTTGATAGTCCTTGGATCGCAACTGCCGGGTCAGTTCGATGACCATTGCCAGTGGGGACGCATATTCCTTGATCGGGTGCTCGGGGTCATCCGGTACATAGGCCACGACCCGGGCGGTTGCTCGGGTCTGATCCAGGTCGGGGGCAAACACCACGATGCCGGTGAGCGGGGCGGACAGCATCGTCAGGTCGTGACACAACAGGGGCTGCCCGTTGAGACGCATGCCTTGCACGCCATCGATCAACCCTTCGATCAAACGACAGTAGGTTTCGCCGATGTCCTTGTTTATTCGTGCCCAGTGCAGGGCGGCTTTCAGGGCCGCTTTCTGGCTGGCATCGACCTGAAGCCGCAGCGTCGAGGCGGCGGGCGGGTTGGAAAACCCGAGGTTGTCTTCGAGGTAGCGGGTGTACTGGCGGCCGATGTCCAGTTCTCGGCACAGGCTGGTAAACGCGGGGATGCTCATTCTGGCCTTGATAAAGGGCAGGGTATCGAACTGACCGCTCGCCGAGGGCTGGGTGATGTAGGTCGAATCGGTTTCGTAGGCAGTGTCCCGGGTTTCCTTCTCTTCGAAATTATGTAGCGCCGCGTCCAGCAGCGAAACGGTCCAGGCGCGGGCGCCGGTCTTGACTGGAAACCATGGGGTCGTCGCGGGTACATACAGGCGCAGGAAGGTGGATTTGACGTCCACCTCAAGGCCGAAGCGGCGTTTCAAGGCGGCTTTGAGTAACGGTTCGGCGAAAGCATTAGCGTCTTGCAGATGCGCGAGCGTTTGGTCGACCTCAGTTTGTGCAGTCCAGTGCGCGGCGTTAAGTGCCATCAGTTGCTGGTGCTGGGCGGCCGATGCTCCGTTGAGTGAGCCGAGGCGTTGGGGCTGAGTATTTTTAAGCGCCTGGCGCCGGGCCGGTGAGGCGGTGCCAAGCCAGTCGGGGATGGCGTCTTTTAGCGGTTGATAGTGGTGATCGGGGTGCTGCGATTCGGTTGTGTCGCTTGTAGCCGTGGGTGGCCATTCTTTAGACAGTTGCATCGTGCCAATCCTTGAGCATTTAAAGAATCGCAAGCAAATCAGGATGACGCGATAGGGGGGCGGTACATACGTAAGGTGTTCGCGAGCGGCACAAATCAAATCCTGGCAACCCTGCCTGTAATCTCGCCAGCAGTTTAAACTGCGCCTTTGCGACGCTATTTGTCGCATTGCCGTAAACCCGGCGTAAACCGGGGTTTGCGCTATAAGAAGTTGTCGCTTGGCGGCAAGGCCAAGCTGAAAACTCTCCTTACAATCCCCCCATCGCTCGCCAGTTTCAGGCGGGTGTTCCTCTTCAGGAGACTCCGATGTCCGTTGAGCACGCTGCAGTAGAACGCGCCGATTTCGACCAGGTAATGGTTCCCAACTACGCGCCTGCCGCATTCATTCCCGTGCGTGGCGCCGGTTCCCGCGTGTGGGACCAGTCTGGCCGCGAGCTGATCGACTTCGCTGGCGGGATCGCCGTTAACGTATTGGGCCACGCTCATCCAGCGCTGGTCGGTGCACTGACAGAGCAAGCGAACAAGCTGTGGCACGTGTCCAACGTGTTCACCAACGAGCCGGCCTTGCGCCTGGCCCATAAGCTCATCGACGCCACGTTTGCCGAGCGCGTGTTCTTCTGCAACTCCGGCGCCGAAGCCAACGAGGCCGCTTTCAAGCTGGCCCGTCGCGTCGCGTTCGACCGTTTCGGTAGCGAGAAGTACGAAATCATCGCCGCCCTGAACAGCTTTCACGGTCGCACGCTGTTCACCGTAAACGTCGGTGGTCAGTCGAAGTATTCCGATGGTTTCGGTCCGAAGATTACCGGTATCACTCACGTGCCTTACAACGATCTGGCCGCTTTGAAAGCAGCCGTTTCCGACAAGACCTGCGCGGTGGTGCTGGAGCCGATTCAGGGCGAGGGCGGTGTGTTGCCGGCCGAGCTGGCTTATCTGCAAGGTGCCCGTGAACTGTGCACCGAGCACAACGCGCTGCTGGTGTTCGACGAAGTGCAAACCGGTATGGGCCGCAGCGGCAAGCTGTTCGCCTACCAGCATTACGGCGTGACTCCGGACATCCTGACCAGCGCGAAGAGCCTGGGCGGTGGTTTCCCGATCGCTGCGATGTTGACCACTGAAGCATTGGCCAAGCATCTGGTCGTTGGCACCCACGGCACCACCTACGGCGGCAACCCGCTGGCGTGCGCGGTGGCGGAAGCCGTGATCGATGTGATCAACACCCCTGAAGTGCTGGCCGGCGTCAACGCCAAGCACGACAAGTTCAAGGCGCGCCTTGAGCAGATCGGTGAGAAATACGGCGTGTTCACGCAGGTTCGTGGTTTGGGCCTGTTGATCGGTTGCGTGCTCAGCGATGCCTGGAAGGGCAAGGCCAAGGACATCTTCAATGCGGCTGAAAAAGAAGGCCTGATGATCCTGCAAGCCGGTCCGGACGTGGTGCGTTTTGCCCCAAGCCTGGTGGTTGAAGACGCCGATATCGATGCCGGCCTGGATCGTTTCGAGCGCGCCGTAGCGACGCTGACGCAAGCCTGATACACCTTTCGACGCCTGACCAGTCAGGCGTCGAACCAAATTTTAATGCCGGACCCGATCAAATGTAGGAGTGAGCCTGCTCGCGATAGCGATATGTCAGTCGACTTATTGTCTCCTGACAGACCGCTATCGCGAGCAGGCTCACTCCTACATTGATCTCTGCTTATGCAGTGAGTGCCCGGTTATTTCTTCTGTAAATTGATAGAGAAAGGAGTGACACCATGCTGGTGATGCGCCCCGCGCAAATGGCTGATCTGGGCGAGGTACAGCGTCTGGCTGCGGACAGCCCGATTGGTGTCACTTCCTTGCCGGATGACGTTGAACGCCTGAGCGACAAGATCGCCGCGAGCGAAGCTTCGTTTGCCGCTGAAGTCAGCTTCAACGGTGAAGAGAGCTATTTCTTCGTCCTCGAAGACATCGCCACCGGGAAACTGGTCGGCTGCTCGGCGATCGTGGCGTCGGCGGGTTATTCGGAACCGTTCTACAGCTTCCGCAATGAAACCTTCGTACACGCTTCTCGCGAGCTGAAGATTCACAACAAGATCCACGTACTTTCCCAGTGCCACGACCTGACCGGCAATAGCTTGCTGACCAGTTTCTATGTTCAGCGCGAATTGGTCGGTTCGCCTTGGGCGGAGCTCAACTCCCGTGGCCGCCTGTTGTTCGTGGCCAGCCATCCGGAACGCTTTGCCGATTCCGTGGTGACCGAGATCGTCGGTTACAGCGATGAAAACGGTGACTCGCCATTCTGGGATGCCATTGGCCGCAACTTCTTCGACCTCAACTATGCCGCTGCCGAGCGTCTGTGCGGGTTGAAAAGCCGCACGTTCCTGGCCGAGCTGATGCCGCACTACCCGATCTATGTACCGTTGCTGCCGGATTCCGCGCAAGAAGCGATGGGCCAGGTCCACCCACGGGCGCAGATCACGTTCGACATCCTGATGCGCGAAGGCTTCGAGACCGATCACTACATCGATATTTTTGACGGCGGTCCGACCCTGCATGCGCGGGTTTCAGGGATTCGTTCGATTGCCCAGAGCCGCCTCGTACCGGTGAAAATCGGTGAGCCGGTCAAAGGCGCCGGTCGTCAGTACCTGGTGGCCAACGCCCAGCTGCAAGATTACCGCGCGGTACTGCTCGAGCTCGATTATGCGCCGGGCAAACCCGTGGTTCTGGATCTTGAAACAGCCGAAGCCCTGGGTGTCGGTGAAGGTGCCAGCGTGCGCCTGGTAGCGGTTTAGCGACCGCTGCACTGCCTGGAAAGAATGCCTAGAAAGCAGCGAAGTTTTGCGGGTGGCGTGAGTGGCCCGTTTGAGGAGATAGCATGATCGTTCGTCCCGTACGCAGCAGCGATTTACCCGCTCTGATCGACCTGGCCCGCAGCACCGGCACCGGCCTGACTACCTTGCCGGCCAATGAAGAACGTCTGGCCCATCGGGTCGGCTGGGCCGAGAAGACCTTTCGCGGCGAAGCCGGGCGTGGCGATGCGGACTACCTGTTTGTCCTCGAAGATGACAACGGTCGCGTCGTCGGCATTTCTGCCATCGCCGGCGCCGTTGGCCTGCGTGAGCCCTGGTACAACTTCCGGGTTGGCCTGACGGTCAGTGCTTCGCAAGAACTGAACATCTATCGCGAGATCCCGACGCTGTTTCTGGCCAACGACCTGACCGGCAATTCCGAGTTGTGCTCGTTGTTCCTCCACGCCGATTACCGCAATGGCCTCAACGGCCGCATGCTGGCCAAGGCGCGGATGCTGTTCATTGCCGAGTTCCCGCAACTGTTTGGCAACAAGATCATTGCCGAGATGCGCGGTGTGTCCGACGAAGCCGGGCGTTCGCCATTCTGGGAGAGCCTGGGCCGTCACTTCTTCAAGATGGAATTCAGCCAGGCCGACTACCTGACAGGTGTGGGCAACAAGGCGTTCATCGCCGAACTGATGCCTAAATTCCCCCTCTACACCTGCTTCCTGTCGCCTGATGCGCGCAACGTGATCGGTCAGGTTCACCCGGACACCGAGCCGGCGCTGTCCATGCTCAAGAGCGAAGGTTTCAGCTATCAAGGTTACGTCGATATCTTCGACGCGGGCCCGGCGGTGGAATGCGAAACCGGCAAGATCCGTGCGGTGCGCGACAGCCAGGCATTGGTGCTGGCCATCGGCACGCCCGGTGATGACGCCACGCCGTTCCTGATTCACAACCGCAAGCGCGAAGACTGTCGAATTACGGCTGCACCGGCACGCTTCGCTGCCGGCACATTGGTCGTCGATCCAATGACCGCCAAACGCCTTCAACTCAACGCTGGCGACCAAGTGCGCGCCGTACCGTTGTCTGCTGCTCGGGAGTCGAAATAATGAATTCGCTATACATCGCAGGTGAGTGGCTGGCCGGTCAGGGCGAAGCCTTTCAATCGTTGAACCCGGTGACCCAGCAAGTGCTCTGGGCGGGCGAGGGCGCCACAGCTGCTCAGGTTGAGTCGGCTGTGCAAGCTGCGCGACAGGCGTTCCCGGGCTGGGCCCGTCGTACCCTCGACGAGCGCATCACGGTGCTGGAAGCCTTTGCCGCGGCCTTGAAAAACCACGCTGACGAACTGGCCCGTTGCATTGGCGAGGAAACCGGTAAACCCCTGTGGGAGTCGGCGACCGAAGTCACCAGCATGGTCAACAAGATTGCGATTTCGGTGCAGAGCTACCGTGAGCGCACCGGCGAGAAAAGCGGCCCGCTGGGCGACGCCACCGCCGTGCTGCGCCACAAGCCGCACGGTGTGGTCGCGGTGTTCGGGCCTTATAACTTCCCTGGTCATTTGCCTAATGGCCACATCGTGCCGGCGCTGCTGGCCGGTAACAGCGTGCTGTTCAAGCCTAGCGAGTTGACCCCGAAAGTCGCCGAACTGACGGTGAAGTGCTGGATCGAAGCGGGTCTGCCCGCAGGCGTGTTGAACCTGCTGCAGGGCGCTCGCGAAACCGGTATCGCCCTGGCGGCGAACCCGGGCATCGATGGGTTGTTCTTCACCGGATCCAGCCGCACTGGTAATCATCTGCACCAGCAATTTGCCGGTCGCCCGGACAAGATTCTTGCGCTGGAGATGGGCGGTAACAACCCGCTGGTGGTCGATGAGGTGGCTGATCTTGATGCGGCCGTTTACACCATCATCCAGTCGGCATTCATTTCCGCCGGTCAGCGTTGCACCTGCGCTCGTCGCTTGCTGGTGCCGCAGGGTGCCTGGGGTGATGCACTGCTGGCACGTCTGGTGGCGGTTAGCGCGACCATCGAAGTCGGTGCGTTTGACCAGCAACCTGCACCGTTCATGGGCTCCGTCATTTCCCTTGGCGCAGCGAAAGCGCTGATCGATGCACAGGAACATCTGTTGGCGAATGGCGCTGTGGCGCTGTTGGAGATGACTCAGCCTCAGGCCCAGGCCGCATTGCTGACCCCAGGCATTCTGGACGTGACGGCGGTGGCCGATCGTCCTGACGAAGAGCTGTTCGGGCCGTTGTTGCAGGTGATTCGCTACGCTGACTTCGAGGCGGCGATTGTTGAAGCCAACAACACCGACTATGGACTGGCGGCCGGTTTGTTGTCGGATTCCGAAGCGCGTTACCAACAGTTCTGGCTGGAAAGCCGTGCCGGTATCGTCAACTGGAACAAGCAGCTGACGGGTGCTGCGAGCAGCGCGCCGTTTGGTGGCGTGGGCGCTTCGGGCAACCACCGCGCCAGTGCTTATTACGCGGCAGATTACTGCGCGTACCCGGTGGCTTCGCTGGAAACGCCGAGCCTGGTGTTGCCAGCGACCCTTACGCCTGGCGTGAAGATGGCGTGATGCCCATCGCGGGCAAGCCCGCTCCCACAGGTTCGGTGGCGTTCACATATCTTGTGTACGACGCAATAACTGTGGGAGCGAGCTTGCTCGCGATGGCCGCAACCCGGTCTAAAAGAACAGTTACCTGAAGCCTATACAACAGATTCTCGTGGAGCCTCGCTGATGAAATCCTATGAAGTCAATTTTGACGGTCTAGTGGGGCCGACCCATAACTACGGCGGTTTGTCCTACGGCAACGTCGCGTCCCAGAGCAACAGCCAGCAATCTTCGAATCCGAAGGAAGCCGCCCTGCAGGGCTTGGCGAAGATGAAAGCGTTGATGGAAATGGGCTTCCAGCAAGGCGTTCTGGCACCGCAAGAGCGTCCTGATGTGGCGGCGTTGCGCCGGTTGGGTTTCAGCGGCACCGACGCGCAAGTGATCGAGCGTGCTGCCAAAGAGGCGATGCCATTGCTGGTCGCCAGTTGCTCGGCGTCGAGCATGTGGGTGGCCAACGCCGCCACGGTCAGCCCAAGTGCGGACACTGCAGACGGGCGTGTGCACTTCACGGCTGCCAACCTCAATTGCAAATATCACCGCAGCATCGAGCACCCGACCACCAGTCGCGTGCTGGGTGCGATGTTCGCCGATCAGAAACACTTCGCACATCATGCTGCGTTGCCGGCGGTTGCGCAGTTCGGCGACGAAGGGGCTGCCAACCACACCCGCTTCTGCCGCGAGTACGGTGAGGCGGGCGTCGAGTTTTTCGTGTTCGGTCGCAGTGCGTTCGACACCCGTTACCCGGCCCCGCAGAAATATCCCGCGCGCCAGACCCTCGAAGCGTCTCAGGCGGTTGCGCGTTTGCACGGCTTGAGCGATGACGGTGTGGTGTACGGCCAGCAGAACCCTTCGGTGATCGATCAGGGCGTGTTTCATAATGACGTGATTGCGGTGGGTAACGGCGAGGTGCTGTTTTATCACGAGGACGCGTTCCTCGACACCGAGCAGATGCTGGCTGAATTGCACGGCAAACTCGCGAAAGTCGGCGGCAAATTTCAGTCGATCTGCGTACCGCGTTCTGCCGTAACCGTCGAGGATGCGGTTCGGTCCTACTTGTTCAACAGTCAGCTGCTGACACGTCCGGATGGCTCGATGCTGTTGATCGTGCCGGAAGAATGCCGTGGCAACGAGCGTGTCTGGCAGTACCTGCAAAGCCTGACCAGCTCCGGTGGCCTGATCCGTGAAGTCAAGGTTTTCGACTTGAAGCAAAGCATGCAGAACGGCGGTGGCCCGGCTTGCCTGAGGTTGCGTGTTGCGCTGAATGAAACCGAACTGGCGGCGGTCAACCCAGGCGTTATCATGACGGCACCGTTGTACGGCACGCTGACCGAATGGGTCGACAAGCACTACCGCGACCGCATGACCGAAAACGATCTTGCGGACCCGCAATTGTTGCTTGAGTGCCGGACGGCACTGGATGAACTGACGCAAATCCTTAAACTGGGCGCGGTTTATCCTTTCCAGATCAATTGAACGTCGAGAGCGAAAAAAACATGAGCGATACCCTGCAGCTGATCCTTGAAGACACCGACGGCACGCAACTGGAAACTTCCTGCACCCGCGTCGCGGTCATTTGGCAAGGCAAAGAGCTGTGGATTCAGCACGATGGCCGTGGCCAACTGCTGATCGGCGTGGACGTGGAAGAAGGTGACGCTGAATACGCAAACCTGCTGCTGCGCCCATTGGCGACTAATCTGGTAAGTCTGCAACTGGAAATGGAGCCGGCTGAAGTCGGTGACGAAGACCACGTGCACGGCCCGGATTGCGCACACGACCACTAAGGAAACGCTCTATGCTCGCCCTCGGCAAATTGCTTGAACTGACCCTCGCCGGCCGTGAACCGGCGGAGAAGACTCAACTGACTGTCGAAGGCGTGCGGATGCGCTGGTTGAGCGAAGGTGCGCTGGAAGTCCGGCCACCTGAAGCCCGCGACAACGGCATGGACGTGCTGCTGTCGGCCGGCATCCATGGCAACGAAACAGCGCCGATCGAGTTGCTCGACCGCCTGTTGCATGACATCGCCCGCGGCGATTTGAAGCCGCGTGCACGTATTCTGTTCCTGTTCGGCAACCCGGATGCGATTCGCAAAGGCGAACGCTTCATCGAGCAGGACGTCAATCGGCTGTTCAACGGTCGTCATGAACAAAGCAGTGGCGCCGAGGCCCTGCGCGCCTGTGAGCTGGAGCGGCTGGCGGCCAGTTTCTTCAGCCTGCCGGATCGCAGCCGTTTGCACTACGATCTCCACACGGCGATTCGCGGCTCGAAAATCGAGCAGTTTGCCTTGTACCCCTGGAAGGAAGGTCGCCAGCATTCACGCCTGGAGCTGGCGCGCTTGCGTGCCGCCGGGATGGAAGCCGTGCTGCTGCAGAACAAGCCTTCCATCGTTTTCAGTTCCTACACCTATGACAAGCTTGGCGCCGAGTCTTTCACGCTTGAATTGGGCAAGGCGCGACCGTTCGGGCAGAACGACGGGGTCAACGTTGATCTGCTGGAAACCCGTCTTCAGCAAATTATCGAGGGTAATGAGCCGCCGCTCAGCGAAGCTTCGCTGGAGGGGTTGCAGTTGTTCAGCGTGGCGCGGGAAATCATCAAGCACAGCGATAGCTTCCGCCTGAACTTGCCGGCCGACATCGAGAATTTTACGGAGTTGGAGGTGGGGTACCTGCTGGCCGAAGACATTGCCCAGACGCGCTGGATCATCGAGGAGGAGGGCGCCCGGATTATCTTCCCGAATCCCAAGGTCAAGAATGGACTGCGTGCCGGCATCCTGATCGTGCCGACGACCGACGAAAACCTCGCCTGACATCTGCGCATTACCAATGTGGGAGCGGCTGTAGCGAGGGGATTTATCCCCGTTGGACTGCGAAGCAGGCCCAGATTTTTTTGGGCGGCTGCGCCACCCGACGGGATAAATCCCCTCGCCACGGCCCGCGCGTACATTTTGATTGAGGTGAGGTTTGGAGACCTTCACCCCAATCACAGATTTTGTGTCTAGACGGCTAGTGCACGCGGTTCCGAGCGACGCAGGTTGCGAATCTTGTGCAGCGTATCCGCACAGGTCTTCGCCGCTTCCTGGCCTTTATGCACGAAATGCTCGAAGAAAAATTTGTGATGCAGTTCTTCGCCGGCATGGAAGTGGTGCGGGGTCAGGGAGACCGAGAACACGGGCACTTCGGTTTCCAGTTGAACCTGCATCAGGCCACTGACCACCGATTGGGCAACGAATTCGTGACGGTAGATCCCGCCGTCTACTACCAGGGCTGCCGCGACAATGCCGGCATAGCGACCGGTCTTGGCCAGCAACTTGGCGTGCAGAGGCATTTCAAAGGCGCCGCCGACTTCGAAGAAGTCGATGTCGGATTCCTGATAACCCTGGGCAATCATTTCCGCCAAAAAGCCTTTACGGCTCTGATCGACGATTTCCTTGTGCCAGCAGGCCTGGATGAACGCTACGCGCTCGCCGTGATGGTGTTTGCTTTTGCTATCGATTGCGGTGGGTTGCATGTTCTGACTCCTGTTTGTGTAAAAAACAGGGCATATGAATCGAATGGGATTTAAGGGTACGCGCGCTCGCACTAAGGCATGCGGACGGCCCTTTGGCGCCAATCCCGTTCTCTCTTCATCCGGACTATGACCGTCGGCCCCGGGATCACACCGGGTCTGCTGACCTTGCCGTCATGCACCGCTATTGCCGTGCCTGCCGCCAAGCGCTCGCGGGCTATGCGCATTGCGCGCAATTACCGCCGGTGGGGAGTTGCGCCCCGCCCTGAGAACGTTTTGCCGCCAGATTGTCTGGCGGCGAAGCGTTTTTAACACATATTTCTGACTGGCGCATCGCTGCTATCTGATGATTGCGATCGAGTTTTCAGTTGTGTCGGCGAGACTTTTCCTCGACGCGGGGTTGATTATTCGGCGCCAAGACCGCAGTAATTCCTACATGAAAGGGATTTCCCCTGCTTACCGAGGCCAGATTCATGAGCGTTATCGATCTTCGCAGCGACACCGTCACCCAACCCACCGCCGGGATGCTCGACGCCATGGCCAAAGCGGCCACGGGTGATGACGTGTACGGTGAAGACCCGACGGTCAATCGTCTGGAAGCCGAGCTTGCCGATCGGTTGGGTTTCGCTGCGGCGCTGTTTGTGCCAACGGGCACCATGAGTAACTTGTTGGGCTTGATGGCCCATTGCGAGCGCGGTGACGAATACATCGTTGGCCAGCAGGCACACACCTATAAGTACGAGGGTGGCGGCGCGGCGGTACTGGGTTCGATCCAGCCGCAGCCTATCGAGGTGCAGGCCGATGGCTCGCTGGATCTGGCTCACGTGGCTGCCGCCATCAAACCGGATGATTTCCACTTCGCCCGCACCCGTTTGCTGGCACTGGAAAACTCCATGCAAGGCAAAGTGCTGCCATTGGAGTATCTGGCTCGGGCTCGAGAGTTCACCCGAGAGCATGGTCTGGCGTTGCATCTGGACGGCGCGCGTCTTTATAACGCGGCGGTCAAATTGGGGGTGGATGCCCGGGAGATCACCCAGCACTTCGATTCAGTGTCCGTGTGTCTGTCCAAAGGGCTGGGCGCGCCCATCGGTTCAGTGCTGTGTGGCTCGACGGAACTCATTGCCAAGGCCCGGCGTTTGCGCAAAATGGTGGGGGGCGGTATGCGTCAGGCGGGTCTCTTGGCGGCGGCGGGATTGTATGCGCTGGAAAACAACGTGGAGCGTCTGGCCGACGACCATACCAACGCACAACACTTGGCTGACGGTCTGAAAGCCGCCGGTTATGAAGTCGAGCCCGTTCAGACCAACATGGTTTATGTGCAAATGGGCGAAAAAGCCGAGGCGATCAAGGCCTTCGCCGCCGAGCGAGGGATCAAATTGAGTGCTGCCGGGCGACTGCGCATGGTGACTCACATGGACGTCAGTCGTGCTCAAATCGAGCAGGTCGTCGCGACATTTGCCGACTTTTCTCGCAACTGACCGTGTTAGCCGTCCAATTGACTGTTTGTATCGTACAAACACACTGTACCTAGTCACTAACGCCGATATAATGCGGCCCTTTGCCGTCGCTTCGTCTGTTGACGTTTCGCACAGGCCTTTGGCCGCAGCCTCCGTGGAAGAACCTAATGAAAAGCGCAGAAATCCGTGAAGCCTTCCTTCGCTTCTTCGAAGAGCAAGGCCACACCCGTGTAGCCTCCAGCTCTTTGATTCCGGGCAACGACCCAACCCTGCTGTTCACTAACGCGGGGATGAACCAGTTCAAGGACTGTTTCCTGGGCCAGGAAAAGCGCGCGTACACCCGTGCGACAAGCAGCCAGAAGTGCGTGCGTGCCGGTGGCAAGAACAGTGACCTGGAAAACGTCGGCTATACCGCTCGTCACCACACATTCTTTGAAATGCTGGGTAACTTCAGCTTCGGCGATTACTTCAAGCATGACGCGATCACGTACGCCTGGACCTTCCTGACCGATGTCTTGAAGCTGCCCAAGGAAAAACTCTGGGTCACCGTCTATGCGTCGGACGATGAGGCTTACGACATCTGGACGAAGCAGATCGGTGTGCCGGTTGAGCGCATGATCCGTATCGGCAACAACAAGGGCGCGCCGTATGCGTCCGATAACTTCTGGACCATGGGCGATACTGGCCCGTGCGGTCCTTGCACCGAGATTTTCTACGATCACGGCGACCACATCTGGGGCGGCCCGCCAGGTTCGCCGGAAGAAGACGGTGATCGCTACATCGAAATCTGGAACAACGTGTTCATGCAATTCAACCGCACCGCCGATGGCGTGTTGCATCCGTTGCCTGCGCCGTCGGTCGACACCGGCATGGGCCTGGAGCGGATCAGTGCGGTCATGCAGCACGTCCATTCCAACTACGAAATCGACCTGTTCAAGAATCTGCTGAGCGCTTCGGCCGAGGCCATCGGTTGCAGCAATGACGACCAGTCGTCGCTCAAGGTGGTCTCCGACCACATCCGCTCGTGCGGTTTCCTGATTGCAGACGGTGTGCTGCCGTCCAACGAAGGTCGCGGCTATGTGCTGCGCCGAATCATTCGTCGTGCCTGCCGTCACGGTAACAAGCTGGGCGCGACCGGTAGCTTCTTCTACAAGATCGTCGCGGCACTGGTTGCCGAGATGGGTGAAGCGTTCCCGGAACTCAAGCAGCAACAAGCCAACATCGAACGCGTGCTTAAAGCTGAAGAGGAGCAGTTCTCCAAGACGCTTGAGCACGGCCTGAAGATCCTCGAGCAGGATCTGCTGGAGCTCAAAGGTACCGTCGTGCCGGGCGATGTGGTGTTCAAGTTGTACGACACCTACGGTTTCCCGATGGACCTGACGGCGGACATCGCCCGCGAACGTAACCTGACCGTCGACGAAGTCGGCTTCGAACGTGAAATGGAAGCCCAGCGCGTCCGTGCCCGTTCGGCGAGTTCCTTCGGTCTGGACTACAACACGCTGGTCAAGGTTGACGTGGCCACCGAGTTCACCGGTTACAAAGCCACCAGCGGTTCGGCCAAAATTGTTGCCATCTATAAAGACGGTCAATCGGTCGATGTATTGAGTGAAGGTGAAGAGGCCGTCATCGTCCTCAATCAGACCCCGTTCTATGCCGAATCCGGTGGCCAGATTGGCGATAGCGGTTACCTGCAAGCGGGCGCTTCGCGTTTCGACGTGCGCGACACGACCAAGACTGGCGGTGCATTTCTGCATCACGGTGTTTTGGCCTCGGGCAGCCTGCTCGTTGGCGCACCGGTCGACACTCATGTTGATGCCGAGGTGCGTCACGCCACCGCGCTGAACCACTCAGCGACACACTTGCTGCACGCAGCACTGCGGAAGGTGCTGGGCGAACACGTTCAGCAGAAAGGCTCTTTGGTCGACAGTCAGCGCCTGCGTTTTGACTTCAGCCACTTCGAAGCTATCAAGCCTGAGCAACTGAAAGCACTGGAAGACATCGTCAACGCCGAGATTCGCAAGAACTCTGAAGTTGCGACCGAAGAAACCGATATCGAAACCGCCAAGCAAAAAGGCGCCATGGCGCTGTTCGGCGAAAAATACGGCGACAACGTTCGCGTACTGAGCATGGGCGGTGATTTCTCCGTCGAGCTCTGCGGCGGTATCCATGCCAACCGTACCGGTGACATCGGCCTGCTGAAAATCATCAGCGAAGGTGGTGTGGCTTCGGGTGTGCGTCGTATCGAAGCCGTCACCGGTGCTGCGGCACTGGCTTACTTGAACGCTGCGGAAGAACAACTCAAGGAAGCGGCCAACCTGGTCAAGGGCAGTCGCGACAACCTGATCGACAAGCTCTCGGCTGTGCTGGAGCGCAACCGTCTGCTGGAGAAGCAACTCGAGCAGTTGCAGGCCAAGGCTGCCAGCGCGGCGGGCGACGATCTGTCGGCTTCTGCGCTGGACGTCAAGGGTGTGAAGGTCCTGGCCGTGCGTCTGGACGGTCAGGATGGCAAGGCGCTGCTGGCGCTGGTTGATCAGCTGAAGAACAAACTCGGCCGCGCAGTGATCCTGCTCGGCAGTGTCCATGAGGATAAGGTCGTTCTGGTTGCAGGCGTAACCAAAGACCTGACTGGCCAACTCAAAGCCGGTGATTTGATGAAGCAAGCCGCTGCGGCAGTGGGCGGGAAGGGCGGTGGTCGTCCGGACATGGCGCAGGGCGGTGGTACTGACGCTGGCGCACTGGACGCGGCATTGGCCCTGACTGTTCCGTTTGTAGAGCAGGGTTTATAAGGCAACTGTTTCCGGTCCGCAGTCTAGTGGCGGACCGGAACGCTGTTTGAGTGATTTTTTTGGGCGCCCTTCATGGGCAGAGGCGGCTTTGAAATGGCTTTGATCGTACAGAAATTTGGAGGCACCTCGGTCGGCACTGTCGAGAGAATCGAGCAGGTCGCCGACAAGGTTAAGAAATTCCGCGATGCCGGCGACGACCTGGTGGTTGTGCTGTCTGCAATGAGCGGCGAAACCAACCGTCTGATCGATCTGGCCAAGAAAATCAGTGGCGACGGCCAGCCGGTTCCTCGTGAACTGGACGTGATTGTCTCGACTGGTGAGCAGGTGACGATTGCACTGTTGGCCATGGCGCTGATCAAGCGCGGCGTGCCAGCGGTGTCCTACACCGGCAATCAAGTGCGGATCCTGACAGACAGTGCGCACAACAAAGCGCGTATCTTGCAGATTGATGACCAGAAGATTCGTGGTGATCTGAAAGCAGGACGTGTGGTGGTTGTCGCCGGTTTCCAGGGCGTCGACGAGCACGGCAACATCACCACACTCGGTCGTGGCGGTTCCGACACCACCGGCGTGGCGCTGGCAGCGGCCTTGAAGGCGGACGAATGCCAGATCTACACCGATGTCGACGGCGTCTACACCACAGATCCACGTGTGGTGTCCGTGGCTCAGCGCCTGGACAAGATTACCTTTGAAGAGATGCTGGAAATGGCCAGCCTCGGTTCAAAGGTGTTGCAGATCCGTGCGGTGGAATTCGCCGGGAAGTACAACGTTCCGCTGCGCGTACTGCACAGCTTCAAGGAGGGGCCGGGCACCCTCATTACTATTGATGAAGAGGAAACCATGGAACAGCCGATCATTTCCGGTATCGCTTTCAACCGCGATGAAGCCAAGCTGACTATCCGTGGCGTGCCAGACATCCCGGGCGTTGCGTTCAAGATTCTTGGTCCGATCAGTGGCGCGAACATTGAAGTCGACATGATCGTGCAGAACGTCGCGCACGATAACACCACTGACTTCACCTTCACTGTGCACCGCAATGATTACCAGGCGGCGCAGACGGTGCTGGAAAAAACCGCTAGCGAGTTGGGTGCCCGTGAAGTCATCGGCGACACCAAGATCGCCAAGGTGTCGATCGTCGGTGTTGGCATGCGTTCTCACGCAGGCGTCGCCAGCCGGATGTTCGAAGCACTGGCCAAGGAAACGATCAACATTCAGATGATCTCGACCTCGGAAATCAAAGTCTCCGTGGTGATTGAAGAGAAGTATCTGGAACTGGCTGTGCGCGCTCTGCACACGGCTTTCGAACTGGACGCGCCGGCCCGCCAGGGCGAGTGATGCGTTTGCCAAAGGGCGCGGTCTGACCGCGCCTTTTGTTTTCTTGAATGGCGTGACTCGAGGCTGTTCTTTTGCTCGCGCTGGTCAATACTCAGGCATGTAGGACTTCGACCATTTTGGTTGTAGGTCGAGTGCCTCTTTTTTTGCAGACTGCTGTCCCTGAAATGTAATGCGTGAGGAGAAAGGTATGCTGATTCTGACTCGTCGGTGCGCAGAAAGCCTGATTATCGGTGATGGCGAAATCACCGTAACCGTGCTCGGCGTCAAAGGAAATCAAGTGCGTATCGGTGTCAACGCCCCGAAAGAGGTTGCGGTCCACCGTGAGGAAATTTACCTGCGTATAAAGAAAGAGAAGGACGAAGAACCAAGCCATTAATTTTTATCGCTTTTTATGTTTGCAAACGGGGAAAAGGTTGGTTAAGATACGCCCCGTGTTGCGGAGAGCTGGCCGAGTGGCC
>Ga0247812_10000364_pt1 | contig 33062 bp, 70 predicted proteins | sample UWRJL149409B1_FD_178011 | JGI IMG/M metagenome (GOLD analysis project Ga0247812, IMG submission 178011) | Plant litter microbial communities from Arlington Agricultural Research Station in Wisconsin, United States - UWRJ-L149-409B-1 | ecosystem: Environmental > Terrestrial > Plant litter >...
TTTCTGTTCTCGAAGAGTTTTTTCTTGTATACTTCCCTTTGTGACTGTGTGCTACCCAAAACAGCCAAAGCTACCTTTTTACCGTATTCTGGTCTGTCTTTAATATTTTTAGGGGAAAGTCCGTTAGGAAATGAGAAAAATGTGTTCAATGACATATATTATTTTTATAACTTTGCAAATTTATAGCTTTATAACCGCAGATTTTGGATAGGCTTAACATACAGTGGGTTTAGTTTAATATTCTGCCTTTTGGGAGGAAGCGGAGTTGCTTTGGTTTTTTAATCTCTTTAACTGGTTCTTTACACGCTATTAATGAATTTCCATCTGAAATAGCCCCGTCATAGTCGGTACGCTTATTAATGTCAAAATCTAACCTATCTTGTATCAGTCTTCTGAACCAAACTTTCTCCACGTCATTATATGAACTTTCAACCATTTCTGAAAGATGTTCCTCAATATATTCTTTATTTTGTGGCGCAGCTCCGTATACCCAAGTCTTATCACTTCTTTGAGTACCAATCAAATACGCTTCATACCCATTTTCTTTAGCCCAATCGACCCAATCGCTGGGGGCACGTTCTCCGAGCATCCTCACACCGTAGTATTTAATACCCAAATACACCTGTCTATGAAAGTCTGACTTTCTATCCATCCTGCCAACCATGAAAGCAACAGGGCATCCACTATTTTCAGGGTCTAGTATTGTATATCTTCTTCGTATTGTTACTGCTGCATCTGAACCAGTACCGTCTACAACGGCATCAGAATGTGCGATTGGATCAAGACCCGCCCCGCCATAAGCTGTTCCTGTAGGTTTATATTTAGGCTTACCCGATATTTGTGATTTTTCAAATTGGTTAGGTTTACTTGGAAATTGATGGATATACCACATACCTTTTGGGTCATCTTCAAAATAACTGTCCCCATTCTCCCTTTCCCTAAACCAACCTCTCCTGCCTAATTCTCCTTTTTCTGTGTCTTTCCCCTCTTCTGTTAACCTGTCTTTTATTCTCGCTAGCTGTGCTTCGTGGGATTTCCTGTCAAAGTGTATAGTTCTACCTGCTGTTTCAAATACCTCTTGCCAAGTAAATGGTGCTTGTCTAATTTCTTCCTGTAGACCCTCTTCGTCATTAACTAAAAGGTCACGTTGCATCTGTAGATATTGCCTAGAGCCGATATTTGGGTCTGGGCATCTTGGGTCATTTTTTAACCACTCTGTTTGTTCGGGGGTAGGGTCTTCAACAACACTTCGACCATATCTATCAATGTACCCTTCATAGCCATACATTGCGCCAATAAATATTCTAAATAGTTTGGACGCAGTTTGCCCCAAACGGTTTACTTTACTTTGGTCTGATTGCTCCCAAACGATTTTAAATCGCTCCCCACCTTTGTCCCCTTTGTTGACAGTCGAAACTACTGACGCTTTCCCTGTAACATTAGCACCTTTGGTCAAAGTCTTACCTACAATCTTAAGATACGTGCTAATATCAACTTCCAACCACTTACCAGCCTCATCTATTAGGATACGAAATATTTTTCCAGAGTCCCAACTGTTGAGTGCCGTTTTTTTATGCCCTATAAAGTTGTTTAGACCCTCACGTTTGTTTGTCTGTTTATTATCCTTTGTTATTCGGGTAGCTGGCTTCTTGATTGCCATACCACTTTTATGTGTACCCTCAATACTTGGTTGTAAGAATTTGGGTAGGGCTTCAAAAGAAATTACTATAAAGTCATAAATATCCTTTGCATCATCTCCTGTTTTTGATATAATTCCCTGTCTGCTGTTTCTTTCTATCAGTCCGTTTAGTAATTGTATTGATGCTTCCATTGAAGATGCACCTAGACGACGACCTTTGATAAGTATACTACCCCAACAAAGTTTTGCGTTCTTACATATCTCTATAAACCTGAAATAATATAACGAAGAATCCCTGAACTCTGGATAGTACTCATTTTCGAGGTACATCCATTGTAAAAAAAAGTAAAAATAGTTATTTATGTAGAGGGGTTGACCGTCCCAAAAAATCCATTCCCCGTTGTATAATCTGTCCAACTCCCCATTAAGATACTCTATTTGTTCGGGTGTGGCTCTCTGTTCCCAACCATCAGTCCAATCATACTGTTCGTACTCGTCATGCCTAGACCATACCTGTTTTATTCGTGGTAAACCGTAGTTACGTATTTCGGTTAGCTTAGGTCTTGGTGGGCACTTATATTCTAATCCCTCTATTAAATCTAAGTTTAGCATCTATTTCGTTTTATTTCTCTTATAGTGCTGTTCCTGTAATTGCTCAAATACATTAGATGTCCTATCTATCTTAAGTTCTTCAGCTTCTTTTTGTGTTTCTTCTATTTCTGGTTTTAGGCTATCTGCTAATTCTGAAACAGATTTGAAATTGTCAACCTTAGTCATAAGAACCATTACCCTATCAAAAGTTTTAGATGAGCTTTCATCTGATAACACTTTAAGCTTGCTATAACCGCAGATTTTACTAGCCTCTTTACCTTCGTTATCATAAGTAATTACATCGGGTATCCACGTATCACCAGAAGAAATTAGATTTAAGTCGTCTGATATATCTCCCATAACATTGTCAAGTGCAAGTATTACTTTTTTTATGTTACTAGTATCAAAAGATAGTATGTGTTCGTGTAAGGATTGTATGTATTGGTCTGTTATTAAATCTCCACTTGTAAATTCTAGTTTAAGTTTAAATTTCTCTTTGTCCATAAAAATAAAAAAGCCACTATAGTGTTAGCTACAATGGCAAAATTAAACATTATGAAAGGTATTTTATGAATATGGTGCTTCTTCGATTATTATTTGGATGTCATCCTCTTTTATTAAACGGTAGCTTTTTTCTCCGTAGGTTAGCTCTGCTCCTGCATTCGGTGTGAAAAGACAGTAGTCCCCCTCCTGTATCTCTTCGACCTTGTTCCCAACCCTTATTACCCTACATCTGTTGGTTGAAGTTGTCTCTTCATATTCCTCCATGAAATCATCATCTGATGTGGCTAGAATTATTCCCGAACTTAAAGTGTTTTCAGGTTTTATCTCGATATTATCTTTTAACCGTTTCTTTTTTTCGGTTAGCTGTTCTACTTCAATCAGAACAAGTGTCTTATGCGGTCTTAGGTTACATTTCATATTTTTGTGTGTAATCGGTTACGTGTGCTCTTTTTTCGTTAATTTTCCATTCGGGGTTATCTACTGTCGCTATTGCATCGTTGAAATAGGTATCCACTTTAAGGTAACTTTTGTTGTTGTGGTCAAACTGATAGTCCCCACCTTTTGCAAGAAGTACGTACTCACCCTCTTTATAGTCTTCACAACCTTCCCATACCTTAAGTATCTTTGCAATATCCCTACGTGTTTCGGTGTATTCTTTAAATCCCCTAGTGTCGTCCTTAAAAGTTCCTTCTATAGCTTCACAAAGTAAAATTCCTTCTCTTGGGGTTAGCTGACCATCTGATTCTATACCAAACATTACCTCAAAATTTGTAGCTTTAAAATAGTCAACATTCTTGTCGGTGTAATATACATTTGGCACTCTTTCTGCATTCTCGAAAGTAAAGTGTTTACAGATAATCTGCTGACCAACTTTAAACTGACTGTTAGAGCTAGCAACTGCAATAGTACCTACGTTTGGGTGTGATACCCTATGGTTGTTGTTATAATCAACTGCTATTTCCAATTTTACTTCTGTCCCGTCTACAGTTATATCTTTCTTCTGTCTTAGGTCTGTTGTGCAGATGTATATGTCCTTTGAGTAGTAACCTTGCTTTTGTATGCTTGTCTGGTTAGCTTTCATACTAGTTCAAGATTATACCACTATCTACCTTACACCAAACCCTTACCCCAAATAATACGACACTTTCTTCACCATTTTCTTTTTTGAAAGGTAAAACTGCGCCTTTATCGAACATTGTTGTGAACTGTTCTTTTAAAAGCCTGAATGATGGCTCATGTACCTCTATTGATTTAACCCCTTGTGAGGTTAGCTGTGCTATTGTTGAAATCTGCATATATTTAATCTTCGTTTACTTCCAACCACCTTATTAGTAGTTGTGCCTGTTCCTGTTGTTTAAAATTCTCTGCCTCTTTGTTGGGGATTACGAACCAATGTTTACCAAGACTTGACTTAGCTAGGTATAAAGTATTTGAAGTTCCGTTCTTCTCTACACCCATGTCATTTACTCTATCAGCAATTGGTTTCTCCTTGTATAGTACTTTCTTTATTTCGGTTAGCTTATCTTCTGCTGTCATTTTTGGGCTTTCTGTTTAAATGTTTGTCTATCTTAAATCCTATTTTATCACCTATGGGTACGGTAACAGCCCACCTTAAGTAGGGTAATATGCCAATAAACCCAATACCCCAATGACTAGATGCTACAAAAGACACTTCAAAACTAAAACTATCCAGAGTCCAAAAAGTAAAGAATAGCCACTTAAAAGAAAAGCTTCTAGTATTGTACTGATTTGGTTGTCTTGTTGTTATAACGGGTATTAGTGGAAATACATCTTTATTATACCACTTTTTAGGTTTGTAGAATTGCGAAACTGCTTCATTATTTTGTACCATAATCTCTATTGTGTTAAAATTGATGCCCCGTAGGACAATCTGTTCTTGTAATCTTTAATTAATTTCTTTCCATCCAAGCTAACGTACCAATACTTTGCAGCACCTTTAAGTTCAGAACTGACGTTTAGATAACCCAAGTTGGTTAGCTTTGTAAGTACCCTGTAGCTCACCCCTAAATCTTTGCTCTTGACATTACCCAACATTTCGGCTCTTGCTATCAAAGCGAGGTAATCTATGGTCAACTTCTTTTCAGTTAAAAATGAGGCTAGACGTGTGATGTATTCTAGGTTGTTTACTGCCTTTGTTGGTACACCGTTGTTAGCTATCCGTTCAATTCTCTTTGCTTCCTCGCTAAGTGGTACTTTTACAGTTCTTGTATATCCCCTAGCTTTTCTGCTCCTTACTTCGGTTAGCTTCTCATCTCGCTTATCTACTTCTCTGTTAAGCTTGTCAATCTCTTTCTGCTGTTGTTTTATGGTTAGCTCCAACTCTCCAATTTCCCCATCTAGGTTGTCAATCTTTACTTCCCTGCGTTTGAGTTTATCGGTTATGAGCTTCTTCTCCCATAGTTTGTTTGCAGTCTTTAGCTTTTGGGTTATAAGCTGTTTGGTCTTGTCCTGTTCCTTATAGCATTGGATAACGTACTTTAGCTTCCGTATCCTAACCAACTGATGTTTAAGTCCACAACGCATGTCCTCAACCATTTCTTTCAGTTCTTTACTGCTCTTGCCTCGAGTATTCCAAATCCTTATGTTAGCCCAATAACCACCTAAAGTCTTCTTCTTGTGTCGGTCGGTACGTTTAACTCTTGGTTCTTCCATGTTGTTTAAATAAAGAGGTGATAAATGAGGTGAATCTTGAACCCTTCCGTAGATTTCCTGACGGATATACACCCTCTTCTAACTTAACTTAAAATTTTATCAATATTGGTAATGATGTTCGTGTTACTGTTGATTAACGACATATTGTTAGCTACCTGCTCTTCCAATTTTGACATCTGTTCTGTCTTTGTTTCGCTATCTGCCACAATCTTGCTGTTAAGTGCTTTCAGTTTGTCACGTGTGCTGTAGAATACACCTAGTATCTTTGCACTTTCTTCTTGAAAATTCTTTGTGAAAAGTTCCATCTTATTTAATTGATTTAACGAAAGGAATACTGCCGTTTGTTACAGTTGTTGGTAAAACTCCATTCCATTTATCAACTGCTTGTTTCTGTAAAATTTCAGGCGTGATACCTCTGGATAAGATAATATTTTCCTCTGCCTGTAAAGCAGCTAGTACATTTCTTTTTCTTTGCTCCGCTATCTGTTGGTCTAACACGCTAATATTCGTGTTTACCTCATTACGGTTGTCAATCTTCTGTGTTACCTTATCGCTGAACTCTAATTGGCTAGAGAACGTGGTTAACTTTAAACCCCTTGTTTCAAATTCTTTTGAAACCAAAGTTTGTACTCTTTCCTCAAACCTAAGAGAACCTCCATTAGCCATTAAACTATCGGTTACGAACTTTCTGCTCTCTTCTTTCATAATATCGTAGATTTTAGCTTCCAAGATATTATCTTCCAAAGCTTTCATGAACTCTTCACCAGAACCTAACTGTTTGTTTTGGAATACTACATCAACTGCCCTACTTTCAATTACACCATAACTATAAGTTGGTTTAGACTTGAATGCTGTGTTATCAGCTGCTTTAAGATTAAGTGGTTGTTCAAAATTAGCTCTCTGCTCGAATAGTGGAACTTGGAATAATTCAGAGCCTGGGGATAGCGTATTCACACGACCTTTTGTTGTGCTGAAATCAGACTTACCCGACTTACCATAGTTTTCCATAAGAACTCCAATGTAGTTGGGTGCTACCCTCTCACATGAGGTAAGAGTTACAGTTATCAATATAACCGCTAAAAATAATACTTTGTTAATTTGTTTTTTCATTTTTCTTTCTCTTGTTAAATAATGTGTTTGCTGTTAAAATAAGTAATAAGAATGTGAATATTGCTATCCAAGCGTTTAGGTGGTTAAATAGCCAAATGCAACCGTAAAGGGAAGCCAATACTAAAGCTACACCTAAAATTAATTTGTTACTCATACTCTTTAGCTTGTAAACCGAACTCTTCGGGATGTTGTAATACTCTGTTAATTCCTGCTGTGAAGTCTACAAATGCCCATTCTTTGATACTATCCACTTTTACACCTATCGTATTTGCTTCATCGTAATCTAAACTAATTACATACTCTTCAGCTAACTGCTCAATGTGCTCTTTCATGCTTAAAACGGAAGGTCATCTTTTTCACCACTATTATTTGTTTGGGTAGCTGAGGTATTGCTCAGTGTAGAAATTCTCCAAATAATCAAACCGTTGAAATAATTTGTAACACCCTCTTTATTTGTCCAAGGACGACCTTTTAGGTTAAATGACACTTCTACCTCATCACCTGCTTTTAAGCCGTCTAATAGTGCAGTTTTATCTTGCTGTGCTTCAAACTGGATATACTCAGGATACGTAGGATTTTCCGCATACTCAATAATCAAATTTCTTTTTGTGAACTTATCACTTACTTGTTGTGTTGCACCTACTTCATGCACTTTACCTTTAATTTCCATTTTTTAATTTTTATGTTTAATTTATTTGATTATTTTTTATAAGTTGCTTCTACCCCTCTAATTTGTCTGTCTTGACTTCTTTTACCTAATCTCAATAACGCATCTTCTAAATGTGTAATTGCTATACTTGTATCTCTAGTTGCTAAATCCCCAACGTTTACTGTTTGCAATCTTTGAACTATGACTTCTATTAGACTTTCTACAAATAAACCATCTTGTCTGGGTTGCGTTGCGTCGTCCTTGTTGCCTCTGCAAAAGTTTATACTTGCGTTTTCACCGTCTTGAACTCCATCTGAGTTTATGTAATAAGTAGGTACTAAATACCTATAACCAGCTTCTTCAACTGTAATGTTTCTTGGGTTTATCATGATTGTTTAATTGTTTTCAACTCTTTGTTATACTCTACCTTTAATCTTTGGTAGATGTTTCTTTTGTTTAGATTTTCATCCTGAGAAGCTAGATGGTTAGCTAACAACCTCAATTTACGTGATTTATTTCCGCTCATAATTTCGTTTTTAATAGGCTAGTTCTAGGGCTTACAACCGTTTCTTACATCGACTTTTAGAAAGCTAACCAAACTGAAGGGATGATTGATGTTATCTCCTACTTGTCCTTCCGTTGTAAAGATAAATAATAGTTTTTATATCTGCAACTATTTTCTTATTTAAAAGTTAAGTTTGCAAATGTAGCACCATTTTCCGTCATGATATAATAAGTTGACGGTCTGTACAATGGTATAACTTCTGAACCCTTCTTACAAACTATGAACATGTAAATGTTATCACTGATAGGGCTATCCAAATCATAACTACCACCTTCCGTAAAAATGGAATAGGTTTCCTTGAACGCATCAAAATTAACATCTTTTTTAACTAAAACGTAAGAATCTCCCAATGATTGGTTGATTTCACTACTTTCTCCTGTGTACCTTCTTAAAATGAACATATATGTATGTGTTTATAGCACAACCTTAATTAGTGTGCAGTTCAAAGGTAGCTATTAGTTTTGAAAGTTGCAACTGTTATTTAAAAAATAGTTAACCACCACTTGATTATATCATTTTAATTGTTTATCTTTACAGCAATAAATCTATTACAGAGATGGGAAGTCTGTATAAGGTGGTTTAAAAGACATTTGAAAAGGCAAGATAGTTCTATAGGTTTCCCATCAACCCAAGTTCTGTTGAGCCTTTTCGCTTTTTAAGCCATTTTGAATAAAGTTATAAACTTACCTTACGGAATAGTAGATTTAGCGATAAATCAGGGTTGGACTAAGCAATTAGCCTACTTCTGTCATATTGCTAGGTTACACGGTAATGGTATTATATATAACTACAATTCAAGAAAGCTAGCCAAAAAGCTTAACAAGTCACACGGTACGGTAAATACCCACGTACAGTTTCTAATCAACAAAGGTCTTCTTACATTAACACATGGTCACCTAATCTGCGGTTCAAAACAGATAATGGTTGATATAGTTAGTAGTGGGACTGGTAAACCGACTGGAAAAGGGCTTTTAAGCATTGGAATACACGAACAAATATTGCAAACTGAGTGGAATATCTGCGCTAGGGTTGCTATAAATAGTCTAAGAAGACAAAAATACATATCAAGGAAAAAGTCTGAAGTTAATGCGCTACGCAAAAAGCTGGAAGCTAACCATTTTGTAACTAAAAAAGAAATTTCAAGGTACAAAAAGTCAGTTGAACGTTTCAATAACTCTGAAAAAGACACAGGTGAGAATGTATGCTATCTGTCTGATTTAACTATTGCTAGAAAACTAGGTCGTTCTATAGACAACGTAAGGGATATGATTAAGTTTTGGGTAGAGCAACAGTTGGTTGTAACTACTTTCGTTAAGGGCAAAACATTGGATACCCACATAACACAGAAGTCATTCGAGGCTTTACGTGAAACTAGAGAAGGTTTTGAGAGTACTTACTTATTTAAGGGAAGAGTAATGCAGTTCAATAAGCGTTCGATAGAGTTTGGGTCTAATATGAAGTCTTTAGAGACTAATACCTACATTAAACTAGGAAGTAATACACTATTAAAGAAAGCTTACTATATTGGTAAGGGATTTGCGTATAGTATCTAATGAATTATTATACAAGAAGATTATGAAAAGGCTTTATAAAGAATTTCAAATAGATTATTTTAATATTATGAAATCTCAAATAGAAGTGTTAGGTGAAAATTTTGAAAAGTAACAATAGAACAATTCTAAATAACAAATAAATTTGCAGGTTAGCAGAATAAGAGTTAATATTGTGGTATGAAATTAGAATTAAAACACCTAGCACCTTATTTACCTTACGAATTAAGTATATTACCTAATAATTATAAGACGTGTGGAAGTGGGTATGGTTTTTATTATAAAGTTTTAGATATAGGGTGCCTTTCTGACCTAGAAAATAGACTAGAAGATATTAAACCCATACTTAAACCTGTTGAGGATTTAATAGGCGAAATTGGGTTACCTTCTGCGATTGAGGACTATTTAAGGGGTAAAGGAGTTAAAAGAATTGTAGATTTACCTTATTGGGCTATAACTTATTTGTTAGGAGAAAATCAAGAAGGTTATAATTTTGATGTTTTTGGACTTATTGAAAAAGGTTTAGCAGTTGATATTAACACGATATAATTATGGAATGGTTTAAATTTGAAGAAAACGAAAAGATTTACAATAGCACAGAAACTGAAAATTTACTGCTGTTGTTTGATAACGGTGAAGTTTATCCACACGATTTAGAACCTTGGCCTTTCGCTGTAGTTACTCACTTTATTGTATTACCACATAGACCTTAAGACTATGAAAATTAACAGAATTTTAAAAAAGATTAATATAGCAGAAAAAGCTATAGGTATTGCTGATAGTAAGTTAGATAATGTATTGAAAGAAATATTACCTTATTTAAATTTTGAAGCTCCTGAAACCTACTTTTTCCATGTTGAAAATTCCACAGACGGTATTATACTAGCTGATAGTTTTGCTAAAATATATGCTATGAACTCTATTCTAAACCATATAGAAACTAAAGGTAAAATAAACTCATACTTTGAACTAGAAAATTACAGTATTTAACATGAAAAAGCACTACGCATTTACTCCTACAAGAGTTCAAACTTGGAGAGGTACTTACGCAACAGTTTGGTTGCAGGAATACTACGAAGAATGGGGTAACCCCTATTGTCTTCGGTTGGGATGTTTCTCTTTTGAAGACTAGCTACTCTGCATAAACTTTTTATGTATCTTCTCCAACAGTTGTTTACGTTCTTCGGTGGTTAGCTTTTTATCGAGTGTACCAAGATATAACTGCTGTTCCAATGGTGAAAGTGAGTAATAGATGTTGTATTTGTCGAAAGTGTTAATTGAACGTAGATAGGGTATCATTTGAAAAGCTTGGAAAGCTGAATGTGTAGAATACTCCTTAATCATTTTATTCTTTACTACCTGCTGTGTTTCTAAGCAAGTTTCTAAGAATAGTGCTTTTAAGAGTTGTGGGTCGAAATCATAAGATTGAACTGCTATTTTTAAACGAGGACTTTCAAAAAGGTCGTTAAGAGTGGTCATTAAAGTTCTGCCGTATTTTGATGTAGCCATAAATATGTGTTTGTTTTGGTACAAATGTAAATAATTTAAATTAAAGTTGCAAGTTAACAAAATAGTGCTTAGATTAGCGTTATAATTAAAAAGAGATGAGCGAACTAAAATATAAGTTTAAAGCAAAAGAATTGGAGGCTAAAGGCTTTCAACTCCAAACTGATGATACGGAAATTTACTTTCAGTTTTTGGACAACCCAGAAGATTGGTTCGGCAGTAAGTTCATCGCCACACAAAGTATAGATGCAGCAACTTGGCTATCCGATTACGATAACAGCATTGAGTTTACGGTTATAAATCCAGTTGGAGAAGAAGTAGGTGAGCCGTTCTTTTTTGAAGAGGATATTGATGAATACATTAGACAAGCAAGAAATGGAGAGTAGATTAGAAACAGTATTATCTGATTACAGCACGTTAGCTAACCAATTTGAAGAAACCTACGAACTGCACAAAGATAAACCGCAATTAGTGTTACTTCTAAGTAAAGAAGGGTTAGAGAAACTAATATTGGGATTTTCATCAATAGATGGGCACAAGATTGAAAGTATTAAGTTCGACGGAGATTTAAAAGTAACATTAAAAAAGATAAAAGATTAAACCAAAAAGGGTTTGGGAGGTAACCAACTGATGAGAAACCCTGCGTGATACAGCACAAGACCAAGAGAGAAACTGTATGTAATACTCTGCTCGCTCTAATCAGTTAAATAGTAAATCAGTACATACATTGACGAAATAATTTCTTTGTCAGTTTATAAGTTGACTAATTTAACAAAATTACCATACAGACGTACTGCTAACCATTAAGTTATGTCTACAAAATAGGGAAATGAAACCCTTTGAGTGGGATTAAGACCTGTTGAGATGACATGGAATGCTACTCAGTGAACAATAACAAAGCCATTCCAATAGTTTGAAAAAGTGAGCTAGTTAGATTAAAGACTATGCTCCTTTTTTATTTAAAAACATTCTAAATAGCAGAAATACTTTGCTAACCTCAAAATAAATTCTTATTCTTGCTGTATGGAAATAATAACCAACAAACGTGTTGAGGTTTTTGATATTGAGACGCTTTCTAATGCTTTTACGTACACTAGTATTAACAAGGATACAAAAGAATTGTTTTTCTTTATAATTTGGAAAGATATAAATCACCTACCCGAACTAATACAACACCTTAATTCGCTAAGAGGGCAAATAGGATTTAATAATTTATCGTTCGATTATCCAGTTATCCATTATATTTTAAAAGAGCAAAATTATCTATTGGGCTTAAGAACTGAAGATATAGCGAGAAGTATTTATCAAAAAGCACAAGAGACTATCAGTAAAGAATATTCGGAAATAAAAGAAGCCGAAGTATTAATCCCGCAGTTAGACCTTTTCAGAATACACCATTACGATAACAAAGCTAAGATGACTTCTTTGAAAAAAGTGGAAATTGCAATGGAGTTTGAAAATGTACAGGATATGCCAATCCATCACTCCGAAGAAATAAAGAATTTTGAACAGATACTAAATATTCTTGACTACAATAAAAATGACGTTGAAGCTACCCTAGAGTTCTATTACAAAACAATGGATAAGATTGAGCTTCGTAAAGGTCTTTTAAAAAAATACGACCTAAAATGTCTTAATTTTTCAGACAGTAAGATAGGTGAGAAGCTAACCCTGAAATTATATTGTGAAGCAACAGGTAAGGATGAAGACAAAGTTAAAAAACAACGTACCAGAAGAAAGAACTTTAAATTTAAAGAATGCGTACCAAGTTATGTTAAGTTTGAAACATCTGAGTTTAACGAACTGTTGGATTACTTAAAAGGTATTGAAGTTGACACACTCAAAGAAAGTTTCGCCTATAGCTTTGATTATAAAGGATTGCAGATTGATTTGGGAACAGGGGGTCTTCACGCTTGTATAAAAGCTGGTGTTTACGAAACAGATAATGATTATGTTATAGTCGATGATGATGTGGCTTCTCTTTACCCAAGCCTTGCAATAGCTAACGATTTATATCCAAAACATTTAGGGATTGAATTTAAGGATGTATACGAGAACGGCATTGTTAAACCTAGACTTGAAGCAAAAAAGAATGGTGATAAGGTAATGGCAGATGGGTTTAAACTTTCAGCCAATGCGGTCTACGGTAAAAGTAATTCAGAGTACAGTTTTTTATACGACCCTTTATACACTTTACAGACAACCCTTGCGGGACAGCTTTCACTATGTATGCTAGCCGAAATGATTTATACAATTGAGGATGTAAAGATACTTCAAATAAATACTGATGGTATAACCACCCTGATACCTCGTAAATTTACACAGACATACGCACAAATTAGAGAGGTTTGGATGGAAAAGACTAAATTAGTCCTTGAACAAGTTAACTACGCTAAAATGGTCATACGTGATGTCAATAATTACCTTGCCGTTGACGATAAAGGAAAGGTAAAATATAAAGGTACGTTTAAGACCAATGCTGAAATGAGAAAAGATGGAGAATATCATAAATCTTTCAGTCAAGGAATAGTATCAGTTGCTTTGTCGGATTTCTATACAAAGGGAATATCAGTTGAAGAAACAGTAAAAAACTGCACAAACATATATGAATTTTGTAAAACAGGTAATACAACGGGCAAATGGTGGGCTGAAACATTCGATAGTGATGGAGTTCCAATAGCTAAAATGCAAAAGAACAACCGCTACTACTTATCAACTGATGGAACTGGTTTCAGAAAATGTACTTATAAACCAAATAAAGAGACTGCTGTTGAAGAGCTAACCTCTACTGAATACGAAGCTGGTAAATTGGTTACCATATTTAACCGATATGTTAAAAAACCTTTTGAAGAATACAAAGTAGATTATCAGTATTACATTGATGAATGTTACAAAATTATTCATAAGATAGACGGCACAGAAGAAAGAGAAGAGTTATTACGTAAAGAAAAGCTGTATATGATTAAAATGGAAAGAGAAGAAGCTAACTTTCTACAGTACTGCATAAATAAAATACCAACAGTTAGACAGTATGAGTTGTACAAAAAAGATTGGTTAATTGAAAAATATGGAGAAATTAAAACGAAGTAAACAAGACTTCTCCCATATTACTCCACCTGAAGGTTCGAGAATAATACCTTTAACTAGAGGTAAATACGCATTAGTGGATGAAGAGGATTACGAAAGGGTTATGAAGCACAATTGGTATTGTCTAGTAACTAAGGATGGAAAAGAATATGCTGTACACAAAAGTAAAGAATATTTATCCATGCATAGAGTTATAATGGGATTAGAAAAAACAGATAAAAGAGTTATAGACCATATTTTTGGAGAAACTTTAGATAATCGTAAGTCACAATTAAGAATATGCACTATACAACAAAATAGTCAAAATTCGAGAAGTTCAAAAGGTATGTCTAAATATAAAGGTGTTTCTTGGGACAAACCACGAAATAAATGGAAAGCTCAAATTTGTCCTTCATTTAAAACTAATACTTTTATTGGTAGATATGATACTGAAATCGAAGCAGCCAGAGCGTATGACACAAAAGCAAAAGAATTACATGGTGAATTTGCATACTTAAACTTTAAATGTATTTCAAAATAAAGTTGCTAACTAAATAAATTTAACTTAATATTGTAAGATGAAAAGTAATCACGTACCAAGACAAAAAATTTTGTTGTCATTTGTGCATATAAACCATTTTCCACAACAAAGAAAGTATACAGGCGAGCCATATAGTGTACATTTAACATCAGTTGCTGAATTAGCAGATAAATATAAACTTATAATGGGCTACGAAATAGGTCTTTGTCATGATTTATTTGAGGATACCGCTTGTACAGAACACGAACTCTATCATTTCTTGGTCAGAAATCAATATACCCACTTGGAAGCTGAATTTATTATAAACGGAGTTATAGAACTAACGGATGTCTATACCCATGAAAAATACCCAGATACAAACAGAAAGATAAGAAAGACCTTGGAAGCAGAGAGGTTAGGCACAATTTCTAAAAATTCTCAATCAATAAAATACTGTGATTTAATAGACAACACAAATTCTATAGTTGAATACGATAAAGGTTTTGCAATAAAGTATTTGGAAGAGAAAAGACTTATACTTTCAAAAATGAACAAAGGCAACAAACATCTTTATAATAAATGTGTAAAATTAACAAAATGAAAACACTAGATTTAAAAATACGTAAGGGTGGTTTCGACTACATACAACAAAAACGTAACAAGAATACAGCAATGTACTATCAATACAACAAAGATGGCATACTTGCAGGTATTGAAATATTCAAGATAAAGACAGTTGGAGATAAAGAAATGTTCGGTACTTTGGTCTTAGCGCACGAATGCTACCCATCAGATGCAGATATGGGATTAACATGTTGGTCGGTGGGAATTAACAAAGAACGTGCAGAAAAGAAATATCGCGAGTTAAACGCTAGAATTAGAAAAGAAAATGAAAGTATTACAAATTAAAGATAGCACAATATATTACTCACAAGCTAGAAGATTAAAGGTTAGCGGTTGTAAGTGCTTAACAATTATATTAGAAACTGTATGATAAATCTTAAATTATTATTCTCTTCGTCAAATAAAAAAGAAACATTTGAACTTGGTAGGAAATGTGGTTACGAAGAGGGTATCAAAGATGGTATGAATTTAAAATGCCAACAAAGCGAGAGTGTAAGCAAACAAGAATTTGATGAGCTGTGTAATTATCTTGCAAATAAGGGTTTAGAAATAACATATAGCGTAACACACGAGCCTAGTTATACTTGTGGTATTATGGTTAGAAAAGTAATGAGATGAGTTATCTTGATATAAAGTTGCAATATTTCGAGAATAATATTAAAAAAGTTGTACCTATTGGGGAGCTAACCTTATACCAATGGTTATATTCTATTAAGCACCCAAAAGAAAGTATGATGAAGCTATTTCGGGAGATAGAAGAAGCCAGCTTAGCAGGAGATTTAAAAAGAAAAGCAGAGTTAAAGAGCAGTTTATATTACACTGTACCTGCGTCAATAAGTGACGGTAAAGGTCGTTCATACTCCAATTTGAAATCTTTTTCTGGAATTTGTGTGTTAGATTTTGATGGATTAGATGTTGAGTATGCAAAAGAGTTAAAAACTCATATTTTCGAAGAGTATCAGTTTGTGATAGCTTCATTTTTGAGTAGTAGTAAGAAAGGAGTTAAGGCTATTGTAAAAATACCTGTTGTAGAGACTGTAGAAGAATATAAACAGTTATATAGTGGATTGATGAGTATATTTCAATATTATAAGGGAATCGACTTTAGCGCAGCCAACGCAGTACTCGCATCTTATTGGTCACACGATAAGGAACTCTTATATAGGCTAGATGCCGTGGAATGGAAAGGTATAGGTATGAGGGGTGACGAATTTAAAGTAAGTGATGAACCATTTGAACAGTTAACTGATATTGACCCGAAAGATGTTGCAGGGATAAAACTGATGATAAAAAGGATGCTTGATAAGATTGAGGTGGAGCAGACGGCACATTTGACGATACGCTCGCTTGGATTATTAATTGGCGGGTGGTCGGCTTACGGATATTTTGACTACGATGAAATTCAAGAAGAAGTGCTAACACAAATGGATGGTATACAGTTTTTACATAAATCAATGAGAACATACAAGACTACATTTAAACAGATGATGTCACTGGGTAGTAAATCGGCATTAAAATACGATGATGAAAGATAGATTACTTGTCCAAAATTACGACACATTTGAACATTGGAAAGAAATAGGTTCACCAAAAGCAGTATTATGAAAGATAGGTCATACTTTCTCAGAGCAGATTTAGCCACGTATAAACCTAAGTTTATTCTTGTGTGCTACCCAACAAAATTTTTAATTATAAGATATGAGCAAAAGAGCTAACCAATTTGAAAGAATCGCTAAAGATTACTACAGAACAATAGATGATAGAGCAGTTAAATACCTGTTACCACACCTTAAATATGGAACTAAGTTCTGCGAACCTTGTGCGGGGGATGGAATACTAACAGACCAACTTACAAGTACTAACTTCTTAAAATGCACAGCAGAATACGATATAGAACCGCACAATAGTAGGATTGTTCAAAAAGATATGTTTGATTTGACACTTGATGACTTAAAAGGTGCAGATGTTATAATCACAAATCCAGCTTGGTCAAGAGACTTATTACACCCAGCTATACTACACTTTAAGGATTTAGCACCAACTTGGCTATTATTTGATGCAGATTGGATGCACACCAAACAGTCGATGTCCTACATGGAGTTTTGCACTGATATAGTTTCAATTGGAAGGCTAATTTGGATGGAGGGGACTAAAACAAGCGGAAAGGACAACTGCTGTTTTTACAGATTTGATAAAGAATCTAATGGTATAAAGTTTCATCCAAAGATTATAATTTAATACATGGAAATAGAAATAACTAAAGAATTGCTTTTTGTACAGTATTGGGGTCAGAAAGTATTAAAATACAAAGGTGATGATAATCTTTACGAGGTTAATTCAGAGACTATAAAGGATATTAACAACTGCTACCTTGAATTAAAGGATGTCAGTCATTGGATAGCTTCACGTAAGAAAGTAGTCTTGGAAAACTCGTTAAGTTCGGGTTCAAAAGTAATAGATGGGCTAATTGAAGCTAATTATTATTCTACAGACAGTGCAGATAGACAGATAATATTAAGATTGCAAGGGTATGCCGTTCCTATGATAGTTGCTGTTGAAGATTTTATAAAGTTTGGTTGGATTGAAGTACTTTAGAATTATTCCAAATAGCAAATAAATTTTGACAGTTCAATAATAAGATATACATTTGGATATAAACAAACCCCAATAGAATTAACTTAAATTATGAAATTAGAATTAAAACAAATTGTGTATCACGAAAAGATTTATGAAGGAAACGAAGCTTTAACGGTAGTTGGAATTCGTGCTAATGAGGTAGAGTTAGAAGGAGATTATAGCGGAGGTACTCATAATGTAATTCAAAAAGAGTGGTTAGATATAGATGGTATTTATTTAAATAAAAAATCATGAAAATTATTGCTGGCAAGTCTATTTTACATAATAATATCACAAATTGTACTTTTATAGCGGGTGAGGTTGATGAAATAACTCAACTTTCTCATCATAACCATTCTCATATTGAATGGGTGGGAGATTTAAATTATGCTTATCCTAAACAAACCCCACTTTTATGGGAATTGTTTGAAGAAATAAAACATGGTGACGAAGACCATCAAAATTGGTTAAAAGAAGCTATTCAAAGTTTTATAGATAGAAAGTGTTCAACATAAACCAATTAACGGATATAATTACAGGTCGAAAATAAATTAAAATTATGAAAACATTAGAACAAGTAGCGGAAGAAACGAAATGGCTTGATGAAGCAAGAGAGTACGCAAAGTCAAAAGGATTAGAGCATTTAGATTTTGCAGATGAGGATTATTGGTTAGACTATAAAAATAATTACAGGTTAACGCCAGAAGAGGCTGTTGATGATGATTTATATGATTATTAACCATGAAAAAACTATTATTAGCACTACTGATACTTTCAGCTACTGCAAAAGCGCAATCCTACACCTTAAAAGGTAAAACACTTTACATACATTGCAATTTTGCAAAACACTCTGTAACTAATTTACCATACGCTGTAGAACGTAAATCATTCAAAGGTAGTTTCATTCCAAACGGACACGATCTTGCCTACAAGTGGCGTAAAATTAGCTTAAACGGCAAAGTAGTAAGGTTTAAATACATCGTTAGTGATGAGGGTAGATTTTGGAGTAAATTTTAAATAAAAATAAATATGGAAGAAGATTTTGAAGAAATGGAAATGCCATGCCCATGTAATAAATGTGGAGAATGGTTTGACTTAACAGATGGTTTTGGTTCAAGAAAATGGTTTCCAAATGTAGTAATATGTGAAGAATGTCATAAAGATGAAAACATAGAAATTGAAGATGATGAACTTGAAAAATCCTTATTGGTAAATATAGCTAATGGTGAAAATATTAGATATTCTAAAAGCGTATTAAAATCAATTGGCAGACCTTATAAAAAGTAAAAATATGAACAGTATAAAAGGACATCTACAGCAGATAACCAAGCTTAACGAGGGTAGCACTAGAGCAGTAAACACTATATTGGACGGTTGTGAACAGCAAGCTAAAAAGGGATTGGATTGGTACATGACTACAGTTGTGAACGATAACCTAGAAGAAACCGTAGAATATTTGGTGTCAGTTGCAAAGCTAAACGTAGAAGTAACTTTCAGGGGCGATTTAACAGCAAGGTTGGAAATAAATTGGGCAGAAGAAAAAGCTGATTGCCAACACACGTATGAGATTTAAGCTGACAACCATGAGAAGTGATAAAACATACATGGCACTACTAGGTGCGTATAGAGAGGCGTACGCCAGATTAAACGTAGATTTCGGTACAGTTGACAAAACTGATAATTGGTTTATGGACTATGAAATGCCTGAAAGTGAGCAGGAAGAGGTGCTAACCATGATGGGTGATAAGTATAAACTAACAAAACAAGAAAGGTCTGCGGTTAGGAACAGTTTCATGAGTGGGTGTAGCCCAAAATTTACAAAAGATGAAAGTAAGAAAGATTAAAATACCAATATACTTTGGTGTGGTGGAAATAGTCGTAGCTAAGAACCTTAGAAAAGCGCTAATCAAGCACAAAGAACCGTTAAATGGTTTCAAGCCTGAGAACTACGACGCTTTTGTTTGGGACGACCTAAGTTCAGGACTAGCAGTTTATAAAGTCTATATCAAACCGACAGCTAACCGTAAAACCGTAGCACACGAAGCTTTACATGTAGTTAACCTGCTGTTCAATAACATAGGTGCTAAACCAGACTTAAATAATGATGAACCACAAGCCTATCTGTTAGGCTGGGTAGTAGAACAGATACACAAAACTTTAAAGAAATAATTATGATTTATATTAGTATTACATTTGGCTTTATGATAGGTGCTATGATTGGACTTATCGTAGTATTATTTTTATTCAAAAAACGTAAACCAGAATGTGAACACAATTGGAGTAAATGGTATGATTGGGCAATCACATGGGAAAAGAGGAAATGTTTAAAATGTGGTAAATCACAAACTAGAGAATTTTAAAGTTATGATAAGCTACACAGAAAATAAGATACTTTGGAACAGACTTTATAAGCTAACCCAAGAAGAATCTACAGTTAATAACAAACAGGAGATAAGAGAGCTGTTCAAGTTACTTGTACCCGAATTAAAATACAGTTATGAAAAAGAAAGTTAAAATAGAGATTGATGACTATTACTACGACTGCGCAGAGGGTTGCTGCACTACCTATGGCACGAGAGTTAAATTAAATGATGTAGACTTACCCTGTGAAAATACAGACCTACCTACACAAATAACTCAGATACTAGAACATTTAGGTTATGAGGTAGAACTAACTGAAACTTATAATGGAGAACTAATCTAAATAAGAAAAAGATTTGCAGTTTTAAAATTAAACTTATACTTTAGCATTATGGAAAATTTATATTATACAATTGGGGACTTAAGAGGGTTATATCCTGATTTAGAGTATATTGACGGAGAGTTATTTGTTGGTGACGAGCTAATTTGTGACACACAGCTAACCAAAAGAATGATAGAAGACCATTATGATGGATGGGAAGTAACTAAAGCGCACCATTCAGGTGACCCACAACAAGAGTACCTTGACGTAGTTGATGGTACAGAGTACATAGAATATCAGTTTGATGGGGATTACGAAGAGGCTTACAATTTTATTTAGCAGTTTATGAACCATCAGTTTAACAGAGAAAAGCTTGAAGAAGCAATGCTAACCGACAATAAAGAATTTATAGCGGAGGAATGGGAAAGATGTAAAGACCCAAGATACTTTTATAACACTTATTGGCAGGTAGATGGCAAACCTGTAAATCCGATTAGCGAAGAGCAATGGAACAGCTATTTAGAAATGCAAGAAAATTCTAGGAATAATTATATCAAAACACGTAGTAGCATGCTTAGTGAAGGTTTAATCCATACTGTAGAAGAAATTGATAAACTGGTTTTAAAAAAGAATGTTCGTTAAGTCAGAAGATTATAGAGAGTGCTACGAAGCTAAACAGCAGTTTGGGAAGGATACCTACTATCTGTTTGGAATAGTTGAGGGTAACAGGGTGTGGTTCTTAATGTCAAGTGGTAACAAGAGAAGATACAGGGATATATTTGAACAGAAGGATTACAAGAGTACAGCAGGTGTAAGAGGTCTTATTTGGGCTAGAGATACAATGCTAACCTTCACAGAACAGTATCCAAACCTAGGAATAACTAAACTATGCGTAAGTGCTTCAGACAGCAGACGCTACCGAATATACAAAAGCAAATTAAATAAGTACGGTTTCTATCAGGAGAGGTACAGAGGAAATATGATACTAGTTAAAAACGTAAGATGAAAGATAAGATATTAGAAGAATACAGCAAAGGTAATATAGTAGTTGCCACACATGAAGGGTTAATGGTATGTAAGCTAACCGACTTCATAAAACAACCAACAGATGGAATGCTACACGAAAGGTAGAGATTACTACAATAGTTGGTTACGTTGGAGAGAAGAAAAACTGAATGAGGTATTTAAAAAATAAATTCGTAGTATGCCATATAGATTATATTTAGTAAACACCTTAACAGGTAAAAAGACAGGAAAGAAAAGAGACTACCCATCTCTAGAACATTTAAGGCTGTATAGCAAGGAGACTTACGAAAGATACAATAGGGAACACTATTTTACGGATACACCAACCAACACTAAAGCTGAACTTTGTTTCTTGAACGGCTATAACAAGTGGGAACTTGTGTCAGAAGAGGATATGAAAAATATTTTAAAAATTTGGGAAAAATAAAAAATTTATGTGTATATGCTTACGGGACGATGCCATAATTCTAAGGAAACTACCCCCATTGCTGGTTTTCACTTCTAAATGATACCCCCTATCGACTTAAATGGAAAACTTTATTAAACGCCCTGCATTCTACCCTGTTTCTTGTGGCATGGGTTATTGTCTACCCTATAATAGATAGTGTCTTAAATCTCATACGTATGTGCTGTAATTGGCAATTACTGTTAGCTTCTCATCATGTGGGTAAATTCGTTATACGTTATTGCATATAATATAATGGTTAGCTACACATCTATATCTTTATACATATAGTCACACCAACTGATAGCATTTTAAAGCCGTCTAATCAATCCAATACCTTTTATGAGTATTACCATTGGCTTAGTGCAGTTCATTCAATACGTGCAAAGTGTGTGTTTAAACTACTGTCAAGGCTATTTATTATTTAGACTCATTATAAACTGCATATTTATTTGGTAGGCTTATATATTGTCCTTACTATTGTATGCGGTTAGCAATGGAGCTACCCCTAAAACTTGCAGTTATGAAAAAGTTCAGCATCAAACAAATTACTTTAAACAATATGCCAACGTTAATGTATTGGTTAGATAAAAAGGGAATGTTTACACTTAAAGATTGTCAAGCACATGAGAATGCACACAGTACAGCTATTTACTGTTTAGATGCTAACCATGCAGACGAAACGATTAAACACTTGCAATCTAAATTTAATTAATATGGTAAGTTACACAATAGAGGATATACTTAAAAGCATTTATATTTTGTTTGACAAAGAAACAGCAGAAAGATACGCTAAAATAACAATTGCGGAATATATCGCAAGCAAATACGAAAGCTAACCAAACATGGCATCTAAACAAGATATACAAACAGCTCTTAATATAGTATTGGGAGTTGCACTAATAATGGCTATTTACTATTTAACACGATAAACAGCTCCCTAAACGCTGAATCTTCCCGAATACACGTGACCTACTATATTATACATAGTGGGATTTTTTACGTCTTGTTAATCCTTCTATATATCGTATCCCTTGTGCATTGCAGTTCCTTTGCTGCGGTTGTTATACTTGGGTAGCTTATGCCCTCAATGACTACCTGTCTACCTCCAATGCTAGCCCGAATAGCATCTTTAGTCTTATCTGTATGTGTACGTCCTGCATTACCGTGTACTAACTTGCGTAACGCCTTATTTTTACACTGCTTTGGTACTACTACAGTTTGTGGCTTGACTTCGTTAAATAGCTTGTTTGCTATATCAATACCATTGTGCCAGCTACCATCTACATAAATTCTATTAGTAGCTATCAGTTTACCGTCCTTGTAGACAGTTCCATCTTTTAAAATATCATATCCTTTATACTCCATACTACAAAGATACAAAATAACTATGTATGATTTAACTATGCCTTAAATAACTATGTATAATTAGTCTAAATAAGGATAATTTGCTGCGGTTTTGGATTATTTTTGTGTAGTGTGTACGTGAAAGGGGGATAGTACTATCAACTAATAATAGCCCTTTAGAGTTTATACAGCGTGTTTAAAACCTATTATCAATACTTCAGTACCATAACCTTAATCTACGTTGCATTTAAGTCTTATCTTATTACCTATCTATATACTATAGAACAGTTCTTTTATCTGGTTAGCTGACCATCTGTACGATATTTCATTCATTCCTGCCTGTTCTGCTTGTTATTGCGTGCATTCTCATTCATTAACCGTTGTTTTGTCCTTAACCTGTATTTGCTCTATGTGGTTAGCTTGTTACCTGTTTGTGCTTTATTACTTGGTTAGCTTTACAACTGCTATTTTAGTACTGTCAAGGTTAGCACTTCATTAGTTTATCGTAATATTGCGTTAAACGGTTAGCTGTCAATGTGAAACCATTTGGTTGCGTGTTATAGTATCGGTATTCTATCAACTGTAATTTATGTATGTAGTTGTACCTATTGCTATATCCCTTTATATTTGGTTAGCTGTTTAGCTGTGTTGCTCCTTTAATAATACATTTAGATGCTGGTTAGCTTTATGTTTGGCAAAACAAATAAATTATTATTTATCGTAACTAGTTGTAAATCAACACTTGTTATTTAGAATGATTATAAACTGCATTTATTTTACATAAAAGTTTGGCAATACTAATAATTATTTACACCTTTGAATATCGAAAGCAATGTAGCTAAGATTTAAAACAGTGGGGTGCACACTTTAAAAATCACAAAGTAATTATGAAAATTTCAATCAACAATTTAAAAGAGGGTATCAATGCAAGGTCACACCGTAAAGAGGATAAATTTAACAGCTCTTTACAGATAGTTAGCTTTGACCCTACCAAAACAGCAGAATACCACAAAGGATTTAACACTAACTTAGATGTTAGATTTTATGGCTCAGGTACTACGGTTTACTGTTGTATTTGGGGTAGCATTAAAGGTACTCATTTCAATGGGAGTGGTAAGGCTGGCGGCTATGGTTATGATAAAAAATCTGCTGCCTTTGCAAGTGCTTTAATTAGTGCAGGTTTTAATGTGGATGGTTTGAGCTGCACAGGGGAAAACGAAACGGCTATAGATATTATAGCAATTCAATTAATGGGCTTAGAGTGCTACACAATTATTAGATCACACGGATAATGATAGGCACTTACATAGTAGGTACGCAATGTATTTACGATATCAGACCAGCAACGGTTTTTAAAAAATAAGAACATGAAAACTAAAAAATTAAGCGCAGAATTAGAAAATAAAGTATTAATAGCTGACTTTTTAGAATGGCGTAAATTTGATACAAATTATGTTGATGAGTTGAGGTCGACTTTGCAACCATATTTAGTTAATCCCTCATACTTACCCTTTAAAAGTGACTGGAATTATTTAATGTTAGCAGTTGAAAAAATTAGAATATTTCACAACGGTACATACCCTTTAAACGACAAACAAATAGGAGAATTAATTGAACTTATTAAAGAATTAAACAAGTCTTTAACATTACGAAACAGTGTTTCGATAACATCCGTTTACAATGCAGTAGTAGAGTTTATCAAATGGTACAACCTAAACAAATAAGCTATGCAACTTTGGGAGATAGAGAACATACGAAATACATTTAAACGATGTCACGGCTTGCAACACGCAATTAATAAAGCTTTTGCAGGTACAGATACCAACTATCAAAATGAATGCCTTAGAACACTTGCAAATCAGTCGGGTATGAGGGTTGAATTTTTAACAAATCATTTAGAAACAATTAAACAGTTATGAAATTAACAGATTTACAAAACCTAAATAGAGACTACGAATTTTTAATGGACTTTATAGGGTTAGCAGAGGTACATAATGAATTAGGTTTAACCGAAACATCAAACGACCAATTAGATATGTTAGAGTGCGCTATATGGAATGAGTTAACAATTAAAGAAACGCAAGAACTATCTAAGCATTTAAAAGGTTTAAAGGAACTTATTGATAATGCTATGGACAGGATGCAAAGCAAGGTTAAGAAACATTTTAAAACTATACAGTTATGACAGCTAAACAGTTTAACAGCAAGAAAGTAGCTTTGTATAAGAAATACGGAGCAATTAAAACAGACTTTTCACACGAAGTTTTTATAAACACTGATTTTGGTAAGATGTATGTTAGTGCGGAATATACTCCTAGAATAAAAGTAGCCCACATTCACAGTAAATTAGACGGGGATGCACAGGGTTTTAAAGATGCTACAGGTTATGAAATAAATACTTACAACGGAAAGTTTAACACTTATAGCGATTGCTCAGAATATATACTTAACGAATTGGACGAATTTTTAAATAACTTAACATCATGACAGAGTTTAAACTTACCAAAAGGGTATTTATTACCCTGCTAATCATTACGGTTGTTAATGGGTTAGCTATGTACCACTTTACAAACATACAAGCAGAGTTATTCTTAACGTTTGGTTTACTATCTATCATTTTGATGTGTGTATTTGTAAAGCTACTGGCACAATGTATTGAAAACAGATTAGGGGATTTATAAACGTGGCTTTACTCCCTTACATATATTTGGTTGTTGACCTTTTCATAAGGTTAGCTAAACGATTACTTAAAATAAAGAAAAGATGAAAACATTTTTAGGTAGGAATGAACATCATATCAGGAATATGAGTTTAGAGGAATTTAAAATTTGGACTAATAAATTAAGATTAAATCTCACTGGATTAAAAGATTTATTAGAGGTTACAGAAGAAGACAATAAGAGAGAACACATATTTTATTTAAGAAGAAACTATTAAAACGTTATGAAACAAGAAAACATTTTCGTCGTGGTGCTTGGGCTTATATGCCTTGTAGCCTACTTTTATTACTACCCTAAACAAAAGCCTGTAATTGATTTACCCGAAGAAATAGGGGTAGCTGTCAAAGGGGATAACCTTATAGTTGATAGGGTTAGCAATGATACAGTCTATGTAGTGTTTAATAATGAAAGGAACAGATAAATATGAAACGATATACAGTCAATATATCTTTTAAGCATTCAGGCGGGCTAATGTCTAAAAGGACTACAAACATAGTAGAAGAATTTAAAACACTCCACGAAGCCTCAAAATTACGTGATTTAATAGATGAAACGGTTGATAAAGCTTTAATAAAAGATAACGTGACAGAAAATATTATTTATTGGAAAGGGGAGCGATAAATGAAAACTGACTACGATTTTAACAAACCAATAAAAGGCTTCGGTCTTAAACTAATGGCTATAGTGGTAATTGTATTAATTATGTTACTTATAGTCGATTTTACAATATTATTTATTAAATTTATATCATGAAAATACCAGTTAGAGACTTTGACCCTAAAATTGATCTACCTAAATTAAAGCGCGAAAAAATGAAATTTTTATGGATTGAGAATGACGATGAAATTTACCAAGAAAAAAATGAAATGTCTTTAAAACAGCTTCAAAGGTTTTTGAGAAATCAGGTAGGGTTTGCAGAGAATAATGAATTTGAAATAACACCTATTTTTGGTTTTTGGAGACTTGAAAGAGAAGAAGCTTTTAAAACTATTTTTGATAGCGAATTCCCAATACTTACATGGTCAGTTTATACCTACAATGGCGTTTATAATTCTTCAACACAATTAAAACAATTGCTAAATGTAGCAGGTAGATATAACGTGAATGGCAAAACATATATAGACGGTGCAGGTACTATTATAGAAGCTCTAGATAAAATAGTAAAAGAAGATAATTTTAATCCATTAAACCTAATAAAAGCAGTTAGTTGCAATTTTATACTAACTAATACATGGGAAAATGTTATGAGGGTTGTGTATGACTTATCTACGTGTCAATTCTGTTTAAGTGATTTTGACTGTAAAAAACATTTTAACAGATAAATATTTATGTACAGAGAAACAGAAATAAACGGAATAAGAAAGTCATGGGTAGCACTTTACAGTGACTTCATAGTGGGACAAAAAGAGGTTATAGACCCAGCAGATAGGAAAAGGATCGCAACAGCAGTGAGCAACACGTTTCATCGTAAAAAGCTCGCTAAATTTAAGATATTTAAAGATAAAACAGATGGTAACACTTACATTAAAAGAGAAGAATAATGGAACAGATTATTCAGTTAGTTACAGAAGAAAGTTTTAATTCAAAACGCAATTTTAATATTGCTTCAACAATTATAAATGAAAATGTTAGAGTTTCAACAGCAGCCATATTTTATGATGAAATATTTGGCGAAAGGTTTCAGTTAGAGACTTGGATATTTAAAAAAGAAGGTAAATCTTTAATGAAAATACACTCAGTTCCTAGTAATAATAGTGGCTTAGAATATTGTAAACGTTTTCATTGCCTTACTTCATCAATAGTTGATATAAAAATAAACAAAATATGAGAGTTATATTTAAAAAGGTTAGCTATGGAGCTGACAAAGATACAATACTGGCAGTCGATGTGGATTCCAAATTTGGGGACTACTACCAAGTACAAGGTTTGTTCGACGATTGGTGGGCATTCAGGGACAAAGAATATTTACAGAGGCAATGCTGTAATGCAAAAGAAAAAGAGTACCTTAGCCTACTAACTAAAATGAAGAATGCAGGTAAACAGGTTGAAGTTGTAACAAGTTTAAGATTTTAAAATACGTTTTATGAAAAGTTTATTTAGAAGTTTCCTAAAAGGAGACACCACCGCAGAGTTGCAGTTGAAGGAAAAATATTCTGAACCAAAACAACAGGGCTACCCTAAAGTTGTACAGGAGATACACAACGAGTTTATGACAGCAGGTGACAGATTATTACAAGAGGCTAATTCTATTATAGCTAGTATCGTAATTGAAAACCAAGATAAGGTTAGCAGTCTTAAGGAATTTGGGTTTAGAAACGTTCCAGAGGTAACAAAAACAGATATTGCCTTAAGGGATAAGGCTAATAAAGAAAATCTTGCCAAAGCTATCACAGAGTTAAGTAAGGAGTTTCCTTTATATAAGGTTATTAATGGGGAGACTGTACAGACCATTTGTAAGAAATATAATCTTGTATTGGGTGAGAATAGATTGTATAAAGGTTTCGTACCTGTCAAGAACCTAAAAGAAATTGAGCAGTTCTTTGTAAACCACCCAGAAGAAAAGTTTCGTTATTTTGAGAGTAACCAAAATGGTAGATACACTATGGAACTTTCTAAGAAAATGTACGAACACCTAAAAGAAGAAGAAAAAACTAAATCTTTTAATCTACTTTCGTATAAATCTTTACACAAAGACAACGTATCATTATATATTTGTGCGCCAATTAAGGACATGGAGACAGAGGGTTATAGACTTGAAGGGCATAGGCTAGTAGCACATGTACCAGACCCAATAGTATTGTTGCCTAAAATAGTCAATGGTATGGCGATGTATGTTATTATCACAGCTTGGGGAGACGAGGCTTCGGATGAATTGGTTACCAACGCTAAAAACAACTAAGTCATGACACATAATTTAAACAATAACCAAAAACAGTATCCTTTATACCATGCATGGTTGTGTGCTAACCGCATGAACCTGTACAGTAACGTACCAGTTAAAACAGATGACCTTATAAGCGTTGAAGGTAAGACTTTTAAGGTAGGTATAATGTTCCCCGATATAAACGATAGCAACTACATAGAAGATAGCTTAAATCCCAACATCACGAAGGATACAGCCCCTATACTATCACACCTATGTACGACAGGGGTAATCAATGACCCTGAAATGCCGTTCATAACTAAAAATACAAGGTTTTACGAATTTGAAACAGAACTATGTTTGTAGATATAAAAGAACAGGTAGCAGTTGTACAGGCGTACATTGCCCACAGAACTGACAAAGACATTGAGATAAATTTGGAGCAGATGAGCAACCCCATCAACGTAATTAAACTAAACTCTGCATATCAAATTGCAACTAGATGGTTTCAAGAGAATAATGGGAGGATTGAACATGCCAGATAAACTATCAGTTGTTGCATCACTAACCGAGCAATAAACGAATTAAAGAAAAGAATGCAAATCATTTTAAAAATAAAAACATGAAAAAGAAAGAAGAAGTTTATGTAAAGATTGACAGCTCTAATGTAGCTGAGGTAGCAAAACTGTTGGATAGTGTAGGAGAAAAATTAGTTTCTCTTGATGCTTGTTTAGCGGGTAAATTAGGTGGTGGGGATTGTATGGTTTTAAAAAGTTATAGTAAAAAGTGGGCTAGGGTTGAGGCAGGAAGTGAAGAACTTAGATTTAAAACAGCAGTTTCACTAGAAGAGTTAGCCGAAATACTAGGTGTTAAACGTCAGTTCAAGATTGGTGACAGGGTTAGGATTAAAGGAAGTTCAAAATATTATAATGATGGTCGAGCAAATCCCAAAGATGTAGAGGGTACAATTTTTGAATGGCTACATTATTCTGGAATTGAATTTAATTGTAGGGTTAAATGGGATAACAATCACGAAAACTCATACCATACAGAGAAAGATTTAGAAATTGTTAGCTCATCATCTATACAAGAACCACAGAAAATTGAAACCATCACCATTTCACGTACTAACTTGGGAAGAATATACCCTACAGTCTGCACTACTTGGAAAGGTGTTATCGACGAACTAATCAACAAGGCAGGTAATTTTGCAGTTGATATTGAAGTGCCGTTAGAAATGCTAAGAAAAGCATATAGTGAATCTAACTACGAACAGAAGTCCCTACTTATTGAGGTAGCACCATTACCAAAGATAAAATCTACAGTTAAGGTTAGCAGATGGGCTAATATTTATGACGAGACTAATAAATACCAACAGATCATTAATGGTTATTACACTAAAGAACTTGCTGTTGATGGAAAGGCTCACACAGGTTACATCACAACAGTAGAGCTAACAGGGGAGTACACAACTGAAGTAGAAGACCCGTTAATGGAAAATATTGATGAATTACCGTTTTAAAAATTAAGTTATGATAAAAGTAGTAAGAAACAAAGTAAAAGAGATAGCAGTTGGAGATTTGACTGATAGCCACTTTATAGGTGTGCAATATCCAAGTGGAGTGAAAGGTATTATTGTTAAATTAAAGGCTGATAAATATATAACATGTGTTAATGAAAGTAATGAGGTGTGGGATAAAAGAGAGGTATATGGGAGTATACAGGAAGCTGCTGCATTCGTTAAGGAATGTTATGTATTTGAAAGTGGCAAGGAATTGTTTAATTGGGTAGCTAACGGATAAAAAACTGTAGAATTTAGATAGGATAGACGACAGCTAACCGTTTAAGTTAGTATAAAATTACAAATATGGAAAAGTATAGAAAAATAGAATTTGGGTTCGGAGATTTAGAATCAGCAGTTAAAGAGTTGAAAAACCATAAAGAATTAGTCTGCGGTTCTTTTAACGGTCAAATGTTGTATTCAGATGTAGATGACTTGGACTCAGCGTATAAAAAGGTTACTGGTAAAACAAAGCTACAGTTTGATGCTGACAGGGAGGCAGAAAAGGTTCTACGTCAAGAACAGAAAAAGAAGCATAACGAAGCTATCCCACAACTGACAAAAGAGTGGATTGAGAAAGGCAATGCTATCCTAGATGAGAAGTATCGTGAACTATGGGCTAAATGTGTGCCTGTAAGACTAGGGGATTTATATCAAGGAATGGAATTAGGTAACTGCATTGAAATAGTTGAGCAGTTGAATAAAGGTAAGAGGCTTGAAGATGTTAAACCGATTATTGAAAATCAGGGTCATTCAGGTATGTCTTTTGGTTTAGTATGCTCGATGGTAAGGTCGTTCTGTGATAGGGGTGAAGAGTTCGTAAAGTATGTGAAAAGCTAATTATAATCAAACCGCAGATAACAAACTATGCTCGGTTATTCTTCGAGCTAACCTTTGAGGGGTGTACATTAAGTTGTATGCCCTTTTTGCTTTTATGTTGCAGAAATGCATACTTTTTGTTATATTTGTAATTATGAGTAGGTATGACAATCATATTTATGTCTTAGAGGACAGAGGTATAGTTAAGGTGGGTAGAAGTTATGACGCTAAAGAAAGGTTTAAATCCCATAAAACTTCAAATCCCCTTGTTAAATTTATAAAATCTTATGAAGCCCCAGTTTGGGGTGAGAAGTATATTCATCAAAAATTATCAAAACATCTGGTACAAGGTTGTGTAGAATGGTTTCATTTCTATGATGGTATATATGAAGATATAGATAAATTAATAGAAAATGTAGTAAAACAAGAGGAAAAATACGGGGAAGACTTTAAAAAGACTAGGGCTAAAAATAATGCCAATTCTAAAACAATTTCAGTATACAAATTTAAAGATGTTAGTAGGGAGGATTATGCTTTTATTGCAGCATATAATTTTGACAATGCTTTTAAAGCTTTAAAACGAATATCTCCTGTCCATGTTAAGTGCTGTGAAACTCGGGGGATAGATGCAATACCCGCACACCCTGATAACTTAAAGGAATATATTTATATGAGTACATTAAGAACTTACGATGAGAGAGATTTTTGCTTTCATAGAAAGATTAATTTTGACAAGACTTATGGCATTACTACTAAGAGAGAAGAAATGTTTATGAGTAAAAATAACGAACCTCTAATTAACACACTTTTTAAATTTAAAACAAAAGGTAGATTACCCAACCACTATTATTAAAAACTATGCCTAAGACCTGCCAATCGGTAACAAACTGCATATATAATGTATTCTCGCACAATTATTGTCAGCTACATCAACTGGAACGTACCGATGATAAATGGCTTAAAAGTTCTAAAGGTAAGATTACACCTAAAGTAAGAGAAAGTGTCTTAAAACCCACTACGTCAAAGCGAATTAAGCCAATTAGTGATAAGAAACTAGAAGAGTTGAAAGAGTACCGTATTGTAAGGGACAGGTACTTTAAGAATAACCCTGTATGCGAGTTTCCAAACTGCAGTTCAAGAGAAATCACATTACATCATGCTAAGGGTCGGATTGGTAGCTTACTAACTGATGATAGGTATTTTAAATCGCTGTGCATTTACCATCACACTTACTGTGAAGAGCACCCAACTGAAGCTAAGAGACTTGGTCTGTCTTTTGATAGATTATCAGTCTAGTCGTTGAACCTTTTTACTACTCCACCTAAAACCGTAACTAGAAAACCTTTTACCCGTACAGCAATGGGATATACCTGTTACACAGCTGTTCTTACCCGTAACCGATAGTGCTGCAAGTTTAGCTGATGGGTAGCTGTCTATGTACTCTCCCGATTTAGAGTATTGGTGTACTTCCTTACCTAGATGGTTAACAGGTATCTTTATCTGTTTTGTATAGCTCCACATGTAACCGAATGCGGTTGGTCTTTCCCCTCTTGCACAACCTGTAATATTTCCTTTATCCACCTTATTCTCTTCACCAGTAATTGCTTTTAATGCACTAACTATTGTTGGGTAGCTGTTCAAGTACTTACCATTATTTCTGTCATATTGGTGTATCTCCTTTGCACTGCTGTTCTTAACTGTAGTTATCGTGGTAACTGTATCCAACGGATTAAACTTCTGTTTGGCTCTTCTTAATTGGTCGTGAACTAGGTTTATTCTGTAACGTAGCATCTCTTCCAAATCATTGAGAACCATTATACGGCTAAGGCTCAACTGTTCTGCCGAATGTAGTGCTAATCTAACCTCTGCTAGGTATTGGTCGTGAAAAATGTGTTTATTGCCATCTTTTCCAACGTATTTTAGCTCTTCAAGTTTAAGGTCTTCGCTTATTCTGTAGTAGTTTGTATTTATTCGTAGCATAGGGT
>Ga0247812_10000365_pt1 | contig 32974 bp, 46 predicted proteins | sample UWRJL149409B1_FD_178011 | JGI IMG/M metagenome (GOLD analysis project Ga0247812, IMG submission 178011) | Plant litter microbial communities from Arlington Agricultural Research Station in Wisconsin, United States - UWRJ-L149-409B-1 | ecosystem: Environmental > Terrestrial > Plant litter >...
TATTGCTGCTTTAAGTTATGAACCTACGTTCAGAATTCTTGACTTCGTTTTGTCCATCCGAGAGAACTCATTTCCAATTGCGCAACAGGCGTTAGCACTGTTTTGTAGGTAAAAAGAAATATAAAAGATTATTATCCTTTAAAATATTGTTTACTTGGTATTTCCTGTACTGCTAAAATTAGAAGGAATCCACTTGTAAGCGTCACCATCTTTTTTTAATCTGCCAAATCCAGGAAATGCAATATGATCGGCTGCTATAAGATAATTTTCAGTAGAAGCCTCATTATATATCTTTTCTCGTTGCTCTATTGCCTTAATTTTATCGAAATCAAATTCGTCGGACAGCGTAGGTGCTCGGAACTGAACTGCACCAATATGTACTAAGTCGCCAATAAAGACAAGTTTTTCATGATTACTTTTTAGTACATATACACAATGCCCGTAAGTATGCCCGTAATAAGGAGCAGAACTAATGCCTGGAAATAGTTCTGTAGCTCCTTGAAATGTCTTAACACTACCTTTATCTATATAAGGCTTCAAAGCTAAAAAGGCTGAGCGATTTGCGGTGTATCCTGCAGGTTCATCAACAGCAGGTTTTTCGTGTTGTAACCAGAAGTCTATTTCGTTTTTATCAACATGCACAACGGCATTAGGGAACTGAATATTTCCTTTGACAGTCAATCCTCCCGAATGGTCCAAATGGATATGTGTAAGGAGTACATCTGTTATTTGTTCAGGCTTGTAGCCTGCATTTTCAATACTTTCAATTAAATTTCCAGTTACAGGATTTTTAAAAAGTTCTCCTGCACCGGCATCAACAAGTATAAGCTTTTGCGGCGTTTTAATTAAATAGGCGTTTATAGACGTTTCGACAGGATTATTTATAAACGACTCGTCTAATAGTTGATCTACTTGTTTCTTATAGCTGGAGACCAATAATTTGTTAGCATCTACAGGTACAGTCCCATCAAGTAATGCAGTAACTGTAAATTCTCCAACTTTGATGACATAATATCCGGCCGTATAATTTTTTTGCTGAGCAGATACACCTACACAACCAGTTACGAGAATTAGAATATTAAAAAAAAGATTTTTCATTTTATTAGATTTTAAATTAGTAATACAAAGAGACTAAAAATAGTTTATTTTTGTAACCATAATGTATCAATACTGGTAACCTAAAAGTAACCACTTATGAATAAAGATTTTTTTGTCTGCAGCAACTGTCCTATGACAAGGACAATGGCAACTATAGGATCTAAATGGAAACCCATTATTATTTATGCACTTGGAGAGCGTACCCTTCGTTTTGGACAGATATTGGTACGTATCGAAATAATTTCAAAGAAAGTTTTAACTGACCAGCTTAGAGAGCTTGAACAAGACGGTATAATTCAGCGGACAGCTTACAAAGAAATTCCTCCCAGAGTAGAATATCATTTAACTCCAAAAGGTTTAGATCTTTTACCTATACTAAACCTAATGACTGTATGGAATACGAAACATTCTGAAGCAAAATAACGGTAATAAAATCGTGTCTGGGATTTAAAAGGTTGTAGTTATTCACTGCTATTATATAACATAACCCTACTTTATTACCTTAATTCAATTTCCTTTTTTGCCAGTAGTAGCAAGCTTTATTACTTGATCATAAATAATATACTGCAGAGACTGCTGCAATTTTATTTTAATTACAAGAAAAGTTTAAGCTTTTTAAAACATAATTATTACTTGGCGTGACAAGAAATACAGAACCTCCAAAAGGAGTAGATACATAACGACGGGTAGTATTTTCATAGTTCACTCTCTGCACTGTTGGAAATCCTTCAGCATCATAATCATACGAATAGTCAATTTTGGTAGTGTCGCGGGTATTATAACGATACGCTATGATTTCAATATTTTTAAGCATCTTATTTTCTAAAGAGGTCTCTCGGGCGTAAAATAACTGATAATTGCTTTCATCAGCGAGATACTGCAGCGATTGTTTATTTGTTAAATCTGAAATAAAAAGTAATCCGATTGGTCCTTCGAAATAAGTTTTTATTTTATTTTCCTTGTCAAGGAAGTAAGTATAGCTATAATCTGCATTATAATATTCCTGTGAATCCAGGTCGTAAAGATTTTGGATGGATTTTTTTATTAAAATACCATTCTCATATTGATATTCACATGTCACATCTGCAGAGGTATTTTCGTTATGTGTTATTATACCTGTCAATACGCCTTTACCATCATATTGTGCTGTAGTGTATGCTGTTAAGACTCCCGTGGCATTGAACTGGGATTGCTTTATTAACTTACCGCTGGAATTATATTCCAGTTTGTATTGCGATTCCTCATGATTGTCGATAGATTTGGATATTTTCTCAGCATTTCCCTGGGCATTATACTCTATTGTGTAAACTCTCTTCATAGGAGGCTCCTTTGGGCCAGCAGGATTAAAGACCGTTGTGATTATCTTTATGGGCTTGTCCTGCGCATTATAAATTATTTCACTGTTATCGCGTCCAAAATCAATTTTGCCAGGCCTCTTTTTACATGCAGTTGTATTTACGGCTTCAGCATCTTCTTGGGCAGAATTATCACTGCTGCAGGAAGAAAATAAGATTAAAAGCAGCGCAATGCTGCAAAATAGATGAAACGGATTATTTTTTTGTATTTGATTTGAAAGGTTTGATGCAATATTCTTAAGTACTGTTTTTTTCATAATTTATTTTAAATTAGTAAGGCTGGTATCCAATTTTATTAAGGCTTTGATAGTAAAATGTAATGTTTCAATATAATAAACTTCGTAACAAAACCAATTTGTGCTACGCAAATTATAGGAACCAGTCACAGTTTTGAAGATCTATGAGACGATGCCATAGCAGTGACTGGTCGCCAGAATGAATTATTTAGCAGGCCTTGCGAGCGGTTCACCCTTCGCAACGATGTAAGTTACCACCACCTTAAACGGTACGCTTCCAGTAGGCTTGGCCCGGTGGACCGTACCCGCCGGGATCGCAAAGCTGTCACCAGCTCTAATAGTACGTGATGGCTGTCCCTCTACTTCGAGTTCAGACTCACCCTCGAGAACGTAACCAATCTCATTTTCCGCGTGACTATGTTTCTCGGCTGGTGTGCCAGGCTGAATCACCGCAACGCCTATACTTTCTTCCTTCGAGGGATCGGACGCCAGCGGCAGCTTCTCTAGCTCTTTCCAGACTATTCCCTTAATGTCGGTGCCGCCCGAAGCCATTTCAGCTGCAGGTGTTTCGGATGTGCTAGCTGAATCGGCTGCAATTACCGTGCTGCCAGCAATATCTGTTGAACTTTCAGAATTGTTTTTGCAGGACTGCATCGCTATGGATGCAGAGATTGCTAATAGATAAATTATTTTTTTCATATCTGTGTTGGTTTAATTGTTACAACGATCTTAAAAGCATTGGATGTGTAAAAATTTCTATCCAGGTATGCTTCATATCGTCATGATTTACATCTAAAGAATCCATATTGATTCAAAAAAACTAAAATCATTTTATAGAAATTTCTTGGTTTATCAATTATTTTACGACAGTAGCTTCTATTTCTACTTTCAATGACTCAATGAAGAGTCCTTTTACTTCGAGCATCGTGCTTGCCTGTTTCACATCGTGCTTAGCTGCCCAGTCAGTAAAGATCTTCCAGCAAGCAAGTAATTCCGGAACTGATGTCGTATAAAAATTCAGCCTTACAATATCCTTACAATTATACCCCGATTTAGCAATGACTGTTTCCAGATTTTCGAGAGACTGGGCAAGTTGGCTCGGCATATCGGCCGAACTAGGCTGTCCTTCTGAATTCAATGCAGCCTGCCCTGCACAGTATAAGGTTCCTTGTTGGTTTTTAACTTCAACTGCCTGAACGTATCCAAAATTGTCCTGATAATCCCAAGGATTAATAATTCGTTTTTCCATAATTTGTTTTTTTTTGTTATTGACCGCAGTTGCTGTGCTGTCAGAATTGTTTGTTGAACTTTCAGAATTGTTTTTGCACGACTGCATAGCTATGGATGCAGAGATTGCTAAGAGATAAATTAATTTTTTCATATTTATTTCGGTTTAATTGTTAGAACGATAGTGAAAGTATATGGGGTAGGCTTAAGTTGCTATTCGTATAGAGCTGCAAACCTTCATATCGTTATGATTTATATTTAAATAATTCCAATTGATAAAAAGATTCTAAAAAAATAATTATATCTGCCAGCAGGGCCGACGTGGGTTAATCTTCGGTTTTATTTTGCTTTGAGCTGCATCAGAAGTCCCAGAGTGTTGTAAAGCGTGTGCACGTGCAGCAACTTTCCTTCAGGCGAAAAATAGGCAAACTCGGTGACCTCCAAATGCACTTTTTTTCCGGTAGGCTCTAGTACACCGTCGGGGGTCTGAATAGGACCGGTATGTGTTCCTTCCATATAAAAGCGAACTGCAACCTCACGCCCTTGGGTAATCAATTGAAGATGGGTCAGTTTGCCATCCTTAAACATACGTTTGTCACGTTTTAAAAATTCAACGAAGGCTTCTTTCCCCTTGAAAGTCTCGCCGTTAATTTTATTTTCTGCCCCGCCGTTGACCTCAATTATAACATTAGGGTCAACCATTTCCCCGTTGGCCTCAACAAGCCCTTTGGAATAGTTGTCATGGAACTTACGGACTATTGCCGCATAATCAGGTGTTTTTTTTGTTTCCTGAGTGAAAGCGAATAAAGCGATGCCCGAAATTAAGAGGGCCAGGATTGTGATTTTGATTTTCATGATTTTCATTTTTATAAATTAGTAAATACTTTTATTATAAGGCAAGAGCGCTTAACTGTGAAGTCCCTGTACTCTTTTGGTAGTTATTTGTTGATAATTCGTTTTCCCATATTACTCGTTTTAAATATGTTATTATGATTATATCGTTAATCCCTTAGTCGGAACAGTAGCTAACTCCTTACAATTATTTTGATTTTTTATTTAGTAAAATTCAAATTTTTCCAGATCACGTATCTTCTGAGAAAAACTGGCTAATCATTTTAAATAGCAGAACATGAAAAATCTATTTGTTACATCAGCTATTGTACATCCAACACTGTTTTTTATGCGCATTGAGTAAAGGTTGGTTTTGATATTTTAGAAGCCCGCTGCGTTAACGGCTTTACAAAGTGGCTTATTAAACGGGACATCCGCAGCAGTCCGGCTTGGTCAATAGGTGTGACCGTTATGATTGCCTCAAAGGAATCTATGTTCATTGCTGTAAATGTTGGCTGAAACTAAGATTATGTGCAAGATTGGTGTTCTAAATGTTTATGAAAAATAAAACCCTATGTCGTTTTGGACATAGGGTTTGTCTTAATCACTAGGGAATTATTTTATTTTTTGAATGACAAAAGTGGATTGTGATTTGTCGCCGCCCAGTAGTTTTCCTAATTTAGAACTGATAACATACACATTGCCATCTGAAGCAAGAGCTGCTGTTGTAGGAAACTCGTCCTTTCCGATATTTGTTTCGCTGACGTTCGAAGCACTTGCCCAGTTGTCAGTGCTTTTAAATGTGTAGCTCTTTCCAAGTCCAAGTCCATTTTCAATCACAATAAGGTTATTGTTCCTGTCCAGTTCGATTCCATCGGGCGAGGTAAACTGCATACCTGAAACTTCAGTAATATTTTGAGGGTTGGAAAGTGGTATCTTAAATATTTTTGCACTGTCAGATTTAGCAGCCAGCAGGTAACCGTCAGGATGGAAAACAATTCCATTAAGACCAAATGCACCAGCTGCAGGCTGAAATAAGGCATTATTTAGAAATACAGATGCAGTGTAGTTGCTGTCAATTTTATAGATAACAGGGGAGAATGAATCGGTAACATAAATAATTCCATTAGAGTCCACAGCAATATCATTCAGGCAAGATCCGGCACCTGGAGTGAAATTTTTCAAATCAATTTCTTTAATTAGAACACCAGTATCAAGATTAAATATAGCTACAGTTGCGACTGAACCGGCGCTTCCCTCAGTACTTTTCTGAGATAATCCCAAATCGGCGTTGGCTACGATAAGTCTGTTTCGCACCTCGTCTGTAAATATTCCAGTTGGTAAAACCAATTTGCTGCTTGTTGCAAATGATTTAATTTCTCCTTTTGGGCTCAGAGAGTAAATCGTACCCTTATACATGGAGCCATATAAAAATTTTTCATTTTTGGAATCATAATCAATTCCCTCCGGATAAACTCCAATTTCATTGATTGTGTATTTTTCTTGCAGTGTTGGGTGCGCAGGCTTTGAATCTTTATCGTCGTTGTTACATGCTATGGAAAGAATGGAAAAAGCCGAAAGCAGGATGTAATTTTTCATTTTTATTATATTTAAATTAATTGTCCTTATTGACATTGCAAAGTTTGGACAGAATAATAAAAATAAAAATGAACTGGTTTAGGAAATAAGGTTGAACTGGTTTAACTTTTTAATCCTTTTCGGTTTCTAATCTTGCTTAGGTATTCTGTAGTAAAGCCCAGATAAGATGCCAGTGTATATTGCGGAACACGTTTTGCGATTGCTGAATATTTGTCCATAAAATCATCATAACGCTCTTCGGCTGTTTTAGTCAGGTTAGACAATAACCTTCTTTGGTGGAAAGCCAAAGACCGCTGGGTAATAATTCTTTCGAACTTTTCCAGTTTTGGAATTTCAGTCATGTATTGCTGCTGGTGTTCATATTCTATTTGAATTAGTACCGAATCTTCCAGCGCCTCAACAAAGAGGGTTGCGGGCTCCTGTGAGATCAGGCTGCTGTAATCCGAAATCCACCAGTCTTCAATGGCAAAGGCTAATGTATGTTCTTTTCCTTCCTTATCGATAAGATACCCTCTTAATGCTCCCTTTACTACATAGCTTTTATGCATGCACACGAAACCCGGCTGGACAATAAATTGTCTTTTGCGCACCTTGGTTATCTTTAGGAAGGATTTGAAATGCGCAATTTCATCATCACTCAGATCAACATATCTGGATACGTATTCTATAATCGGGGAAAAATCATTCATTATTAATTCGCTGTTTATTTATTTTCTAAACTCCTCATTACATCTATGAATTTATGTCACTATTTAATTTTATCTGGAGACATAATCAGAGTTGAATTCTCCGATACCCACTATACTTCAAGGTTTAAACCGAAAAGGATCAAAAAGATTCAAGTGTATCTAACTGACTGGAGCATCACATTATAATTATAAGTTCTTAGATAGCGCTATTAAATTCACTGGGGCAATGTCAACAGCTACGTGCATATCATTTTTATCCGTGCTGCCTTTGTAGGGCAGTCCTTTAGGGGGAAGGGTCAAAATCTTAGTTTCCTGTGCATTGCGAATGATACCTTTTTCAAAGCCGCCAGGGGTGTACATATTTAATGCTTTGCAGGGAACTTGGCTTGTTATCTTGAAATAATGTACAATTCCTCTAGGGATCATTGCAAAGCTGCCGGTAACCAATTTGCGAATCTTACCCTCTATCCAGATTGTCATTTCTCCATCAATGATATAGAACATTTCGTCCATATCACTGTGGTAATGAGGTGGCGGCCCACTATTGAAAGGCATCGTTTGTTCTATAACACTTAAGTTATTATCAGTTTGGGCTGCCTGAGCCTTAATTACCCACAGGATGTCTAACATCCAATAGGCGGCGGGATTTTCATCATTAGTGATGAAAGGAAGTTGAGGATTATTCATGCTTTATAGTTTTTATGTTGTTAATTCATTATCGTGCACTGCTTCATAGTAACAGGATCAAATGATAAATTACAGTGCGTCTGATCTCGTTTGGTCGGAAAAAACATGAAAGCCTTACAAAAAAGATGCTCCCAGAAGTGTGGATAGATAAACATCAGGTTGCAGGTAGACACAAAGAGTGGGAGTTATATCTGCGCTTTTACTTACTGGTAATGAGTAATAATTTAAAGTTTTCTAGAAGTTTAAAGAATAAAAACAGCTGTAATTTTTATAAAATTATTCAGTGTTTACAGGGATTATAATGGAATGATGAAAAAAATATTGCAAAATATTTGTTTAAATGAAACTTTATTTGTTACATTTGTAAAAAGATTTACTAACGATGAAAGCTGACGCAAAATATACTACTGCCATTCATATCTGTCTTTACCTGCATTTCAGGGGAGAAGCGCTCTTGTCTTCAAAGGAGATAGGGGTGAGTGTTAATACTAATCCGGTTGTAATACGCCGCATAACGTCAGAATTACGTGCTGCCGGCATATTGGGGAGCGTGGCAGGAAAACAGGGGGGATTTCATCTGACCAAAAACGTAGAGCAGATCTCGCTGTGGGAAATTTACCTTGCTGTAAGTGACCGTGAGCTTTTCAATAAGCCTAAAGTAAACCCAGAGTGCCCGGTAAGCAGGAATTTATCGCAATTGGTGAATGCACCATTCAGCGCCGCTGAACTTGCGATGCGTCCTGTCCTTGAGAAACAAACCATAGCAGATCTTTATACGAAACTTCAACATGTCCTTGATTCAGAAAATCAATTAGTCAGTGTAGCGTGTAAATAAAAACACCTGAAAGAGCAGCGATAGCTCAGCTCTTTAAATGTAACTTTAAAAGTTTTATATTATATATTTAATCATATTCCATATTAAAAAGTACATCTTTAAATGTAACAAATAAAGTTTTATTAATCATTAAATTTAAGTATTATGAAAAATTCATCATCCACTTACCAAGGTAATTCCTTTCAAACTGAGAGCATTTCCAAAACTATTTTTTCCAGGATTACTACAGATCAGCTTAACAATGTTGGTACAGTAGCCACCCGCTATTCGCTGGTTGTACTGTTATTGAGCTTTGGGGTATTCAAATTTTATGCCTTTGAAGCTGAGGCAATTCAGCCCCTTGTAGCAAACAGTCCGTTTATGTCATGGCTGTACAGATTATTGAGTGTGGGACAGGTGTCTGCACTGATTGGTGCTGTCGAAATTGCCCTTGCCGTTCTGATAGCCATAAAGCCATGGCAACCAAAACTCTCTGCCTATGGCAGCTTTGGAGCTGTGCTTATGTTTATCACGAGTCTTACTTTTCTGATTTCAACACCGGGAATGTGGATAACCCAAGAGGGTCTTCCGGTACCGAGTGACGGAGGTTTTATACTCAAGGATATTGTACTTCTCGGCAGTGCCATCTGGACTGCAGCTGACGCGCTTATTGCCTACAATAAGAAAAAGTTACAGCATTAAAGAATTTCCTCGCTGCGGTGAAGGTTCCTTAATAAGCCAATCATAAATGTATTGGGAGGTATTTCAGTGAAAATATGCTCCAGATATTGAATCATATAATTTCCCGCGCAAGAGCAGATCATACATCAGATATTTTTTTTGTAAGGTTCTCAGATTTTCCCCGACTAAGCGGTAAAAGAACAAACAATTTATAATTGAGCAGGACCTTAACCGTAACGAAATATTTATGCCATGCATGGGAGCGACAGAAGATTTGACATAGAAGAGAAAAAGAAACTGGACCCCAGTAATTGGGTGGAAAAGTATGCCGATTATCTCTACAGCTATGCAGCAGTCAAGTTATATGACGACGAACTTGCAAGAGACCTTGTTCAGGAGACTTTCCTTGCAGCTCTTGAGGCTCAAAAGGGTTTTAATGGGCTGAGTTCTGAGAAGACCTGGCTTACTGCAATCCTTAAGTATAAGATTGCGGATGTATACAGGAGCCGGTCGTCGGGATTACGCAACAATGCACAGCGGGCTGCGCCAGAGCAGGAAGAAGATTTTTTTGATCATGATAACGGACACTGGAATAGTGGCCACGATCCTGCTGACTTCTTTTGCGAGCAGCCTGATATTTTGCAGGACAATGAATTTCAGGCAATACTTCAGGCATGCATGAAGAAGCTTCCAGCGCTTTGGCTGTCGGTATTTACGATGAAGCATGTCGATGAAGAACCCAGCGAATCAATCTGTAAAGCCATGGGGTTATCCTCATCTAATTTCTGGGTTATTATTCACAGGGCAAAGGTCAACTTAAGGTCGTGCCTTCAAAAAAATTGGATATAATTAAATGGAGATGGAAATATTAAGTGAGAGGGAATTAGAGAAAATAGCCTACAATTGCAAAAAAGCGACGATGCTTATCGAAAAGCAGCAAATAGAACGCATTTCGGCTATGGAGAAGTTTGAACTTGAGTTGCATCTAAAGGGCTGCCTTGCCTGCATCATATATATGAAGCAAAGCATCCTAATTAATGAAATGGTGCGGAATTTTTTTAGGAGACATCATCCGGATATAAAGCTGGATGAGGGTTTTAAGAAACTGCTCAAGATCCGCATCGAGGAGCATCTCAGGCAAAGCTGAGATTTCCAGATTAAATTAACGTGGGTAGTGCCAAAAGTATAATTGCAATTATTAATATAAAATGTGAACTTATGAAAATCAATCCAAACCAATCCGTTGCGCTGCTTTTAATGTTTAGCATGCTAACGGCCGTACTGTATTCCTGTCAAGATACAAAAAACAAGAATGAGCAAAGTGAACAAGTTGAAAAAGAAACAGTGTACGCCGAATTTGATGCTGACAATAATCTGATCCGTCCCGTAAATTATAGGCTATGGGTTTTTGCAGGAACAGCCACTACCCCAAAATCACATGACCCTAAAGCCATATTTCCTGATTTCCAAAACGTTTACATAGATCCTGCGGGCTATGCATATTGGAAAAAACACGGAACTTGGAAAGAAGGAACTATTCTTGTAAAAGAACTATTGCATGTTGGTGATACAACTTCATCCGTAGGAAATGGCTTTTTCCAGGGCGCGCATTTTGAACTCGCAGCTGCTGTAAAAGATAGCAAACGATTTCCAGACATGCATGATGGATGGAACTATTTCGGCTATGCGGATTTCAAAAAAAATAAGTTAAATGAAAAGTCTGCTCCATTAGGCCAACAGTGTGCGTCATGCCATGTTCAGAATGCCATTGACGGCGACGTATTCTACCAATATTATCCTGTTATCCTTGCCGCAAAAGGATATGGTGATGGGAATCCTGAGAATGAGAATACCCGTGAAGGCTTAGTACCGGATTATAAATACAAAAATCCGGTGTTAGCTCCAAAACCGATCAGTAAATAACTGATTTTGGTTTGCCAATAAAACTATATCCAAAAACATTGCACAACATACTATGACAGTCTACGACTCACTTTATTTGGATATTTTAAAAATAGGCAGGGCTAATGTTGAAAGTGGCCTATCATTTGTGACGCTTCGGGAGAAACTGGAGCAGAAGGGCTATGATTTTGGCAATTATTATATTGAGGTAGCTGTCAAAACCTGGTTCTACGATACTTTCCATCATGCCCTCAGTGATCATGGACCTATAGAATACCATGAACTGGACAGCCATCTGGAATGCAATTTCGTAATGAAGGGGGACGCCTGCCTAAAACTGGTCTCTTATAACAATTCATCGCTTAATAACAGGCTCACTCTATACTCAGTCATACTGGCCGGGATAGCACTTATAGCATCAATAATAGCCATTATTGTAAGCCTTTACTATTACTAAGGGCATGCCGTAACAGCTACAGCAATAGTTGCAAGCGTCCGGTACAAAAGAAAACCTATGGAAAATATAACTAAACTGGGGTTTGGAGGCGGCTGCCACTGGTGTACCGAAGCTATTTTTCAGGCCCTGCACGGCGTAATTAATGTGGAACAGGGATGGATAGCTTCGATTGCACCCTACGATGATTTTTCTGAAGGTGTTATTGTAAGTTTTGACAACAATATTATTCCTTATGATGTTCTCATCGAGATACACCTGCTGACTCATAGCAGCAGCAATGAGCATAAAATGAGGGCCAAGTACCGATCGGCACTATATTATTTTGATGATAATGACAGCGCAGGCCTTGCTGATAGCTTGGCACGACTCTCCACTGAAAACAAAACCCATTATATCACTCAAATACTGCCTTTTCAGGAATTTAGGGTGAATGTAGAAAGTCAGCTGAACTATTACAGTAAAAACAAAAGTGGACCTTTCTGTCAACTTTATATCAGTCCAAAAATCAGCTTATTAAGGAGCAGGTTTGCTGTGAGGGTCAGAGACGATTTTTAATTACACCCAAAAGGATTTTAACCTTACATCTTAAAGCAAAAAACAATGAAAAGAATTGATACGACATATGAATTCGACGGTCTACTCGTGCGATATGGGAGCCATTCCATACCGCTTTTCCTTATCCGCAATAAGGAAATTATCGACCAGCTAACTGGCATGCAGAGTATGGCCCAGCTAGAAGATCGAACAAATACATTTCTGCATTATGAAAGAGGAAAAGGTTAATGCGGCATCCTATGATGCACAGCCGACACGCTACATTTTGGTTGACGGTCACAGCGCAGGCGCACCGAGCTGCCCCTTTGGGAATATAAAGCAACTGGTTGGATATGATACTAAAGATAAGGTATTTGTAAGATTTACTAAGTCAGTATACCAAAGGCTAAGGAATCAAATACTGGTTGCACCAGTTTTAAATACAGATGGTACAATTGAAAATAACCTTTAAATTAATATGTTATGATTGACTGGAATGACGTTATCAGGTTTGCTTCGGGCGAAAATCCAAAACCACTTACAAGGGTAGAGATGACCGATGAGAAGTGGAAGGAATTATTGACGCCCGATTCTTATTTTGTAACCAGGCAGAAAGGAACAGAGAGGGCCCACAGCTCGGAGATGTGCAGCCTATTTGAACCTGGAAGGTATAAGTGCATTTGCTGCGGTACACCCTTATTTGACGCATCAGAAAAGTTTGCAAGCAAGTCGGGATGGCCTTCTTTTACCCAGCCTATAGCAATAGAGAATATAGCCCATAAAAAGGATAAGGGCTATGGTATGGAAAGGATAGAGGTTTTGTGCAATGTATGTGACGCACATCTTGGGCACGTCTTTCCTGACGGACCCGCACCAAGTGGTCTACGATACTGCATAAATGCAGTTGCCATGGAACAAATCAACGAATGATTCACTATTTTTAAAAACGCATTTAAAATCTAATACTATGGAAAATATACGAAAAGCATATGTGGCAGGTGGCTGTTTCTGGGGCATGGAAGACCTCTTCAGAGTACGCCCTGGAGTTATAGATACGGAAGTGGGCTATCTGGGAGGGCAAAATGATGACCCAACCTACAAGAATCACCCCGGCCATGCTGAAGGTATCGAGATTACTTATGACGCCGATATTACTTCTTACAAGGAACTGCTGGATTATTTTTTCACCTTACATGACCCAACGACTGTCGACAGGCAGGGCAATGACAGAGGTGCAAGTTATCGCTCGGCATTATTTATACAAAATGAACATGAGGCGGAAGTTGCCATGGAGGTTATTGGTATCGTCGATGATTCGAAACGCTGGCCTTCGAAGGTAGTTACTACCCTTGAGCCATTTACAAAGTTCTGGCCTGCAGAAGAGTACCATCAGGACTACCTGATTAAGAATCCCGGAGGTTATAGCTGCCATTTTGAACGCTTCGGAAGTTACCTATAAGTTGACAAATATTTTAACAAAATCAATATCCAATAACTAATTTATAAATCTATGTTTGCAATAGCCTTTTCCCTTATCGCAAGCCTGAGTTATGGCAGCGGCGACTTTATGGCAGGTCGTATTGCCAATAAGCTTCCTTCTGCTCTGATTGTGCTTATTACCCAGGGGATGCAGGCAATCCTTGTTCTTGGGTTGGCACTTTTCAGCGATCAGCCTTTTGCTATGACGGCCCTTGTCTGGGGAATAGTAGGTGGCATTGCAAACGGAACAGCTTACATGTTGTACTACAAGGCGCTTACTCTCGGGCACGCAGGAGTAGTGGCGCCATTAGTAGCATCCAGCTCTATAATTCCTGTAATCATTTCACTGCTTTCAGGATCAATTCCCAACGCCTATGTGTTTGCTGGTCTTACTGTAGTACTAATTGGTGTTGTTGGAATGACCTACAACAATGAAAGGGAGGTCGATGCCTCAATTCCCATGTGTCGCGGCGTTGTAATGTTGATTTTATGGAATCGGCCCCGGATTGTCATCCGCCCTGCCCAGTGTATAATGCTGGCTTTAGGTTCTGCCATTACATTCGGGCTGGCGTTCACCATTGCCAGTCATGGTGTAGAGATCTCGGGCAGCAGTGTCAACTGGATGGTTTGGGGTTTCCAGCTTGGGACTTTACCAATAAGTATTACCTCTTTGCTAATCGGAAAATTTCCATGGAGAAAGTCCCTGAACAGCGCTGACACATTAAAGGCTTTGTCTTTTGTCATGCTGCTGAACATGGGCGGCGACTTTCTTGTTGCATACGCATTCCGAAGTGGTGTTTTAGGAATAGTAAGTGTTCTGGCCACCTTGGGACCGGTAGTTACGATACTCCTCTCTAATATGCTGCTTAAGCAGCGTCTTTCTTTGCGCCAAAAGGTAAGTGCAGCTGTCATCATGTGCGGAACACTCGTAATTGCCTATTTCCGATAGGATGTGTAAACAAAATAATTAATTATGTTAGAAGCTAAAGCATCCCTGCTTGTAATTGCAGATATCAGCGGATTTACCCGCTTTGTCAACGAGACTGAGATCACCCACAGCCAGCATATCGTTGCTGAACTGCTGGAGGCTGTGATTGCTGCTGATTTTTTGGGTTTGACCGTAGCAGAGATAGAAGGGGATGCTGTGCTCTTCTACCGATATCAACGTATGGCCTCCCGTGCTGAAGTGTTGCAGCTTTCAGAGCGTTTTTTTCTGGCTTTTCATAATCACCTGTCACGATACCGGGAGTCAAGAATATGCCACTGCGGGGCATGTGCCACTGCTGAAGATCTTACCATTAAAATCATTGCTCATGCCGGTCCGATAGAACTGTTGAAAGTACGTGGGTTCCGCAAGCCATTTGGTATTGAACTCATACGTCTGCACAGGCTGCTGAAAAATGCTATTCCTCACCAGGAGTACCTGATGCTGACATCACAGTTCAATACCTACACTGAATCCAAATCGCTTACCGATCCCACGTGGCTGGATACCTTCCAGGATCAGTCGTACTATGAAGATCTGGGAAACCTGACCTACACGTTCCATCCGCTGTCGTCGCTGCGTTCAAAATTGCAGCCCTCTAGACAGTTTAATAAACCATTTATAATGCCTAATCCTGTTGTGCGGGAGAAATTGCTGAACCATGCTGCAGAAAAGCTTCATAAACTTCTTATCAATATTTCACTGCTTCCCGATTGGGACAGAGAAGTAAAGAAGGTATTTTCCATAACACAACAGCTCAATCGGGTTGGCACAAGGCATGTCTGCGTTCTTGATTCCCACAATCTTAAAATTGAAACAGTGTCTAATCCCTGGCCGGATAAGATAGTTTATGCCCAGCAGATACTCAATGCGACTATTGTAAGGAAAATGCTTTATTACATTATTCTCGAACCTAGAGGTAATGATACCTATACTCGCGTAGAAGTACATTATTCACACTTTCCCATTATTGGCAGGTGGATTAATAATTGGGTACGTAAAAAAGCAGGCCTGCATGCTGAAAATATACTTTACTCGCTAAAGATGTATAACTTTTAATTACATAGTGGAAATGGATTCTCTACTAGATTTCGGCTACAAATACACCGTTTTTGGCTACAGTTACTGCTAAATATAAGATGACCTTTACAATCTTAAATCAATATAATATCATGAAAAAAGAAGATACACAAACCCTTTACGAAATCACTTTTATAACATCCAATGCTTGTTCCAAGTTTGAGCAGCGGCATAATTTTATTGAACTGATCTTTATCCGTTCAGGGACAGGTAAGCATTATCTAAATCATTCAGAATGCGATTATTATCCTGGCCATCTTTTTTTGATCACACCTGAGGATACACATCATTTTGAAGTGGAAAACCAGACTGATTTTTTTTTCCTAAGATTTAACAATATTCAAATCGAGAAAAATAATTTCAGCAGACAAAATTTAGAAGGATTGGAATATATTCTAAAGAATGCCAGTCATATTAATGAGTGTATTCTAAAGAACGTTTTTGACAAGGGGTTTGTACCTTGGGTCATTGAGGCAATTTACAAGGAACAAACGGTAAAGGATTTATATACAGAGGACATGGTACATGAGATGGTAAACACCATGCTCATTATTGCTGCAAGAAATATTGCAAAGATGTAAAGCAGATTATGCAAGGAGGTTAATATATACAGGGAAATGTATAGTGGCATGCTGTAGTAATTAAAAAGGGAATAAACAGCTCATCCTTTTGTCATTCCCGAAATAATACGTTTTCTATGACTCATTCCCCAATCTGCTATTGTATTGGTAAGTTGTTTAAGAGAATTGCCGTATTCTGTAATGCGATATTCTACGGCGATAGGCGCAGTGTTTAACACTATGCGTTCAATGAGTTCATTTATTTCCAAATCCTTCAATTCACGGCTGAGCACTTTGCCGGAAATGCCATTTACTTCTTTCAGTAATTCGGAATAGCGCATCGGTTTATAACACAAACATGCAACGATAGACATTTTCCATTTTCCATTTAAAATATCCATCGTATCGCTTATTGCCAGTATTTTATGGCTGCAATCTTTAATCGGGTTGTATTTTAATTCCATAATAATAGAGTGGTTACCTATTTGTCACTATAACTTTTTGTCACTTAGTGACAAATATACACATAACAACTATAGCTTTGCAATTAAATTATATAAATATGGAACTAATCAAAAATTTACAATGGCGTTATGCCGTTAAGAAATACACAGATGAAATAGTCAATGAAGATAAGATTGATCAAATCATCGAGGCCATTAACCTTAGCGCTTCTTCCTGTGGGATACAGCCTTATCGCCTGATTGTGGTAACGAATCCTGAAATAAGACAAAAATTAGGTGAAGGATCCTTCAATACACAGATCCAAGCTTCTTCTCATCTGCTTGTTTTTGCCGCTTTTAATAAGATAACTAACGAATACATTACAGATTATGTGGCAATGATGGAAAAACAGCGCGATTTGGAAAGCGGAGCTCTAAATCCTTTAAAGGATGCCGTGTCTTCTTTTTTTTCCACTCAAACTCCAGAGCAACACTCAATTTGGTCGGCCAAACAAGCCTATATTGGCCTTGGAACTGCCTTAATCGCAGCTGCTGAACTTAAAGTTGATGCTACTCCTATGGAAGGCTTTGATCCGGAATTATTTAATAATGTATTGGGTTTGTCAGAAAAAAATCTTCACGCTTCGGTAATTATTTCTTTGGGCTATCGTGATGCTGCAAATGATTATCTGGCTTCAATGCCAAAAGTTCGCCTGCCAATTGACCAATTTTCAACAAAAGTAAAATAATTTGCCCTCGGGATTATTTAATCGGCGAGCGCATAGCGCATGTTTTAAGTCGATACGCTGCTCATCTCGCAGTTTATCTCTCAAGTCCGATATCACTTGCAACAAACGGAGCAATCTTAGGAGCAGATAGTGGCGTATTGAAAGTTTAATAGTAATGAAATAAGCCATTGGATTCCAATGGCTTCTTCAGTAAACCGTCTGGAACATTACCACTTTGTAATAATCATTTATGCCTTTATGTGTGAATGTTCATTTAATTAATCGCACACTGCAGTGTTATAATTGCTATCCTAAACATCGGTTGTGATTTTAATTTTGTGTTGTGCACCCCATTTAGACAATGCGGTGATAATATCCTTCAGGGATTGGCTGTATTCCGTTGGGGTATATTCCACCACGACAGGGGTTTGGTCAGCAAATACCTTTCTTTCTATCAGATAGTTGACTTCTAATTTTTTCAATTCGGCAGAAAGCACTTTTGCAGAAATACTTTGCATGGTTCGTTGTATTTCATTGAACCTCGTATGTCCGCCCAAAATTGCAATCATGACCCTGATGGTCCATCTGCCTCCAAGGACATATAGTGCGTCTTCAGTTGCCGTAAGGCGATTGGTGCACTGCACCTGTGAATACTCCAGTTTACTTGTTGCCATATTTGTGTGTTTATATCCGCTAACTATAAAGTAACTACTTACATTTCGGTAACTACTCTCTTTCAGTAAGTAAACATAGTTAATTTTACAGTATTAAATAAAACAAAATGAAAACAACTAAGATTATCTATTACGCAACTACCGGAATCATTTCAGGGATGATGCTGTTCATCGCATTTGAAACCCTTACGAAACCTGAAGTCAAAGTTTCGATGGCACATTTGGGGTTTCCAGATTATTTCCGGATTGAACTCGGAATTGCAAAAATTATTGGTGCAGTGTTTCTTTGGCTGCCTTTTCGTGTTCTAAAGGAGTTCTCCTATGTTGGCTTTGCAATCATGTTTGCTTCGGCATCGTATGCCCACCTTGTAGTAGGTGACCCCTTGAATAAGACAGCAGCGGGAATGATTTTCCTCGCCATTTTGATTGTGTCGTATGCATGCAATGTAAAACTGCAAAAAAAAGTAAAAATTACTAACAATCCGTAAAAGTGAAATTATGATTCTAGTTACAGGTGCAACAGGAAATTTTGGCTCAAAGGCCATCGCACATTTATTAAAAAAGGGAGTGCCGGCAAATGATATTGCGGCATTGGCAAGGATTAAGGATAAAACCAAATCATTAGAAGAACAGGGTATTGATGTAAGGATGGGCGATTATGATGATGTTGATTCGATGGTAAGCGCCTTTACAGGAATCGACCAGCTGCTGTTGGTCTCCAGTAGTGATCGTGGCGCGATTGAAAACCGCACAAGACACCACATCAATGCCATCACTGCCGCTAAAGAGGCAAAAGTCAAGCATGTCTATTATACGTCTTTTATACGGAAGGAGGGTCATGAAAATTCAGCCATCGCCAGTTTTCAAAATGCTCACATGGAAACAGAAAGGTTTCTGAAGGAAAGCGGCTTGAACTACACCATTCTTCAAAACGGGATCTATCAGGAAATGATCCTTGCATTCGCAGGGGATAAATTGGCCCAGACCAATACTATTCTATTCCCTGCTGAACACGGTAGGGCTACTTGGGTGCTTCGTGAAGAACTTGCCGAAGCGGCAGCTCAGGTGCTAACAACAGAGGGACATGAAAATAAGAGTTATGTTTTGACCAATACAGTAGCAATAGGTTTTGATCGGATAGCTGCATACATTTCCGAAACCCTGGGTAAGGACATAAAATATACTGTTCCGGACGTTAAAACCTTTAGTGAAAATCTCAAAGAATCAGGTGTCCCTGATATGTATATAAATATGATGACAATGTGGGGTACTGCTATTGCAGAAGGCACGATGGATATAGAAGACAGTACTTTAGAACTTTTACTTGGAAGAAAGCCAGCCAGTGTACAAGAATTCATAAGGAAGATTTATGGTTAAAGTGGTTTCATTTCTATCGTGAACCTAGATTTTACGGATTGAAGTTTCGTCCAATAATATGGCTGGACTGTCCGCAGGAAGCTTGGCCGATTTTGAGAGAATGGAATATTCCGGTTCAAATTGTATTCCTAAATGAGAATGCATTACCTGCTTTAGCGTTTTAGCTAGCAAGAAAACATTACTTCAAAACAAAAAAATAGCGCCATTGGATTCCAATGGCGCTGTTTGTCTTTCTTGTGGGATTTATAAAGTTTCGAATCTGGACTTGATAACTCACGATTTTGCTAATTTTTTTAATTGCTAATATACTTTGTGCCACGTTTCTTTCACAAAAGCAAATTACTGAAATGTCGGTACAGTTTTAGTTTTCCATCTGTTTCATATCTTGCAATAGTAGTTTGGCTTTTTATACCTAAAATAGCCATCGCTTTTTAGTGTTAACATATTGTTTCATGTCTTTAATTTTTAATTTACATAGGAAAAAAAATGATGCTCTTTTGTTTTCTATTTCGTTTTGGCAGATAAGTAATATATCCGTAGTCACTTAGTTCACGTATACATTTATGATAGGTTACAGGCCCGCTTATTTTAGCTATCTTCATTATTTCATATCTGTATGCTTCAATGGGATTTGTAAAGCCATGGTTTGCTCTGAATTGCAGTAGTGCAGCATATATACCAATATGGGTAATGCTGATACGGTAATCTTTTTCGATTGCCTTAAAAAAATCAGATAAGGGCTGTAGGGTTTCCATTATTTCTAATTTATCAAATGACACGCATACCATTACTTTTTAAATGATTTTCCTGATGGCTCTCGTTGGTTTTTTGTATTTGTTTTACTGTTTCCATTGTTTTATTGCCCAAAGCTGTTGAGAGCGTAATTTTTCTGGAATGCTCATCATAAATGATTACCGATTTAAACTGAGGATTTGCTTCAATATAGAACCGATGTTCATTTCCATTTTTAATCAAGGTTACAGGCAAACGATTTCCTTGTTTTAAAGAATCTTTTAATTTATCTGCTTCTATTTTACTGGTTAATTCCTTTAATGGTAGTTGCTGTATCGCTTTTTCCAGATCATAGCCATATCCTGAATTAAATTCTTTTATACGGTGATTGCCTGTCGCGTCTTTGTCATTAAGATCCAGCTGTATCCAGGATTTATCTTTTTGAACTGCCCGGCCCGCTAACAAATTATAAGCCTGTATTGTGTCAACAGAATTCCCTTCCTGTAATTTGAAATATTGACTTCTATTTTCTTCAGGTTTTAGTTCATTTTGCAAAGTGGTTTTATAACCATCAAATTGATATTTTCCACTTTGGTCTTTAGAAAAAGATAACTCATGATCCAATCTTTCCTTTTCGTTGATGTAATAGGAAACGGGAATATTAAAGTGCTCGTGACCTAACTTGATTTGCTGTTCAATTTTATCCGATAAATCTTTAAAACCAATACGCTGCACCTGTTCATGCAGCGATTGATTATTTTTTTCTTCCTCTTTTGCATCCTTGCGCACCGCAATTTGGTTTATGATTGGCGCAACGAGAAGTTTACGAACAAAACGAACTAACAAATTAGGATAAAGCTGTTTTAGAATCTTGTTTTTTTCCTGTTTGAGCAACTGCAAAGCAAAACGTTCATCTAAATTTGTAGTGCCCTTATACTTTGTTCCAATACGTTCGTAGTGGTGCAGCTTTTCTTTAAGGAGTGATCTATTGTTGGAAAGACTGAAATTAAACAGCTTACTAAAGCGCTCTTCCCTGGAGTGCCACTGTTTTAATTCCATCTCGACTCTGTTAACGGGAAGTTGTTCGCTCATAATTACTGATTACATGGATTGACTTTTCTTCTTTTTCTTAGCTTCCTTTGGCGCTTCAGGTCCATCATCTTCGGCTGTTTGGTTTTGCTTTTTACTGCCTTGTTTCTCTGAAGTCCGCTGGCTTTCGGATTGTTTTTCTTCTTGAGCATTACGGTTATCAATTCGTTTCATATTATTATCATAGATATTAATTGTTTTAAATTGCGGGCTGGCTTCAATATACTGCTTGATCTCATTGCCTTCTTTTAAGAAAGTAGCGCTCTGCAGATTTCCCTTTTTCAAAGAATTGATCAAGTCTTCTTTGTACTTTGGGGTTTCCAGTTCTTTAATCGGATGTTTGGACAGTGCTGCCTCTATATCATAACCGTAATTCTGGTGGTAATGGTTTAGTTTAAAGTTTCCATTAGTTTCGGATTGTTTGAAGTCCATTTGAATCCAGGAATTGTAAACTTCACCCTCTTTACTGGTGAGATCTTTATTGACCGATCTGCCTTCCATAAGATTGTAAGCTTCTTTCATGGTTATGTTACTGCCTTTATTGATATAAAAGGTTTGCTCCAAAGATTCTTTAGAATTTTCTTTTTGCAACTCCAATTTATAAGAATTAAAGAAATACAGATCACTTTCTTTCGACTTGTTGAAATTTAATGTCGCTGTAGCCGTATCATTACCATATTGCGTATTATGTGTCAAAGTAAAATTAGGCTCTTCCTTTTGCATTTTTTCCTTTAATTGAGATTCCAGTGCTTCACCGAAACCGGTATACTTAATCTGATCTCTTAAGTATTCAAAATTTTTCTCGTTCATGATTTCAATTTTTTAATTATTAAATAGTTTATAGTTTAGGAAGTACAGTTACCTGTACCAGTTTTTTATTCTTGACATTCTCTTCTAAATGCCTCCCGCCATTTTTTTCCATTAGCTGTATGGCTAAATATTTTTTTTCCGGAATTGTAAATTTTGGCAGCGCAAATACAAAGATGTTTTCTGCTTCAGCTTCAATTTTATCAATATTATTCAGGATATAAATGGGTGTAATTTCAATTTCCTGTGAAGCAGTACGTTTTATTTTTTTAGTGTCGCGAATAAAAAAACGAAGCTGGTCGATCTCATAGTTGATTTTAGAATAGTTCGTTACCTTTATCCTATAATACATTACTTCGTCACGAATAAATATTCCATTGAGCCTAAAATCAATATCGTATTTACTTTTCTTTTGACCTCGCAGCTTTTTTTTGTCGTATAAGGCTAACTTTGAATATTCCTCAATATTCTGATCATTAATAATTGCATCTGAAAAATAAATTTCGTGTCCATCAGGCTTCGTTTTATTAAGGGTAAGATTCAGTTGCGGAAAATCTTCATTATAATCCAATACGAAAGAGTAGAGTTTGCCATCTGCAGTAACTACCGTAAGATTGGTCTGGAAAAATCCTTTTTGGGCAGCTTTGATCTGAAGAATATTTTCCAGTCCTTTTGCTTTTTGTACGAGTATATCGGGACTTCCTTTGTCAACACTTTTTATGGCAAAAGGAAATACAATATTGGTCGTTTTTGAATAGGCTATCATTAGAGAGTCTGATTCTGTTTTGGATAAACGATTTTTACTTGTTTGCTGTGCAAATACACCGATGGTCATAAGTAATAAATACCCCATCACCAATAGTTTAAAATTTTTCATCTGTATTATTTTTAGTTTTTAATTGGAATTATTTTGTTTCTGCTTTTCATCGTGCAGCAGTACTTTATAACCTGCTTTTACAACTACTTTAACCAGCTTTACTTTTTTACTTAGAAGGCTTTTTGCCGCTTCAATTCCGGCTCCTGCCGCCTGAGCTCCCCAGGAGTCGTCAAGTGATGCAACTCCCAAAGTTTGCATGGAACGATCAGCAGAAGCTTTGGCTACATCACGATTAATAGCTCCTGGAATATAGATTCCAACAAGTCCATCCATATCGTAAACAGACAAATCAACTGGGAATAAGGAGTTGTTGTATCTGATACTGCTGATATTGATTGTTAATCTTTCTCCTTTTAAAGAAGCTGTTCCAAACAGAAAATTGTCTTTTACGATTTTAACTCCGTTTATGAAAATGTCATTCATGAGTCGGAATTTAACTGTGGATCCATTTACAATAGTTTGTGTTTCGTGGATAATAGCTTCTACAGCATTCTGCATTAAATTATCATTCTCAGCTTCATCGAGAGAATAAAATCTATTCAGTCCTGACTCAGTATGATTCACAGTTTTGTTTTGTAAAGAAGAGACTGGATCCTCCTGCTCCTTGGTGGAAATAGTAAAGACTTGTCCACGTTCAGCCTGGGACGCTTTTTTAAATTTTTCCTGTACCCTATTGGGATGCTGGATATCCAAAATACTCTCCAGCATTCCACCCAACTGCGTGAGTTCTGGATCTTGACTTTCCTGACCCTCATTCATGGACTGCATCATTTGTTCGAGCCTGTCAACATCATTGGAATGCACTGCCGTTTCATTTGATTTTACGTTTTTTACATAATCTCTGTTTTGCTCTGGAATTGATACTGGAGTATTGATTGCTTTTTGTAATGCTTCCAATTTTTGATGTACTTTTTCTTCGTTTGGATCACGATAAACGGATTTGTTTAAGCCATTTCGTTCTTTTCTATGGGTAACAGCACTGCTATCTTCGGTGGAATCGATCTGAAAGGACTGGCTCAAATAATTCGGGTCTTTTTTGATAAGTTCATCAAGCTTAGCTGAATCAAGCGCTGCCAGATCGTAGTAATTCATCTTATCCAGCGGAAGTCCTTCTTTCAGTTTCGCATTGGGAAGTTTTAGATTAAAACCTTTTTGCTGTGTGATTTCTGAGTTGGCAGCATCCATTTTTCCACCACCTAATGCCCAAAAAATGGCAGTTAGAAATGGTAAAGCCAATATTGGCAGTACCAATAGCATCTTACGCTGTTTTAGTACTTTTAGAGATTTTGTGTTTTGTTCCATGATATTAATTTTTAAGATGTGAGTAATAATAATTTTCGATTATTGTTAAGCTGTCCAGAAGTCCGGGCCGGTCTGAAACAATACTGTCATACGTTTTTTTTCCTGTGGGACTTCGCGTCAGACTATCCATATATTTCCTAAAACTTGTAATTTTTTTAAATTCTCTTTTACTAATAACTTCATTGAGTTCAAGAGGCTTTTCTTTTAATGGTATTGAATTCGCTGGTTTGGTTATAGGGATTACAGTAATATTTTCAGTTGGATTACCTGAAAAACTTTTCACAATCAGATAAATACTGCATCCGCCTGCAAACACTATAAAGGCGAATAGAATCACAATCCAGTTAAGACGTGTAAAATGAGCCGTTTTAAGTTCGAGCCAATGGGCGCATTTATACTGTAATCGCAGATTAGCCTGTTCAAACTTTTGGCATAGATTATTTTTAGCCCTTTCCATAACATTGTTTTTTTCGCTGTTTCTTTTATAAGTGAATTTCATGATGTGCAGCTTTATTATTTTCTGTTTTCAGTACTTATATCGCTATTCTCAATAGTATTCCACCGCTCGATTAAAAAGCCATGTGGATTGTTGTCGCTTCGCGACACATTACGAAGGTTTCCTTCGGTTATGAGATTTCGATGTGCAATACTGGTAGTGCGTATAATATTTTGAGTAGCGTAACATCTGAATCCATACGGATAGTTGTTAAGGTCAATGCTCACACTGTCAATCTGAATGGTCTGACTGACGTTTCCCGATATGATACCGGAGTAGTAACCATTTTCCTTTAAATCATCGTAAACCCTTTTTGCACTATCATCCGCCAGATAAAGCGCTTTGGTTACATTGCTTTTAATTACTTTATCATCCGGGTCAAGTGTAAAAAACAGTTTATGGAAGGTTTTCACATGATCTCTGGCTTCTACGGGAATATTATCTTTTCGGTCTGAAGCGTAGGCTTCAAGTGCTTTTCCGTTAGCCAGTATATAAACCTTGTTCTGCATTTGCGATACGAGTGTGAAACTCTTATAGAGTGAAAAGCAGCTAATCAGGATACACCCAGTAATGACAAGCATCGTAAAACTGCGAACATGACGAAAAGCAGTGTCAATATTTTTCATTTTACTAAACATAAGTTTTGAATTTAGGATTAAGATTTACCTTTTAACTTATCGGCCATATAATTCTCCTTGTCTTTGAAGTAGGGTGCAGAATTACCGGAATTCGCCATGCTCTGATACATACGTCCGGCAGCATTCCCCATTGCATCAGCTGCCATTGTGGTGCCTTGAGATGCAGTACTCATCACTGAAGTTGTAGAACTGCTAAACATACTGGTCACTTTTTGTCCGAGTGCACCGCCACCTCCGGCATGTACGATGTAATTAGCGACTGACGGGACTGTGAAATATCCAATAATGCCAATAATCATAAACACCAGATAAGCAACATCAGTCCTGCTAAAGAAAGTATCGCCATATTCTCCAGCTTGGACAATGTCCAACTTTAGCATATTCTCCTGAATTTTCCCGATGATGCTGCCAAATATATTAGCGACGGGAAGCCACAAATAAATATTGATGTAACGTGCCAGCCAGACGGTAAGGGTATGCTGAAAACCATCAAAAACCGAAATGCCGAAAACGATTGGACCTAAAATAGAAAGTACCACCAATTGAAAAGTACGCAGTGTATCGATGCATAGCGAAGCAGCTTCAAATAATACACGCAGTACCTCGCTCATCCATTCTTTTACTGAATTTCGGAAATTATAAGAGGCTTTGCTCATCGCAAATTTGATGTCATTTCCAATACCATCCAGCATTCCCTGTCCACTCGGATCTGCGTCATCATGGGTATATCGGTACCATTTATCCTGATCGCCGCTTCCTGTAGAACCTACATACATTTTCCATGGATCTGTTTCTTTAAGTGCTTCTTCTTTTTCTTTAAGCAACCTTTCAATCGCTTTATTTGATCCCTCTACCATTGCAGCTGTTGATGTAACAGTAGGTTTCATTACACCATTAATCATATACAGGACAGACGGGAAAATCATAATGCAAAACCCGATAACAAAAGGACGAAAGAGCGGATAGAAGTCTATGGGTTCGGCACTTGCAATATGCCTCCAAACTCTCGAGGCGATATACCACATCGCTGCAAAACCGGCAAGACCTTGACCGACGCCAATGAGATTACTACACAAAGGCATCATTTCCTCATACAATTGTTCCAGCACGCTATGCAGGCCGTTCATGTCGTCTGCTATTCCTTGTGCGTGGCTCATAAAGGGGGATAAAATCATTATTACGACAAGTGATATGTGCTTATTTATCTTTATCATGGCTGTAGAGATTTAATTGTTTAGCTTATAAATACTCCGCATTGACTGCATATCATTACGCTCTTTGGCACGTTGTAAAGCAAGTACATACGTAGTGTTGTTGAAGTTTCTCAGGAACAAAAGTTTGTCCTGCATATCGGCGTATATTTTGTCAATAGAAGCCAGCCTTTCGTCATCTGACATTCGCATTTTATTAGCAGTAATCACCGAGGTCAATTCGTCAAGATTTCTAAGACTTTGTTTAAACAGATTATCATACACTCTTTCGAGATAGGCGATTTCTTCAGGATTGAAATTTTTGCTATCCCTAAAGCGGTTAAAAGATGATTTGTGTTCTTTTACCAGCAGCACCTGATAATTGACAATATCTCCGATACGCTTGTAGTTTCGTACTGTTGGACTGACCTGCATCAGCGCATCGAGAAATGTTTCATGAAGGCTGAAGTTTCCTTCAGACAAATCCTTTATCGTATTATAACCGCCGCTCAGAATTTCATAACCTTTTTTCATGTCCTTTAGAATCTGTTTGAACTGAGCCAATTTTTCTATGTTCAAAATCAACTGCTGGATTTCCTGTTTTTGGGCTGTTACTTTAGACGGAAGTAAAAAAAGAATAAATACAGTTCCTATAATCAGTATTTTTTTCATGGTAAGTCAGTTTTTATGCCGTTTAGGACACGGCTGTTTTTAGCTTCTTTTAATTCGGCTGCTTTTGATACAGCTAAAATTTTAGTTTGATTACTGAAGCTCTCAGAGAAAGTATAATTATCAAGCATATTCTGGTAAATCATATCAATGCGTTTCACTCGCTCGTCATCTTTCATTTCGAGTTGTCCGTCCGTAATTATTGTTAGAAGCTCATCCAGATTGTCATCACAATTTTTGATTAATCGTTCAAATACTCTTTTGATATAATCGATCTCATCTCCATGAAACAAATCATCCTGCCGGATTTGCTGATACAAATTTTTGTAGCTTTTTATGATTTTGATCTGGAGGGCTGTAATTTCAGCAACCTTTGCGTACTTTTTTATTTTGGGGTTGACTGCCTTAAGGGAATTCAGGTAATCCGTATGAAGATTAAATTCTCCACGCTTGAAATCTCCTATGGTATTCAGTCCTTTTTTAACTACTGAATAACCTTTTTGAGCATATCCGACATACACCTGCAGGGCTGCAATTTGCTGTAAAAGCACCTTTTGCTGTTTGGCTTGTGCCTGAAGATTTCCTGTAGTGAGTGCAGTAAAAAGCACTAGTAAAAATATCTTTTTCATGATTTTTTAGGTTGTTTACGGAATTCCGTAAAATTGTTTGATGGATTTGACATCATGCTCTGTTTTGGATCTTTGAAGACTCACCATTATATTCTGCCTGTTAAAGAGTGTCAGGTCATCATAATTGGCATCAATCTGATCTGCAGCACTGTTTATGATCTCCAGCCTTTTGGCATCACTCATCTGAGTAGTAAAAGAATCCAAGACCATGAAAATCTGATCGATATTTTTCAGGCTTTCATCTAATATTCCCGAGTATACACTTTGCATATAATTGAGTTCGGTTGCATTAAAATGAGCATCCTTTTGAAACAGGTTCCAGGCTCTTTCATATTCCTCTACCAAACGAACTTGCTTTTTACTGATATCTTTGATACGCTGGTAATAGGTTATAATGGATTTGACTTTTGCCAGTTCCTCATAGTAATTTTTGTATAGGTCTTTTTGTTTTTGTGTACACTCGGATATCTCGTCCAATTTTAGTCTGGATAAAACATTTTCGATTTTTTTCTGTGCATTCTGAAGCCAGATAGTTTTGTTCTGCAGTTTTTGAATCCTTAGGTCAATAGCCTTAATTACCTTTTTAGCAACCGCTTTTACGATTTCTAAAATCGGTATTGCTGCAACTGCTGCCGGTCTTGCCGGAGTGCTTATCAGTAAAAAGCACAACACGTAAATCGTGATTTTAATTTTTGCTTTCATATTATTGTTGTTTAGTTTTCATTTTTCATGTATTCGGAATCAATAATTTAATTTTGTCCCTCATACTTGCTAGCGCAAGTCAATAGCTAATGCCGCAATGCCTTTTCTGATGTCTCCATCAAATTTCTTGGCATACGCCTGTACTTTTACTTTTTCAGTTTCCTCGGTGGTGTAGGCCAAATATTCCTCCAGCGACACCTCTGTACGGTACACTTTAGATTGCATGCCTCCCAGGGAAATAAATACTTCCTTATATTTTTTATCAGGATCATTGGCTTTGTTTACAGATAATACCAATGCTTTTTCTTTATCAGTAAGCCCAAGGAGTTCCTGAATTTGTTCGAATTTATTTTGATATTTACTTTGATCCAGTAATATTTTGCAGTCACTATTGTTAATAATAGCCTGCTTGACTACTGGGGAAGAAATGATATCTTCGACTTCCTGAGTCACTACAATGGCTTCACCAAAGAATTTACGCACAGTCTTGAATAAATACCGTATGTAATCTGCCATACCTTCTTTGGCAATTGCCTTCCAGGCTTCTTCAATCAGGATCATTTTTCGAATCCCTTTAAGCTTGCGCATTTTACTAATGAACACTTCCATGATGATGATCGTCACCACGGGAAAAAGTATCGGATGATCTTTGATGTTATCGAGTTCAAAAACAATAAATCGTTCTTTTAAGAGATCAAGATTCTCGGTAGCGTTGAGCAGGTAATCAAATTCGCCTCCCTTGTAATAAGGGCGAAGTACATAAAGAAAATTGTTTACATCAAAATCCTTTTCCTTTACTTTATCACCTTCCAGTATAATTACAAACTCGGTTTTCAGAAATTCATAAAAGCTGTCAAAACAGGGAAATAAATCCAAATTGCTGTCTAACTTTTCATAGTATAATTGAAGTGCATTGGACAGTGCCACATACTCACTTCGATTGAAGGTTTCATTGTCTTTTTTCCAGAGTGCCAGGAGCAATGTTTTAATACTTTCTTTTTTCTCTGTATCCAGAGAATCACCTTCACCGATGTAAAATGGATTAAACCGGATAGGATTCTTTTCATCATAGGTAAAGTAGTAGCCTTTTACCATATCACACAATCCTTTATAGGAGTGCCCAACATCCACAAGTACAATATGAGTTCCCTGCTCATAATAGCTTCTAACCATATGATTGGTAAAAAAGGACTTTCCGCTTCCCGAAGGTCCAAGGATAAATTTGTTTCGATTGGTGCAGATCCCCATTTTAACAGGCTCATCACTAATATCTACATGAACGGGTTTTCCTGTCAAACGATCTCCCAATCGAATACCGGTTGGACTCAGGGAAGAGCGGTAACCTGTTTCCAGATTCAGGAAGCAAGTCGCTTGTTCCGTGAATGTATCGAAGGTATCATTCATTGGGAAATCTGCTGAATTCCCGGGAATTCCTGCCCAAAAGATTTGTGGTGCTCCAACCGTTTCTTGTTTCGCAGCTGCATCCATCTGAGCCAGTGCAGACGAAACTTTGTTCTTCAGGTTTTTTAGTTCTTCCTTATTGTCCGTCCAGATCAGTACATTAAAATGTGCTTTAACAGGCAGTCTCTGCTGGCTGATAGCCTCGTTTAGAAAATCATTAGTGGCATCACGTGCAATCAGGTTTTCCCTGCTGTAGGCTGATAATGATTGCAACCGCAATCTTTTACTTTCGAGTTTTTGCAGCGTTTTCTGGAAATCCTCTATGAAAATATATTGATTGTATATGTGATTACAGGAAAGTAATTGACCAAGAGTCGAAGCAAATCCGATACTGAATTTTGTTTTATCCGTGGAATATCGGTCATAATTAATCCTTGAACCGCATAAGGCAGGCAGATCAGCTGCATCCCCCAACGTATAAATCTGGCAGTGTTTGTCACCAACCTGCAAACCGTCATCAAAAGCGATATCTTTAAAAACAAATGAGTTTTGTTTTTCAGAAAGAAAACAATATCGCTCTATAATCCCAATTTTTCTGCTGTGGCTTCTGAGTTCATCGTTTCCAAGACGAGTCAGTTTTACAAAACCACTGTCTTCCAGTATGCGTCTGAATTGTCCGGTACTGTCAATAAACTCCTGTCGCACTTGTGCTTTTAAAGTTTCTTCCGGAACTATTGAACTCCTAAGTAAATTTGAAAATAGGGAAGTGGATGTTTTTCTCCCTGCTGGTTTTTTGGTTAGGAAAATGTAACAGGTATGATCCAGAAAAGGACGTTCATTAAAAAAGCGTTCACTGCTTCGGGTAAGAAAACTGGAGTCTTCACTTGTAAAATCAGGCTCAAACTTACTATCGATAAACCAGTCCTGTTTATGAAATACGCTAAATTTCGGAAGCAGTTTTATGGCTTTAAGCCACGCCTGATGAAATGCTTCGTATTCCTGATCTGACAAGGTAAATATCTCAGGCAGTTCTGCTTTGAAAACCACTGTTACATCTCCTTGTTTGGACAGGATGCAATCGTGCTCCACATCCATAATTGGTAAAATATCATCTATCATCTTTTCCATCATCCTCTTTTTTTTTACCGCTCAGGCAGTGCTGAGCAAATTCTATTTCTTCATCCTAAATGTTTTTCTGCTTTGGGATTTTACTGCTTTTGGAATCTGTCGTTTTGCCAATGCTTTCATCATTCCATATTCACCGTATTTATGGCTCATCTTATAAATTTTCAACACCCAAACTGTTCCTGAAGCACCAATAATTCCGATACAAATTAAAGAGGGTAACCCGGCTATGTACATAATGGCAAACAGTATCATAAGTACAATCACGCCGCCACCCAAGTACCAGATATATTGCGCCTTTAAACCTTTAAACTCTATGCTCTGGTTAATTCCTTTGTTGATTTGATATACACTGTTTGACATAGAGAGTAATTTTAGATTAATTAATATTGTTCTGATTCCCTGGCTTTATTTTCCTTATTTTTTATTTAGGTACGAACCAATTAGTTCAAGAATGGCATTTTTTAGCACTGGATTTTGTTCGGTTTCTTTTGAAAAGCCTATAGCATCAAAAATCTCTTTGCAATATTCCATCATCTGTATAACCTCATATATTAGTGAACCTTTGGAGCGGTAATCGATATATACTATCTCAAATTTTTCGTGAAGTAGTGAACATAAGTAATTAAATCTTGAAGGCTTTAAGTCTTCAGTAAGCACATTGATGCAGATTTCTTCAACAATCTCCATCGGCGTGGATTCTGATAGCATTTCTTCTGCCAGGGCAAGAACACCTTTAACTTTTTCATTTAAATAGTCAGCTGCTTTGTATTCTTCCTGAAGCTTGAACATGAGATCGGGGTTGTTATGTATTATATAATCCCATAATTTTTCTTTGAGTATTTTTTCCATGACCTAATTTTTTAAATTCCAAAAAACGATTGAATGACAGTGGCTACAACCACTAGAAAAACACAGCTTCCAAACCATGCGGCAGCAACTTTGCCTGTGTCCGGATCTCCGGCATTCCATTTTTGGTATACCTTAACAGCACCTATTAGACCTAAAATTGCCCCAACGGCATACATAAGTTCCGTACCTGCATCGAAATAACTTCTGACTTTCTCATTTGCTTCATTTATTCCCGCCAGCCCGTCCTGCGCATAGCTATTATAATTAAAGGCAAATAGTAAAACATGCAGGGCAATAATGATAATTCTTTCTTTAAGTGATTTTTTAAAATTCCAGTTCCATTTTTTCATAATACATTATTTAAAAGTTCAAATAGCCAGATTAAAACGAAGGATCATCCGCTGTCACAATTCCACTTTCATTGTCACATAAGCCATACCGCACCTGGAAGAACAGGGGATGATTTGCTTCGTTAATGTTTTTGCAGTATTTAATTCCACAGAGCCTCTGCTTCGTTCTGATTTAAGGTAGTGTATTCCAGTTTGTCACATTCTGAGACTATTAACTCGCTTACAGAGGAACTAAAAGGTGAATTTTTAATTGAAGGATAGTTATCCAGAAGTGATTTGAGTGAAAGGATAAATTCTTCTTTGAGAAGTTTTTTTTGAGCGGCATCCGTAATTATATTCTTCAATTTTTCAACCAGAATATCAACATCATCAAATGTGGTGTCGAACTCTTCAAATGGAGAATTAGATGAGGACAATTTTGGAAAATCTGGATTGTTTAACGAGGATGGACATCCCTGGTAATTTTCTCTTTTAAATCTGGGGAATAGTACTTTTCTTCTGCCTGCTGCAATTTCTTTAATGTCATTAAAGTAGAATCGCAATCCAACAAATAAGTACCAGCTTGCTCCTAAGAGAGCAACTACAACTATGTAATTGCTCCACGAAATGTTTGTAAACATACACTCTTCATTTTATCGTTCAACATTAGTTTTCATCATCCTTTTATTTTTTTTCAATA
>Ga0247812_10000366_pt1 | contig 32946 bp, 34 predicted proteins | sample UWRJL149409B1_FD_178011 | JGI IMG/M metagenome (GOLD analysis project Ga0247812, IMG submission 178011) | Plant litter microbial communities from Arlington Agricultural Research Station in Wisconsin, United States - UWRJ-L149-409B-1 | ecosystem: Environmental > Terrestrial > Plant litter >...
CGGTGTTGTAGATTATGCCGGATTGAAATATGAAAAAACGTTGGAAAGCACAACATCTGCCGGACCGGGGACCAACAAACTTTGGTTGTCAAATTCTTTTGTTGACGAAAGCGGAAATACCTATTTCGCTACCAACGTTGAAAACAGCAATCTTTCAGTAAAACAATCAGCAATCTACCGTATCAAAAAAGGCACCACGGAATGGGATGCAAGCTACAATGTAAACCAGGCAAGTTTAGGGTATCAGGGCGTTGGTTTGTGGTATATAGGAGGCACAAAAGCAATCTATAAATACATTGATCCGGCTGTTACCGGTTCCACACATATTTATGCTTTTGCTGTGATGGATCTTGAAACCGGAAAAATCATTAGAAAACTTTCTGAAATCCCGAATGATGCAGATGCTTATATCCAGAACATCATTGTGGAAGACGGGAAAGTCTTCATGATCACGAATGCTGAAACAGGTAAGGACTATGTTTATATCTACGACATTGCTGCACAAACCGTAAAAACCGGCATGGAGATGATCGGCGGCTATGACTGGATTCTGCGTGTTGATAAAATGAGATAGGCAACAAAAGAATTGAATCTGTCCGGAAACCCGGACAGATTCTGAATATCCTGCTTCCATGACAAAATTAAAAAAAATAAATGCCTGGCTTCATTTATGGCTTGGTTTGATTTCCGGAATTATCATTTTTATCGTTGCTTTAACGGGTTGTATACTGGTTTTTGAGCATGAATTTAAATTATTGACACAAGATTGGCTTCACACCGAACGCCCTGAAAATGCCGGGTATTTACCTCCTTCTGTTATAACAACCAAAGTTTCAGCCATTTTCCCAAATAAGGAAATTCATGGTGTCTGGTATTATGGTCATGAAAGAACGGCCAGTGTCATCATGAACTCAGATTCGGCTGTTTACGTAAATCCTTATACAGCAGATGTCGTTGCGATTGTAAACGAAGAAGACTTTTTTCATTTCATTCTGGAAGGCCATACTTCTTTATGGATTGAAGCTAAAATCGGCAAAAAAAATATTGGCCAGCTTATTGTTTCCTATGCCACACTGGTCTTTTTTGTCCTGCTTATTTCTGGTCTGATCTTGTGGTGGCCTAAAAAATGGAATAAGTCAAACCGGGATAAAAGTTTTAAAATTAAATGGCGCGCTAAGTTCAAACGTGTTAATTATGATCTTCACAATGTCCTTGGCTTTTACTCATTGCTTGTTGCTCTTATTATTACCTTGACCGGCCTCGTCATGAGTTTTGCCTGGTTTTCACAAGGCGTATACTGGCTGAGTTCAGGAGGAAAGCTGCCGCCTGCTTATATCACAACAGATTCGGATACTACCAAAGCAGCAGGCACCAACCTGATGAAAAATGTGGATCTGGCGTTCCTAAAAGGAATCACCGAGCTCGGTACATACAACAAAGATGCCATTATTGTTTCCTTTCCTGACAAACCATCTGAACCTATTGAACTATGCACCGATATGTACAACAGCTCCTGGAGGTATATCTACCTGGATCAGTACACATTACAAGAACTTCCGTCAACGCAGGTCCATATTGATCGTTTAAAACCTGCCGACTGGCTCAAAAGAACGAATTATGCTCTGCATGTTGGTGCGATCGGAAATATTCCTACTAAAATAATATACTTTTTGGCCAGCCTTATTTGTGCCACATTACCGCTGACAGGCGCTTATGTGTGGTGGGGAAAAAGCCGGTTTGGAAAACCTAAAAAGAAGACGAAAATAAAATCTTCGCTGCTGCAGTCGGAAGTCTGATTTTCACCTGAACACCAAAATTAAAGTATCCGTTATTTACCTGATCAGCCTTGCAATCAGCAGGAGATTTTTGCCTTATTATTTTGAAAAGAACCTGTTTTCTTCATTAATCCACAACCTTATGAGTATTGAGGATGAACTTAAATTGCACTTTAATAAAAATAAGCTCAGGGTTTCAGCGAAGAAAATTCTTGTTGCAAACCATTTGACAACTTATAAAAAGGAAGTCGCTGCGGAAATGCTCTGGATTGAAATGCGGGAGCAGCGATTTAATATCAGCATCGCATCGGTCTATCATGCACTCAACTGGATGGTTGAACTCGGGTTTGCCAGCCGCACTGTTAAAGGACGAAAAAGCTTGTACCAAATAAAAAAAGCCTCTGTCCCTACCGAATAGAATCAATTATTTTGATGATCACATCTTCATGAATGTGATCATCAAAACCCTCAAAATCTGTGTATTGATTTTGTTAAGCACATAATCATTTTTTAGTTTCCCCCAGCAAAACATCCTAGGAACAATCCAGGGAAAGCTACTTAATTTTTGTCAAAGCCAATTAAATTTGCAACTGTAGCGCTTTACAAATCCGGAGATTCAATAATTTTAAAGTAACAATTTCACCAACTTTTTAAGATATAATTATAAGGGAATTCAAAAGGCAGAAATCTTCGCAACGGTATCAAGAGTTTCTCAGCTAACAGCCAAAATAATTTTCAGCTTGGTAAAGGTTTTTCAGCGAACTTAGCCGTTTTTACAATTCCAAATCGGTCTACGGCGTTTTTGTTGCAAAGGGCTTTTATGTTATTTCTACCGGAGCTCGAAAACAGGTTATGAATAAAAACGGTACGATCAAGCTGGTGGTTAACGATTTTTCAAACCCGTCAGCGCAGCTATTACGAACTCTAAAATACAGACGCAAATGACAAAAGCAGAAACTGTTTCCAAACTTGTGGAAATAACCGGAATACAAAAGGAAGAAACCGAACAAATACTGGAAGCCTTTTTCTTAACAGTTAAAGAATCTATGCGTGAAGGGGAAAATATTTACATCCGTGGTTTCGGCAGCTTTATTGTCAAAAAAAGGGAAGCAAAATTAGCCCGAAACATTTCCCTCAAAACGGCAGTTATGGTACCAGCCAGTTTCATTCCTTTTTTCAAGCCTTCACCGGAATTTACCAATCAGGTAAGAGAAAGACAGAAACAGACCGAATAAACCTCTCGTTCTATTATAAAATTAATATAGCAACGGTTCGGCTGCATAGCCTGTTAATTTTTTGCGAAATTTTGTCATGCCTGTATAAGGGTTATTAGATCTGTATACGGAGAAATAAATACATCACGGATCTAAATTACTGATCATCAACATCATTAGGGCTGGCATATTCTGTTCATGGAAAAATACAACTTTCAAAAATATTCATTAATTATACGGGCATGATAGTTTAGTATCATTTCATGGAATACAAACGTTTTTTTTACGTTATTAAACAAACATGAACAAACAAACTATGCCTACCAGAAAACTAGGAATTCAAATATTCCAAATTGCAATGATGATCAATGTTGCATTATTTACACCAGTCTTCGCACAAGACAAGACGGAAGATAAAATCAAAGCATCGATCGCTGTTTTAAATGATTTCAGCGAGATGCAGGAGAACATTCCGGCTCAGCTTTTGTCCTTGTCACAGGGTATTATCATTGTTCCAAAAATGATTAATGCCGGGCTGATGATTGGTGGAAAACACGGCAAGGGAGTTGCTATGGTAAAAGGAAAAAACGGAGTGTGGAGTGACCCGGTTTTTGTGACCATTACCGGTGGTAGTGTTGGGGCACAGATCGGTGTACAGGCAACCGACCTGATCCTTGTATTTAAAAGCAGCAAAACCCTGACCGAAATTGGAAAAGGAAGTTTTACCCTAGGAGGCGATTTGTCGGTAGCTGCTGGTCCGGTAGGGAGAAGTTCATCAGCCCAGACTGATTATAAACTGGAAGCGGAAGTTTATTCCTATTCCCGGAGCAAAGGATTATTTGCAGGAATTACGCTAAACGGTGCAGCACTTTCCGTAGATGCGAAGGCAAACAATGATTTTTACAAAAATTCGTCTGATGCCAATACAATATTCACATCCTCGCACAGCAATTCACCGCTGGTTTCGGATTTGAAAAATAAGCTGGAAAATTTCAAATAACAGCATGATCAACATGCCGTCATCCGTTGTTGCTGAAATGATTTATGATGATGAAACGGAGATACTAAGAATTCTATTCGTTTCAGGAATGGCTTACAATTATAAAAAAGTCCCTTTGGAAGTTTACGAAGCAATAAAAGCTTCAGGCTCCAAAGGGACTTTTTTTAACCAGAATATTAAGGGAAAATATGATTTTGATAAGGTTATAAGAACTTAAAAAAACGGCATTAATCAATCCTGTCTAGTCTAATTCAGGTTCCGGACCATGCAGATTTGTCAAAATGGGATTTGCTGTAATTTTCACAGGCTTACCTTCCTTTGCAGATCGGTAAATAGCCTCCATGAGAATATGATCCTGCAAACCTTCTTCGCCGGGCGTAAAAGGTTTGATATTTTTGATGACACAGTCAGAAAAATGATCCATTTCCAGAGCAAACTGGTCTTTTTCCATCAAACCGATAGTTTGCTGAATTTCCATTTTTCCTTCTGCCTTTGCACTGGACAAACTTTGTCCTTTGTAAGCATAAGCTTTATCCATATTCAGCCAGCCTTTTTCACAAAGGACACGGTAGCGGCGGCTTTCATGCACATTGTAGTGGGTAGCACAGTTCGCAACAACACCACTTGGAAAACGCATCTGCCAGGATACCATCTCCTCCACTTCTTTAAACAAAGGATTTCCCGGCGTGGAATACTGATAAGCAAATACTTCGGTTGGCTCTTCCCCTAAAACAAAGCGTGTGGTATTTAGACAGTATAACCCGATATCTGGCAAAGCACCACCACCGGCAAGTTTGATTTTATGACGCCAGTGGTCAGGATTTGCACTGCTTTGGCAGTTGGATGCTTCTACGAATTTTGGTTCTCCGAATTCTTTCTTTTGTACCAGTTCCCTCAACTTTCTGTTATGCGGCTGATACTGAATGCGGTAAGCGATCATCAGTTTGACACCTGCTTTGGAACAGGCATCAATCATATCCCTGCATTCCTGAGACGTATTGGCCATTGGCTTTTCACACAAGATGTGTTTGCCTGCCCGGGCACCACGGATGGTATATTCTTTATGCAGCCCGTTAGGAAGAACAATGTAAATGACATCAACCTCTTTGTTGTTTTTAAGCTGATCGTAGGTCTCGTAACTATAACAGTTTTCAGTCTTTACTCCATACTGGCTGGCTACTTTTTTCATCTTCTCCGGACTGCCGCTAACCAGTGCGACCAACTTAGACTTTTTACATGAACTTAAAGCCGGCAGAATTTCTTCCAGTGACAGATGTCCCAGTCCTACAACGGCATAGCCAATTCTCTGATCAGGTGGCAATGGCGTCGGTGTCGGACCTGATTGCTGATCCACATCTGATTTCCATGCTTCAAGGACGATAGGCTCCGTCGGCTGCAGTGGAACTTTGGCCGGTGGAGAAACCGCTTTTAGCGGACTTTGCGAAAACACATTGGACGATGATTCTTTAATTACCAGACTACCCACTGCACCTATAGCCAGTATTTTCCCAGTTTCTGATAAAAAGCCCTTACGTGATAATGTTGTACTATTTTTCTTAACACTTTGTGAAAAGCGCATGGGTCCGTCTTGTTCTTTCATGATTTTTATGTTGATGAATATATTGAAATGATATTCTACTAATCACATACCAGGCAGCTTCAGACCTGATGATTTTAAACTTTCCATCAATCTTTCCTGAATTTCCATTTTGGTATCTATAAAACCGTGTGCATTGACCCACACATTGACCATTACCTTATATCCATCCGGCTCAATAGATGAAATACCGATTCTTTTAACAGGAGATTGCAACGTATTTTGTGCATGGTCCAGCACCTGTTCAATAATATTTTTAACCTCAGCAAAGTCAATACTGTTCGTGAATTTCATTTCTACGTCCAGTCTCCGACTTCCGATTGCGCTGATGTTAATGATTACTTCATTTGATAATTTGCTGTTAGGAATGACAACTTTGCGGTTGTCAAAGGTCGTAACTACAGTGTAGAAAATTTTAATGGCTGCTACTGTTCCTTCCTGCCCCTGAGCGATGATGTTATCACCTACCTGAAAAGGTTTTAACAATAAAATTAAAACGCCGCTCGCAAAATTTTGTAACGTTCCGGATAATGCCAGGCCCGCTGCCACTCCTATGGCTCCGATTAAGGCAGCAAAAACAGTCATTTGTATCCCAATGATCTGCATGGCGGCAATGACCAGCAAAACCCTCAGGACTGTAATGGTGAGACTCAGGAAGAATGGAGTCAGCGAAGGATCAATTTCTTTTCTTAATAAATGGCCGGACATCCATCGGGAAAGTACTTTTATCAGCCAAAGTCCGGCAATCAATACAATTATCCCTATTATAAAAGAGGGCCCTTTGTCCAAAATCCAGAGATAAGCCTTGTCATAAAATTCATTTATTTTCATCAAATGCATAGTAAGTAATCTTTGTTCTGTCAGGGCTCTTGAAATATTCATTCCAAAAGAAAAATGATTTAATCATTATATCTTGCCCCTGTTCTGAGGATTTTTTACCCCCGGAACATATTTTATAAAGGAGCTGACTGTAAATTATTTTCTTCTTTTAAGAAACGAAAACTTGCAATGACAGCATCCTGGCACATTATTTTCAGACGTATATTCACAGGCAGCTTTTACTCTCAAAACACAAATAATCAAAGTCTAAACGAATACGATATGAATTGGTCTGATTTACGAAGAAGTGGAAATGTTGATGACCGCCGTGGTATGTCCGGTGGTGGTAAAGTTGCTATTGGCGGCATCGGTGTATTTGTTGTTGTGATACTGGGATTACTCACCGGCCAGGATCCTTCCGCGATTTTGAACACCATACAAAATGGTCAATCCAGTGAACAGCAGGTACAAACCCGTCCCGAAGGCCCACGTCCGGATGATAAAACGGCTGATATGGTTTCAGCCATTCTGGGTAGTACAGAAGATGTATGGGGAGCAATTTACAAAGAGAATGGAGGTCAGTATAAAACACCTTCTCTTCAGATTTTCGAAAATTCGTCTCAAAGTGCCTGCGGCGGCGCATCTTCTGCCATGGGACCATTTTATTGTCCTGCTGACCAAAAAGTCTACATTGACCTTTCATTTTGTGATGAGTTAAGAGATAAATTTAACGCCCCCGGAGATTTTGCAGTTGCCTATGTTGTTGCGCATGAAGTGGGCCATCATGTACAAAACCTGATGGGGATTACAGATCAGCTGCAACAGCAGCGTCAGCGTATGAGTGAAGAAGAATACAATAAACTGTCTGTAAAACTAGAATTACAGGCAGATTTTCTTGCAGGGGTCTGGGCTAATCATGCACAAAAAATGAGTAATATTCTGGAACCGGGTGACCTGGAAGCAGCACTTACGGCCGCGAACGCCATTGGTGATGATAAGCTTCAAAAAGAAGCGCAGGGTTACGTTGTTCCTGATGCGTTCACGCATGGCAGCTCCAAGCAAAGAATGTACTGGTTCAAAAAAGGATTTGATACCGGGGACCTGAATCAGGGAAAATATGAAGACATTCAGTAAATAAAAGTGATAGAAAATTAAACAGGCCTGAGCAATGTTCAGGCCTGTTTTCGTATAAAGCTGTTTTATTTCCAAACCGTATTGCCCAACTACATATTCTTCCTTTCCAGCGATCAGTTACAATGATATTTATCCTATTTTTGAAGCTGAATATTTATCAAATACAGCCCAAATCGTTAGGCAATAAAATTTCAAGAAATATGCAAGGATACAATCAACACTAATCAATTAAACTGTTTTTATAAAAGTAAAACTTTTATTCCCCCTCCTATTTTTTTCATTTCACACCTTTGCCCAGGATTTTAAGACCTCCGTTGATGATCTGGCATTTATGTCCGGAACCCGGGTCGTAAAACAGGAATAGGGAGATATGGAAGAATTATTCCACAAGATGGCCATTTTCAATCGGACCCTGATTGCAATTTTGGGATGTTTATATATTTTTTTGCGGTTTTGGCTAAATCAAAAGCAGATTTGGATAAATCCAGCCAGCGAAAGCACCCGATCTTTGTATAAACAAAAAAGAAAATTAATCATGCGTGTATTTGTTACAGGAGCCACGGGCTTCATTGGTACTGCCATTGTGCAGGAATTAATTGGTGCAGGCCATCAGGTACTAGGGCTTGCCCGTTCGGATGCATCAGCTCAAAAACTGATCAATGCAGGCGCGGAGGTACACCGGGGTGACCTGGAAGATCTTGATAGTCTGCGCAGCGGTGCTGCTTTGGCAGACGGTGTAATCCATGCCGGGTTCATCCATGACTTTACCAGGTTTGCGGAAGTTTGCCAGGTAGATAGAACAGCCATTGAAACCATCGGTGAAGTACTGGCCGGTTCGGATCGTCCGTTTATAGTTACCTCTGGTACCGCGTTGGTCAGCCCGGGAAAGCTGGCCACTGAAGATATGATCTCACCTTTCAACCCCGCTTGGCCCCGGGCTTCTGAACAAGCTGCCAATGCTACAGCTGCATCAGGCGTCCGTTCAGCCATTGTTCGCTTATCACCATCGGTACATGGAGACGAGGACAGACAAGGCTTTATACCCATATTGGTTAATATTGCCCGGGAAAAGGGAGTCTCAGCCTATATAGGTGAAGGACTCAACAGATGGAGTGCCGTACACCGGCTCGATGCAGCTCATTTATACAGACTGGCTCTGGAGAACGCTGCACCTGATGCCCGTTATCATGCCTCTGCCGAAGAAGCCATTACCGTTAAAATGATAGCCGAAGCCATTGGAAAGGAACTGAATATTCCGGTTGTTTCCATAAATCCGGAAGCAGCCGATGAACACTTTGACTGGTTCTCACACATGGCAGCAATTGACTGCCCTGCATCAGGCAAATGGACACAACAGCGACTGAACTGGCAGCCAAAACATTCTACCTTGCTTGCTGACATTGAAAACGGTGTTTACACCCAATAAGAAATCATGCAAATAAAGCGGACAGAGATTCTGATAAAAATGCAGACATGCTAAAACGGTAAGATAAGCGCCATGATTTTGTCAGAAAGTTAGCTATGGCTTATTATAAATAATAACGATCTTTATCATTACTATGAACAGTCATCCGCTTCACCGTTTTCATACGATCACTGAATATCACCGGGCCGCAGGTCTGCCCAAACCGGCACATCCGCTGGTCAGTCTCGTACACATGGAAGATCTGAGCAGACCTTTGGCAGAAGGTCCGTTCAGTTTGATCTATGATTTTTATTCAATCGCAATGAAAAGGGTGAAGAATACTAAATTTAAATATGGCCAGCAGGCCAGTGATTTTGATGAAGGTGTACTGTTTTTTATGTCTCCCGGCCAGGTATTAGGTGTAGAAAGGGAGAAAGACAGTATTATGCACCGCCCCGAAGGCTGGATGATTCTGATCCACCCGGATTTTTTATGGAACACCGCGCTGGCCAAAATCATTAAACAATATGAATTCTTTAATTATTCAGTTCATGAGGCGCTTTACTTATCGGATAAGGAAGAAACAATGCTCACAACGATTGCTCAAAATATCGAACAGGAGTACCATGCCAACATTGATCAGTTCAGCCAAAACGTCATCATAGCCCAGCTCGAGCTTTTGCTAACGTATTCGGAAAGATTCTACCAGCGTCAGTTTATTACCCGAAAGATCAGCAGCCATGAAATCCTGACAAAACTGGAAGATCTGCTTACCCATTACTTTACCAGCGGCGCACTTGCTCAAAAGGGACTGCCCAGTGTAACGTATATTGCTGAAAATTTAAATATATCACCAGGTTACCTGAGCAGCCTTCTAAAATCTCTTACCGGGCAAAATACTCAGCAGCATTTGCATAATAAGCTGATCGAACTGGCCAAGGAAAAGCTCTCAACCACAAACCTGTCTGTAAGCGAGATCGCCTACGAGCTGGGTTTTGAACACTTACAGTCTTTCAGTAAACTATTTAAAACCAAGACTACCTTATCGCCAATGGAGTTCCGCCATTCTTTTAATTAAAAGCTTAATTACGTGGCAATTAATAATAAAAAATCCCATATCTAATCATGACGCAAACCGCACTTTCATAGGTATCAATTGAATAGCACATTTTTAAATCTTCTTTTCAGATCAGACCAATTTTATTTCCGGCAAAAGCCAGTTTCGCTTCATATATTTTATGGAGGACAGTGAGTAGTCTAGGATACAATATAACAATGCACTGGAAACAAAAAGAAAAATTCCATGTGAATGCCCTGAAATGAAGGTAAACGCTGGTACTGCCATCATGGGAGCAATGTAAAAGTTATAAGCAGTAACAGCTTTTAGATTTTTCTTCTCTTTGTAATAGGAACCCAGTTCACCAGCTAAGCGCCAATTTCTAAAAGACATTAATCCATAGAAAATCACACTGCCGTGAATAATTACATTGAGAGCGCCTACGGGAATGGGTAAAAATTCACATGGATTGATGGTTATCAAAACTGCTAATAAAATGGCTACCAACCATCTGAAGGATCGAAAATACTCACGAGCGAATTTCTTGTTAAAAGCTCTTCCTAAGTTTTTTGTCATTTTAATATATCCTGCCTCAATCCTGCACATTCCCTCTTGTCCACCTAATTCATTGTAAGTAAAGTTTAACGATTCCGTAAAAGACATTCCTCTGTCCTGACAATCCGAAATTCCGGATACAAAATGATCATAGAGTTCATCACGCACTTCTAAATAATCATAAGAAGTAGAATTGTCGATAAGACTGTAAATGGTTTTTTGCTGATCCGAAGTAAGGTTCATAGCATCAATTAATTTTGAGGTCAGAAAATGTACCAGGATTAAGTAAGATCTGCAGTTGGGTAATGAAATCCTGAATCCGGCTTATAGGATTAACAGCATACTTTTTCTGATCCTGGGCGATCGCATAATATTTCCGCGGTCGTCCCTCAACTATTTCCGAATGAGAAACAAGCAGCGCTTCTCCTTCCATTTTATGCAATGCGGGATAGAGTGCACCTTCCGTAACTCCCATTTGGCCAGATGTTAAGTCCCTCATATGCTGGCAAATTTCATAACCATACATGCTTCCTCTGGATGAAAGAAGAGTTAAAATTGCGTCATTTAGACTACCTTTCAATAAAGTATTCGATTCATCCATAAAAGGAATTTACACGATTTAATTATACCGCAAATCGTATGTATGAATTTTATTAAATCCTTACTTTACCTCACCCCTATTCGTTAAAATAAGTTTAAATCCATCGGACAGATTGGCTAAGTATTAGCGGGGCTTCCATGTTGTAAAAATATAAAATTTTATATTATTTATCAACATAAGTCAATAACAGATCTTTAATGATATTTCCTGCTCAAACAGTTAGGTTATTCGTTCAGGTGGATTTTCAAATTGAGTCCGATGACTATTACTTATTGAGAAAAAATTTTACTGATATCTATTTTAACAGCAGCTTAGTATCTTTGGGTCATACGCAGCATTTTTATAAAAACGTATTTATTGGTGTTATTGTAAAGCATTCTCTTGCAATGCTGTGCTGCGGGATAACATATTCCTTTGTGATGAGCATTGTTATTTTAACCTCAGATATATTCAAATCAAACATGAGCAAATCAAAATTTGAAATTTCAATGGAATCCGGAATCCATCAGCACATTCATGCCATGGTTGGTGAATGGGAAGGAATGACCAAAACCTGGTTTGAACCTAATGTCATTGCAGACGAATCTCCTATGAAAGGAAGTATTCAATCTATTCTGGACGGCAGGTTCTTATTTTACCAATATCAGGGCAGTATAAACGGCAAGCCTTTTGAAGGTTCAGCGACGATTGGCTACGACATCAGTAATGGAAAATTCCAGGTTTCGTGGATCGACAGTTTTCATATGGGAACTGCTATCATGCTCTCCGAAGGAAGCTCGGTAGAACACGGATTTTCTGTTCTGGGAAGTTACGGTGGTCTGGATATTCCGGTTCCCTGGGGCTGGCGAACGATGTTCCAGCTCAACGAACCCAACCAGCTCACCATAACTGCATTCAACATTTCTCCCGAAGGCCGGGAAGATAGAGCTACGGAGACAATTTACCGACGTGTTAACTGATGTTGCAAGCAGATTCTGTAGAGATTAAGCTGATCAATTGGTAAGAAAAAATCTGACGAGAACTTATTCAAACTCACCTCTTCAAAGCCGAGAGACAAATATCCAATATATCGTCATACACCTGTTGCTTTGCATCAAATTTGACGGTGACACGCAGTCCGTTAAGGGAATTAAGTACAAACCTTGCCATTGATCGTGCAGGATATTTCGTACTAAAAACACCTGCATCCTGCCCTAGTTTTATGGCTTTGCATACAGCATTTTCAGTGTCGTTCATAATGGAGTTGGCAATTGTCGCAACTTCCGCATCGACGGGTGCCATCTCTACTGCAGAATTGACCATAAAACAACCGATAGAACTGTTTTCAGCAAGCGCTTCAGTTTTGACCAACTCAAAAAAACTACGGATATATGCTTCCGCATCCTCAGCATTATTTAATTCCTTTACTATAGGGTCAATGCGCTCTTTTCGGTATTGTTTGAGTGCTTTGACAAAAAGTGAATGTTTATCACCGTAGGTATCGTACAGGCTGGACCGGCTGATTCCAAGCGCATCTACCAAATCTTGAGCAGAAGTGGCATTATAGCCTTTTTGCCAGAACAAATTCATTGCCTTGTCCAACACTTCATCCTCATCAAATACTTTTGACCGTGCCATAAAAAAATCTTTGTAAAGTAGCGAACCGCTCTACAAAGATAAAAATTCAGGAACGAATGTTCCGGATTTAGTCAAAAAATTTATAAGCGCAGTGCATTTACAGAGGCTCCTCCGTCAATTGTTATTTCCGCTCCGGAAACAAAAGAGGCATCATCAGAAGCAAGAAATGCAACCACTCTGGCTACCTCTTCTGTTTTGCCATAGCGCTTGAACGGCATTTTGCTTTTGATAAATTCATGGATTTCTTCACCTGCAAACTGCCCTTTGTAAATCATTTCTGTTTCCGTCATGGCAGGAGCAACAATATTCACCCTGATTTTTCGGTGTGCCAGTTCACCGGATACACTTTTACTATATGCGGTTAAAGCAGCTTTGCTTGCCGAATAAATCGCCGTCCCGGTTGCAAAAGTGAAAGCGCTCACAGAGGTCATATGAATGACCGATGCCCCATCGTTCAGAATCGGGATAAATTTTTCGGTTGTAAAAACAGCTCCTTTAAAATTAATGTCCACGATGGTATCGAATGTTTCTTCTGTAATCTGGCCGACCGGTTCCTGCATAGCAACACCTGCATTGACAAACAATACGTCCACTTTTCCAAACTGCGACTGAACCTGTGCTACCAGACTTTCTGTATCGCTGAGATTGGCGGCATCGGCACGTATGCCTGTTGCATTGCTGCCTAATTTCTCAACAGCGTCATCAATCGTCTGCTGATTACGACCCGTAATAACCACTTTTGCACCCTGTGCAATAAATTCTTCTGCTGTTGCAAAGCCGATCCCTGCACTGCCTCCTGTAACTACCGCAACTTTTCCTTCTAACTTACTCATCTCTGTTTTGATTAAAATCTAATAATGGAATGATCATTCCGCAAATCTAAATATAACGGAACGATCATTCCAAATTATTATTGATTTATTTTAAATCCTGAAATCAGTAACAAAGCAAATGTGCTTTAAGGCGGAAGCTGATTATTCATTTTATAAACCGTTTCCCTGGCAACATCATTAGTTACTAAAACAATATCATGCTATCATCTTGCATAAGAACAGGGATATTGCCCGGGAAACATTTCTAAAGTAGCATGGAAGTCTCTGACGGAACCGAATATATTAATTTTAACAATGCTATTGGAAATGTTTGGAAATCTCTATCTTTGCACCCGGATTAACATAGAGAGGTGTCCGAGTGGTTGAAGGAGCACGCCTGGAAAGTGTGTATGCGGGTAACTGTATCGAGAGTTCGAATCTCTTCCTCTCTACTGACAAGAAAATCAAAAGCAACCAAAAGCCTGTAAATCAAACGTTTACAGGCTTTTTTGTATTTTAAAATGTACCTAAATATTCAATTTTTCTCAATATTTAGGTGAGCATTTAGGTGAGCAGAAAAAATTCAAAAAAAAGTGCTCACCCAAATGCTCATAAATACATGGATTACAACCTGTTAACCGAGTTTACATCTTGATTTTTGAGAGTCGTGCTGATACTTTTATTCATTAAAATTATTAATGCTATGCTATCAAGAAACTTCACAATGTTTTTTTACCTAAAGAAGCGTAACAATTACGTTAAAGGTAAACTTCCGATTTACATCCGGCTAACTGTAAATGGTGAGCGTCTGGAGCTATCTACCAAAAGGGATTGCGAGCCTGAAAAGTGGAATACTCAGACTGGAAGAAAAAACGGCACCAAAGAAGACGCAAGAGTTTTAGACACCATGCAGTTTAAAATCTTTGATATCCATCGAAAATTCCTTGAGTCAGGCCAGGAAATGACTGCTCAAATCGTTAAGAACAAAATCAATGGAGTAGCTGATAAACCCAAATTAGTATTGGAGACGTTCCAGCAACATAACGACAAACTGGAACAGCTTGTCGGAACTGATTATGCGCTCGGAACCCTAATTCGCTATCAGACAACTCTTGAACATACCAAGGAGTTCATTTTGTCAAAATATCAGAAACCGGATATCGATATACAAAAGTTGGACTACGATTTTATATCAGACTTTGAGTTTTATATGAAAACGGTCCGAAGGTGTAGCCATAACACGACGATGAAATACCTGCAGAATTTCAAAAAGATAGTTTTATTATGCATAAAAAAAGGACGGCTTCAAAAAGATCCCTTTTTCGCATTTAAGATGCTAAAACACGAAGTCGACAGATCAGCGTTAACTAGTCTGGAAATGCAAAATATTTCTAATAAAGATTTTGAAAATGAACGGCTGAATCAAGTAAGAGATATCTTCCTATTCTGCTGTTACACAGGTTTGGCTTACGCTGATGTTTACAAACTCAGGCGTTCCGAAATTGTGGAAGGAATCGATGGAGAAAAATGGTTAAATATAAAGAGGCAAAAGACAGATACTCCATCGCGCATACCAATTCTGCCAATGGCTATGGTTGTAATACAAAAATATAAAGATCATCCGCAGTGCATTAGTCAAGATCGGATACTTCCGGTCCTCTCCAATCAAAAGATGAACGCTTACCTAAAAGAGATTGGAGATATCTGCGGAATTAATAAGGTTATTACCTTTCATTTGGCACGCCACACATTTGCAACTACTGTTACCTTAACCAACGGGGTACCTATCGAAAGTGTTTCAAAAATGTTAGGACATCGCAATATCAAGACTACGCAGCAGTACGCAAAAATTGTCGACAAAAAAATAAGTGACGACATGAAAAGACTAAAAGCTATTCTTGAGTAGGGATATATCATAAGATTTAACCAATGGTCCTTTAAAAATTAGAGCCGTTGGTTAAATCATAATTATGAATTATGGCGATCCTAGATTCGGTTAAAACACTCAGGCCAAAACACCAAAAAAAGTAATTAAAAAGAGATATCTAATAACGAAGGTTCAAAAATTTGGTTGGTCTGGACGGTACTCGAACCTAACCAATATAAACTTAACTATCAATTAATTACGAGTAAAAAATATCTAAACTACACGATTTACGCACTAGTTTTCTGTTAAAATTTCTTAGATAAAAACTGCGTTTCTTACAAAGTATCCTGTTAAACTAAATCTTAGATTTTAAATAGCAATTCACACATTTATAAAATTATAAAAATGTAACTTGACCTGCAACTAATAGACTGAACATTGACGATTCATTTTGTTAGTCAATAGCAGATTTTCAGAGGACACTTGTAATCATATTCATAAATTATTTAACATAAGATTTAGTTATTAAGCATAGAGGATTGCACAAAAACCTGAACTCTTGATACAGAAATCCTTCATGTTAATTCTCACAAAAACGACCGTTTTTAGATCTAAAAGAATTAGTAATACTGACATTTTATGACTTTCAGTTCTCATTGTTCTTTAACGGCGTGGAAAGCATACCTTTGGCATTTTTGTTTGTTATATCGCTCGCAAGAGCCTTCTCATACCAGAATTTTGCCTGGGCTTTTTCTCCTTTTTTAAGAAAACATTCGGCCGTCAGCTCATAAGCATAAGATAAATCCGAAGGTCGGCGACATAAGGGAGCTGCAAGTGAAAATAAAGTTCTAGCGTCATCATAGCGGTTACGTCGCTGCAGGTATTTACCGGTACTAATCAGATCGTCAGCTTCAAAACTAAAATCGTATTGGATTTGCCTGGTTGCCTTAATCCACCGGCCGGGGTGTTCAGATTAATATTAAAATTTAAAACGAAGAAAAAAAGGGCCAACAAACTTACATGTAGTATTTCCGACAGCACGAATTCATTATACTTTAAGTATTCGCTCCAGACTTTCCTAATTTTCACTTCACCACAAGCATTGACAATGCTAGGAAATGCAACCGTTAAATAAGTTTTTTCTTATTATTTCTACGATATAACTAATATTATGTTTTAATATTTTCTTAAATAACTCTACGACCACTATTGATCATACGACCATTGCGCTGACGCACTTTTCTATTTTCCTTAGCACTGGTAGCTTGTACTGAGCCAATATTTGACATAACGCTCGAACACTACGATCTGCAATTGTCTTCAAATCACTTACCCGAAAGTTATTATATATATAATCTATCCAACAATTAACCTATTTATTTCTACATGGCAGAACCATTTCTATCTGAAATACGGATGGTAAGTTTTAATTTCCCACCAAAAGGCTGGGCACTTGCCAACGGGCAACTCCTGCCTATCAACCAAAATCAGGCGCTTTTTTCACTTTTGGGCACAACCTATGGCGGCAACGGACAAGTTAACTTCGCACTTCCCAATCTACAGGGGAGGACGCCTATACACGAGGGCCTCGACAAACGGCTGGGCATGGCAGGCGGCGAAGAAGTGCATACGGTCACGATATCTGAAATGCCAGAGCACTCCCACGCCATAAAAGCGGTCGATGCTGGTCCTTCTACCCTGAATGATCCTACCTCTGCCTACCTGGCCAACAGTGCGCCCAACAACTTTTACAGTTCGGTTCCTCAGGGTCTTGTGGCACTACACCCGGAAACAATATCAAATATTGGCGGAAGCCAGACGCACAACAACATGCAACCCTACCTGGTGATCAATTTCTGCATTGCATTGCAGGGCATTTTCCCCACTCCTAACTAGCATTGCCGGTATTTTATCATTATTAATCAAACAAAATCTTTACGTTTTATGGGAAGCTATATAGGAGAAATCCGAATCTTTGCCGGCAATTTTGCTCCGGATGGCTGGATGCTTTGTCAGGGGCAAACCATTCCGATACAAGATAATGAAACCCTTTTTCAATTGATAGGAACAACCTATGGCGGAGATGGCGAGAGTACGTTTATGCTGCCTGATCTGCAGGGACGTTTGCCGGTCCATCAGGGCAACTTGCAAAGTGGGAATACATATCAAATAGCACAAACTGGTGGATCCGAAGATGTTACGCTGACAAGCCAGCAGATCCCATCTCATAACCATGTCATGCTAGCCTCAACACTAAGTGCTGATGTGGCAAGCCCCCGGTTTTCTCTGATCGGAATTTCTACAACGATAAACGGCTTTATAACGAGCACGCCCAGTATGCCGATGGCGACAGCCATTATTCCGGTTGGCGCCAGTCAACCGCATACGAACATGCACCCCTACTTGTGTTTAAATTTTATAATCTCCATGTATGGAGTATTCCCGTCGCCGACCTAACCATCTCAGATCCATTTCAAAACCTTAAAACTTAAAAATTATTATGGCAGATCAATTCGTAGCAGAAATAAGAATATTTCCTTTCAACTTCGCTCCCCATGGATGGGCATTTTGCATCGGCCAGGTCATGCCGATTTCTCAGAATACAGCCTTGTTCTCCCTACTGGGAACCACGTATGGCGGTGACGGCAAATCCACTTTTGGGTTGCCTGACATGAAAGGTTCTTCACCCATGCAACAGGGCCAGGGAAGCGGGCTTTCACAGCGCAGCCTTGGCGAGAAGGACGGGGTAGAAAATGTGACCTTACTTCAAAGCCAAATACCGTTCCATACCCATACTATGAATGCGGCCCCGGAAGCTGCTGAACTGAAGACGCCTACAAACAATGCACTTGCAGGCTCTACACAAGGGAATATTTATGGCACCGACAAACCCGATGTACAGATTCATCTTTCATCCATGTCGGTGACGGGAAACAGTTTGCCGCATAATAACATGATGCCCTATCTGACCCTGAATTTCTGTATTGCGCTGCAAGGCACTTTCCCGCAGCGCCCCCCGGCGGCATAATCTCTGCATTGTAAAATTTCTGATTTATAAAAATGAAGCTTACTAATACTGCTGTTTCACTCAGGCCCATTGCCCAAAAAGATACACCTTTCCTGATGGAAGTTTATGCCAGCACCAGAGAAGCCGAAATGGATCGTGTTCCATTCTGGACTGCCCTGATGAAGAAAGAATTTCTGGCAAGCCAGTTCAAAGCACAACACGAGTATTATCAGAAAAACTATTCCCGTGCCGATTTCTGGGTTATCGAATTTGAAAGTAAAAGGATCGGGAGGCTTTATCTCGACAAGAATTTCCAAGGTAATGGTATGCGGATTATTGACATCAGTATCCTGCCCCAATACCGCAACCGCGGTTTTGGACAGGGTATTTTTAAAGATCTCATGCGCTGGGCAGCAGCGCTTAATGCGCCCCTGAGCATTCATGTGGAAGCCTTTAATCCTGCCAAAAATCTGTATACCCGCCTGGGATTTAAATTAATCAGTGAAACTAATGGAGTATATCATTTAATGGAATGGAAACATACGATTTAAGTCAGATTACCGCAGCAGAGTTTCAATCGCGAAAGGGTGATCCGGTAATGATCCAATTCGCAGACACTATTTTGTTGTCATCCACAATTTTGACAGTAAACGAACTGAAAGGTTATTCTCCTTTGGAACGAAGCTCCTTTTCAGTGGAGTTTCAGACCAACGGCGACAACCGCGTCTATGGCCAGGGCATCTACAAGGTTGTTTATCAAGACGGCAAAAGCATGGACATATTTTTAGTACCCATAGCGCAGCATACACTGGGTACGCGCTACGAAGCGATTTTTTCATAACCAGATTGATCGGGCCACAGCTCGTGGTAATCCTAAGCAAACTTTTTCTTCAAACTAAAACCATGAAAAAATTCTACTTCTACCTGGCAGGCATTGCTTTGCTGGCATCAGGAGCTGAGATGGTCAGCACGCTTTCCGGCGACACTCCGGCCTCTGATGAATGGGTGGTAAAACCTGATAAGGACTCCGGCAAAACACCACAGAAAAAAATGCCTTTTGCACGTGCAGAAAAAAAATCAGGTGCCAAAGCAGTGCTCGCACCAGGTATTAGCGCTACGAATACCTTTGCCGTTACCAATGGCGGAAATACCGCGGGTGGTGAGCTCGAATATACTGTAGTCATCAGCAACGCCGGGCCTGATGACGCAACAGGAACCCTTTTTACTGAAATCATTGACAATAATACAACGCTTGTAGCCGGTTCACTGAAGGTAAGTCCGATCGCAGTAAATGACAACTATTCCACAATTGGAAATGTAGGGTTTACTATTGCCGCGGATCAGGGTCTTTTAGCAAATGATGTAAGCCCAATGGGTAATGCCCTTGGCATCAGCAGCTCGGCTAATATGACAACAACCCAGGGTGGGACTGTTACAATTACAGCTTCTTCCGGAGCATTTAACTATGAACCTGCAGCAGGTTTTGAAGGTTCCGACACTTTTACCTACACCATACAGAATGGATCAGGCCTGACAGCTACGGGTACGGTAACGATTTCAGTTAAAAGTGCTATCTGGTTTATTAATGATGACGCGGCAGGGGATGGTACCGGAACGCTTAAGAAGCCCTTTAACACCATTTCGGCGTTCCAGGCTATTAATGACGGCGGAGTAAACCGGCCTCAGAACGGACATTCCGTATTCATTTTCAGCGGTAACTACGACGGTAGCATTATAGTCCGAAGCAACCAGAAAGTATTTGGGCAGGGAGCCGGGCAGTCATTGCTCACGCTCACTGGCCTTTCTGCTCCGAGCGGCAGTCACCTGCTTCCTGCTACCGCAGGCACGCGTCCTTTACTCACCAGTTCGGGTGGTAATGTGTTCACCTTATCGGGTGCAGCCACGGTTCAGGGGCTTAATATTGGCAATAGTTCGGGTGCTAAATTTGCAAGCAGTGCTACCGGCAGGTTTACGGCAAGTGAAATTGATTTGACCGGAACCGGCGTTGCGCTGAATATTTCCGGCAAGGAACTGGCTGCTGCTTTCGGCCAGGTATCGTCCAGCGTCAATGGCGGAACCAGTCCGGTCAAGCTATCGAATGTCACAGGAAACCTTACTGTTTCGTCCGGAACACTTACTGCTATCAATACTCCTGCCATTGATATTGCCGGGGCAATTGCTCTGAACCTAAATCTTACCGCTGTGAATGCAAATGGCGGAAGCAAGGGCTTGATTATTTCAGGTACAAGCGGAAGTTTTCAGATTGCAGGCAGCGGGACTACCCCCGGCAGCGGCGGAACGATCCAGAATATTACTCAGCGGGGTATTGAGTTGTTGAATACAGCAGGTATCACGATTAAAAATATGAATCTGGTAAATGCCAACCAAAATGATGGCACAGCACCTTTAGATGGAGACAATACCAATGCCAATGCAGCCGTATATGGATTAAACGTGAACGGACTGTCAATGGACAGGGTGAACATCAGCGGAACGGTATCTCAGGAAGGTATTAACCTGCGTGGTTCGAGCAATTTCAACTTTACCAACGGATCAATCGGTAAGTCGGGTTCGCAGGGAATTTCGGCTGAAGGGTGTATTTTTGCAGTGAACACAGGTGGTACCAACAGCATTGTAAATTCTACCCTAAGCGATCCGGGAGGCCGGGTAGCCTACTTCGCCAATTTCAGCACTAATATGGCAAAGCTGACTGTCGACAACTCTGTATTTCAGGATGCTGACGGCGCCTCTGGTCTGCAGGTAATCGGCTACGGCTCGTCTGTGATGAACGTGAAGGTAATGAACAATTCGAGGTTTCTGAATTGCCGTACGGCCGGCATTGAAATTTATGCAAATGAAAACAGCTTTATGACCACAGACATCAGAGGTGCTACCGTAGATCCGGGCACCGGTGTCGGCAGAGGCCTGGATGTTGCTGCTTTTAATAATGCAACTACCCGGTTTCATATTGAAGGTAACAACGTTAAACACTATAGCGGTATCGGTATCAATACCTTTGCATTCGGAAATGGTTCTATTGAAGGAACCATCCTAAACAATACAACGGAAAACATTGCCGGCTCTAACGGGGTTTCAGGGATTGTCAGTTCTTCAGAAGGCGTTACACCAGGATCAAATACCGCCAGAGGTACTGTACTGATCCAGGGCAATACGATTAAAAATGCGACAAATATCCACGGCATCAGTATACAGGCTACTAATACAGGCGGTGCTTTAAGTAACTTTACTTTGATCAGCAACAAGATTGAGGTAACAGGACCGACCTCCTTTTTCTACGGTATTGACGTAAACGCACCCGATCTCGGCACTACGCCAAACAACAGTGCAAAAATTTGTGCGAATGTTACCGGTAACACTATTACATTGCCTACATCCAATCGCATTGCCTACCGTGCAAGAGCTGGTAGCGCCACTTCAGAAGTACGTCTTCAGGGTACCGGTACAACCGTCGTAAGCGTGTGGAATGCTGGTGGCAATACACCTGTAGATCGCGCAATTCCAAGCGGTGGCGGCACCTTTAAATTCAATCAAACATGCCCGTTGCCCGGTGCTGTAAGCTTACGTGAAATTATAGCAGAAGATATCTCTTCTGAAAGGACAATGGCCGAACCCGTTGTTGTTAGTCTGCAAGAACAACAGCCCGGCATCGCAGACCAAACAATTGCTGCTGAACCCTTTGGGGATAAAATAAATGAAATGGTATTTGCCAGCCCTGCCAGAACTGAAGCGGTGCAGGCAGGCGAAACTATAACAGTGAATGGCACCGGAAGCGGCTTTACTTTACCACAAGGCAAAAGCACGACGATTAAATTTAAGGTGACGATCAACAATAACATCGCACCTTCAGTTTGCCAGCTTTCAACGCAGGGTATGATTTCCGGAAGCAATTTCAGCACTGTACTTACAGATGATCCCGGTGCAGCAGGTTCAAATAACCCGACAATCACAGTTGTAACATCCACGCCCGTAATTACATATTGCCCAGGCAATCAGACCATCATGCCTGATGCAGGCACCTGTACTTCTACCCAAACTCTTGCGGCGACCGTAGATGCATGCCCAGCAGCAACCATTACTTACAGAGTTAACGGAAACCCGGTTACATTCCCTTACGCGTTCCCTGCTGGTGCTACAACGGTACAAGTAACAGCATCGAATGGCATCGGATCAGCCCAGACCTGTTCCTTTATAGTAACGGTAACCCCAACCCCGGCACCGCCGGTTACGGACGAGCCGGATGCACAAACTATTTGCGCAGGGGCAGGCACTTCGTTTTCTGTGGCTTCTTCTCAGGCTGGTGTCACGTATCAATGGCAGAAAAAACCCTTCGGCGGTGCATTTGCAAATATCTCTGTTGCGTCAAACCCAACGGCCGATGATGCAACACTGACGCTGACCAGCGTGTCTGCTGATGATAATCAGTCGGAATACCGTAGCATTGTGTCAAATCCATGTAATAGCACTATTTCAGCTTCTGCAATCCTGACAGTTAATGAGATCACAGGTTCGTCACTGACCGGAACAGCGACGGTTAATCAGGGAACAGCTTCCTCCTTAGTAACATTTAAAGCAGCAGGCGGCACTTTGCCATACACATTTACTTACCATGTGAATGGCGGCAGCAATCTGACGGTTTCAACAACAGGCAACCAGGCAACTGTAACCGTGAGCCAGCAATCAAATGTCACCGGTGTATTCACGTATGAACTTGTAAGTGTATCCGATGCACAGTCCTGTTTTCTGACTAATTCCATAGAGCAGCGTGACCGTGCCGTGATAACCGTGGTTAATGACCTATCAGCAACCATTTCAGGTACTGCAAACATTTGTAAAGGCGCTTCTGAGCCAGTCATTACCTTCAAAGCCGATAACGGAATAGGGCCCTTCACATTTACCTACAGCATCAGCGGAGGAGCAAACCAGACTGTGTCCACAACCGGTTCTAACACGACTGTTACCGTGAGTGTACCCACAACCTCTACCGGCACATACAGCTATAACCTGATTAATGTCAGTGGTGCAGGTGGTGCCACCACTCCCATATCCGGGCAAACTGCTGCAGTCAGCATAAACGAAACTCCTGCAATTGCCCTTACCGGTGAGCAATATCAATGTACGAGTAGCCAGAACACTTACACAGTATTCTTCACTGCATCACCCGGAGCGGTAATTACTTCTGATAAAGGAGTTGTAAATGGCAATACGGTTACGGGCATTCCAAGCAATCAGACAGCTATTATTACGGCTACGCTTGGAACCTGCTCTACTCCGCTCTCCGTTTTCAAATCCTGTGCATTGCCGGTGACACTTATAAGCTTTGAAGGGGCTAATGTTGAAAATACCGCTGTCCTGAAATGGAAAACCGCACAGGAAACAAACAGTGAGCTGTTTGAAATACAACGAAGTAAAGAGGGTAAAAACTGGCAGACAGCCGGCACTGAAAAGTCGCACGGCGAGAGCAGCACTATGAAGTCATATTCATTTGTTGACAAAAATGTTGTTGCCGGTGACAATTACTATCGTCTTAAAATGATCGACCGGGATCAGACTTTTGCTTACAGCCAGATGATTAAGGTGCATTTCACCGATGTAGTATTGAAATCTGAATTCCATCCAAATCCGGTTTCTGATGTACTTTACCTTACAAGCACGGACTGGAGTCATGTCCAATCGGCGGAAATCCACAATTTGACGGGAAATTTGGTTTATCGTTCAGGCAAAACAGTCTCTAAAACCATTTCAGTACAGGATCTGCCCGTAGGTATGTATATCCTTACGATTATTCATTCTACCGGTCAGATCATAAATCAGAAAGTACTAATAAATCGATAATTACATAATTTCAATGTATTAACATTGAGTATTTTTAGGTTAATTGATATCATGCGGGGAGTATCTCTTCGCATGATTTTCTCCTAAGTACACGCTTCACTGCCCCTACCTTAAATTCTTATTAAACTGACCGCAGTATTTTTAAGTATGTCTAATTAATGCCAGAAGTAGGTGAAACCGGAATAATTTCATGTAGAAATTTGATACGGTCTGGTTTTATGAACTCGATCTTATCATAATCTGTGGTATACATCAAAATTTTATTTGGTTTACCCATACTATTCAACAGCTATTATAACTCGTAACACTATTTCCATTGGTTTATATAGAAAAATGATAGCGGCTAAAATGTGGCATTATTCGGAAAGTTTGTTCCTGTCGATTCTTTCTCTCGCCTGAATTCACAAACTATGAATTTTTCTTTCAAGCTCCTTTTTAGGAGGCAACTCTGTCCATTACTCTGCTACAACAATACCATCCTTATGCATTTCTAATAGTTCAACTTGTTCCCGACTACTTTCGGCACATAAGATCTAACTCACAGGAGCAAGTTCTCCCTTTTGCCTTTCGTACTTATCTAGCCATTTCAAGTACAATTCCATTTGTCCTTTATGCTCGCCTCAAACTTCCCTAGCTTTAGCTCAACGGCCACAAGACGTTTCAAGTTTCGATGGTAAAACAATAAGTTTAAGTGAAAATCTTCATCATCTAGTACCATGCGTTTTTGACGCTCTACAAATGCAAATCCTTTGCCTAATTCTAGTAAAGGATTCTAATTCACGCAGAATGGCCTGCTCCAAATCCCTCTCGAGAAAGGTATTTTGCAAACCCAGGAAATCCAGAAAGTACGGATCTTTAAAGTTGTTAAGGATTGCAGGATGATTACTGGTATTTTGAAGGTTAGCGATTTCTGTTCGTTCAAATGTCTTAGCTGCAATTTTTTTCCTGAGATCTCTAACCCCAAGTCCCTGGTCTGCTACCGATTTGGCATAGAACACCTTTGCCTCTACATTCTTAATGGGTAGTAGTATCAGAATGTGCGACCAACTTAATTGTCGTGACACTGTCACGACAATTTGCTCATCCTTGAATTGTTCAGCAAACCTGTTTACCATTAGGCCATTTTGGTTCACCAGGCTAAATGCAACTGTTCATTGATTAAGGGGAAAAATAATCTGATTTATATGAACGCACAACATTGAAGCTTAACAATGAAGATCGGTCCTTTTTATACACGATACAGATGTCAGGATGTTAATCGCCCATTATGTCAGGTTTAGTATTTCGAACAACCACTTTGAGGTCTGGAAAAATAGTCTCCATTTCAGAATTTTGGCAACAATACATTTCGACCGGTCAGAAGTAAAGTGTAAATTATTCAACCTGGAGATTGGTAGCAGCCGTTCTCTCGGTCTGAGTCTGGATCACTTTATATGCCTGTAAGATACAAACAGGACAATACAGTATCGAAAACCTCATAGTCCAAGTTTATCCATTAACGGTTTTTCATATTCGCCATCTTCTGCTGGATATCTTAAAACCTTTTCAAACTTGCCTGATTTCTTTGCTAATGCCCAGATTAAACTTTCCCCTGCCGGTACATTTTCAGGTTCTTCTTTGTAAATTTTATCCTTGTAGGCCTCGTCCGCATCCATTACTTCCCACCCATTTTCTTTAAAATGCTGAATCAAGTCGTCTAAGAATAAAGACGCTGCTAAATTATGATGTAATAATATAATGTGACTAATACGTCTATTTGTTAGTTGATAAGCAATAGAATCGTAATATAAGGCTCGGTTAAATAAATGATTTTTGTAATAATCTCTAAATCCTGAAATATCCGCTTTGGGATTCTCCTTAATTCGTTTCACTAATCTGCTATCAATATACCAATCTGACCCATCAATCGTAACGTGGCCGTTTTTATATCCTTTTTGTTTTAGAAATTTTCTAAACCCACTTACTTTTTCTATTGTGTTCCCTTCCTTTAAATACGGGAACCTGAAATAAGAATAATAGTTTGAATATTTATTTATAAGTGTATCATTCTGAATTAATTCAGCCTTAAAAGCTTCAAGCGAAGTATTGTTACTGTTAAAATTTAGATGCGAAAAAGTATGATTTGCAATTAAGTGGCCTGAATTATTCCATGATGATAAAACATATTTTCCTTTTTCGTTGGTCTTATTATTTCCCATTGAAAATAAAATAGCTTTTAAATGGTGTTTTTTTAAATTGTCAAGTAACTTTTGATTCCACGTTTCTAATGAATAGGTTTCAATATTATTGATTGATCCATCATCAAAAGTGAAAGATATTCTAGGTTTTACTTGTTTTTTCTTTTTTGAATTAGCAATATTTTGGTTAAAAGTTGTAAAACTGACAAAGATCCCCAATACTAAAATCATCAATATTTTTTTCATAGTTTTTGAAATCAATTGTCCGTTCCTAATTTACTTCGGCAATGATATTCATATTTACATAAAACTAAAAATAAATTAATTGTTAGGACAACGAAAATAACCCATAAAATATATCATAATTAATATTATATCCATTCTCCTATTCTTGGCTATTGTATTTCAGTTAGCCGATACAACAACTATGTATACTTTCTATTAGATGTAAAGACCTGTTATGCAACAAAAAAAATATATAATATACTGATTATAAAATGCTTGTAAATTAATGTTAAGCTATTTCAGGGCAATACCCTCGTATGCTACGGAAATAAGTTGACGATTTAGCCTCTCCTACCCTCATGCTTCTAGCAAAAAAACTTGCATAGCCCAGAATCATATAAAGGATATTCAATGTAAGACCTGTTAGAGGACGCCAAATTTGATAGTAAAGAAAACGAGGGTTTTCTTTACTGAAAGAAGCCAACAGGAAAAAGATTAAATAACATACCATAAATAGTAAATAAACTTGCAGGGCCGCCTGGCGGTAAATAAATCAACGTAAGTTAATTTTAGATTTTAATGAGTTTATTTACTATTGATGCTGATAGGTTACGCCAGAGTTTCAACTCTTGATCAAAAGTTGGATGCACAAGAAGATCTGCTTCGGGCGGCAGGCTGTGAAAAAGTAATTACGGATAAAGTTAGTGGAACGGCAACGGAACGGTCAGGGCTAAACGAGATCAAAAAATTTCTTCGCTCCGGAGATACATTAGTAGTTTGGAGACTCGACCGGCTGGGCCGTTCACTTAGGGATCTGATTGATTGGGTAGCCTACCTGGAAAATCATGGGGTAGCGCTGCGAAGCCTGCACGAATCCATTGACACGTCTACTTCGACTGGCAAATTAGTATTTCATCTTTTTGGGGCGTTGGCTGAGTTCGAACGTAATTTAATCAAGGAGCGAACAATGACCGGTTTGTCAGCTGCCCGTGCCAGGGGCCGATTGGGTGGACGCCCTAAACAACTTAATCCAGATAAGCAGCAGTTGGCAATCCAACTCTATGAGGCTAAAAAAACATCAGTCAAAAAGATTTGTGAGATGCTTGAAATCAGCAAGCCCACCCTTTATGCATATATAAGAGCTAGTGCAAAACAATAATTACTCTCTTAAATTTAAGTCCTAATAAACATAGCAAGTCCAGTGTAATACAGTATAATTCGTAATCTGCTTTTGGCATTGCTCTTGATTTCATTACTTTAAAGTATTGATTGATATCCTTCAAATTTATTTTGCTGTTCATTCCAACATTTGAATTATGAAAACATTGAACATAATCGTGCTGTTTACTCTTTTGAGCCTCACAGCCAGGGCACAAAGTGATTTAGAAAAAAAACTGATTCAGGGGAGCGTCACAAGATTTTTTGATGCACTTTCAACTTTGGATGATAATGCTTTGAAAGCAGAAGTTACCAATGACTTTACATTGATTGAGCACGGCTTGGTATGGACTGCCGATTCATTGATCAAACACTTAGAGCCGATGAAAGCAATGAAATTTACCAGGATTAACAAGCTGGATTTTACCAAAACGGAACAGCAGGGCAATGTGGCCTGGCTTTATTATTTCAATACCGCTGAAATTTCAAGAGGTGCTGAAAGGAAGGTAATAAAATGGCTTGAAAGTGCTGTACTAACAAAAGAATCTGGAAAATGGAAGATTAAATTGCTGCATTCAACAGATTTGAAATGAAAATAATTTTACTTTAAATGACAATTAAGCGCATTACTACAGGGAGAATAATGTAACGGACCATATAAATGTTTTTTGTATTTATTATACAAATTTTATCAGACAAAAAGAGACTGTCCTTTGTAAGCTCTTTTCAAATAATCGACGATAACTAACAGATAATCAACAAAAAAAGTTTTGTTATATAATTTTACCTTATGTTAAATAGAGTTTTAAGAGCAGTTGTAATTACAAATCCCTAATCACAAGAAATCAGCTGGCTCTCTTACCCTACCGTGCTTTTCCACTCCTTTTTTAGCCGGCTATATTACGTATTGCTTTCTGCTTCTTTCCATTTTGTAACAACACAGCTGCAGCATCAGATTTTTCCTTTTGGCCGGTTCCCCGCTCTAAAAGCTGGTAACGATGGTCTTTATCGTATTTTTTACCGCCCTTATAGTTGGCGTAAAGACGTGCGCGGGTAAAGCCCATTTGTAAGTATTTTCGCGCCATATCGGCACCAACGAAATCATGCTGATTCAGGTAAGCTAAAAACAGTTCATAAATTTTAAGTGTTCGTTGGCTACATCCCTCTCCTTTTGAGAATATCTAAATCAGCACTAAAAGCAACATATTCAAGATTTTATTGATCATTGGCACCTGACTTATTCTTCGGTATTATCTCGGCTATAAATCTAATTATTCCGGGTACTTAGCAGCATTTCATGTACCCAAAGTAATGTAAGTCCATACTAAGTTATTTTTTTATCAATTTCGATTTCTTCCATTCTTTTAGATTCTATTTTGTATGTATACCTATAAATATAGTTTCATTTTGAATCTTATTTTAAAATCTAAAAATTACATGACCATGGTTGATCAAGCAATTAATACTAAAAAGAAACTAATAGATTATTTTATAACTATTTCATTTTTAGTCAATTCTGCATTAAACATCTTTTGAGTGTGCTCCCCGTTAATCACTCCAAACTCTTTTACTAATTTAGAGCTATCAGGTTTGATAGCTCTTATTTCAAAGACGCCACCTTCCATTTCCTTCAAATGCCTAAATGCAATACCAAATGATGGTAACTTTTCAGTGGATAACAAAAGAAAATTGTTCTTATCTGAACCAACAATTGATGAATAGTGGCCATATTTCCATGTTCCGGCAGAATCTTTTTTCATAAACAGCTCCAATTTAGAAAAAACCGTTTCATCCTTAATAGCCAGACTAACAGTTATTCGCTTATCATCATCATCTGCCAAAAAGTCTTTACAGGAGGTAAAAGAAAAGCTAACTAAAAAAAAAGTAACCCACTTGTTAATCTTCATATTAAATAAATCAAATTATAAGCTAATCAACTACATCTACTAATTCGTCCTAGCAACCAGTATGATTGTTCCATAAGACCGCCAATCCTCTCTGCCGGCCTACGACCGGGATAAGTTAAAAGTAAAGAATATCTTTTCGAAAAATAGCCAGGTAAAAATTTACACACCGGAATTTGAGCAGAATGACAAGCTTCGTTTTTTGAGATAAGTTTAGAAGTGACAGTCTGTAAATTTTGACCAGAAATGGTTTATGAAATAATTGTTAAATATTAAGTTTTTTAAAGCTCAATATTTAATGGGATAACTGAATAGAAATCAGGAATTCTCCCAAATCCTGCAAAAACTAGGTTAAGCCCATCACCCACTAAAATAACCGTTTTAACCCTTAGCTCGTTTAATTTATCTTTTTCAATATTAACAATAGCGTCAATGACGTCTTGCAATACATCTGAAAATACTATAAAAAGTAAACCCCTTCTAAACTCCTCGGATTCCACGATTTCGCTTAAAAGCGAGTTGTTCACATATATGCCTAAATTAATTAGGTGATTTCTATTGTTATGCTTGACTTTTTGGCAATTATCTAGATCAAAGCCAAGAGAATAAGGCTGAAAATCAATAGTTGCTATACTAAAACTTTCTTTTACAATAAGGAACTAAATTACTGTAAATAAATTGGTTCCACTCCTCTAAATCTTGTATTGAAGCATTCAATAATGTTATTTCAATCAAATTTTCAAAAATGCAGGTCGTGGTTAGCATTCAACTTCAATTTTGTTAATGATAGCTATAAATCAATGGGATCTCATAACATTGTCAAAAGTACGGAGTAGATAAATTATCATTTTAAGACAAAATGATAGATTAAATAATTATGACCTACCTATCCATACGTTGCCCACTTTCCTAGTAAACATAACAACTTCATTTCCTTCTACAACTACATTCTGTTGCTGAAATCCTGACTGCAATAGCTCGGCAACTTCGTACTCATTAAGAAAGCTCAACTCCTTAAAATGAATATCTTCATCATCATGTACCTCCCAGCTAAAATTGTCAAGAATATCATTGTTAACTACAAATTCTTTGGGCAACTCTTTTTTGACCTTGCTTCTGCGATAATAATCATCTCTTCTTTCACCAACCGACTCTATTTTTGCACAAACGACTTCACATCTGATTGTATTTGGAAAATTCAGCCATAGTTGTAAGTCATAGGGAGCTGCTTGAGTTTCGTAAAATAACTTCCATTGTTTGTAAATAATCAGTAGCTTTTGTAAGATCAACCTAAAATACCAGTTTGGTGGGTTTCGCTCATATAGGCGATTCCAGGGATCTAGCCTAATCTTAACGTAGTCTTCACCTTTAGAATGGAATCTATCCAAGTCCGGTCCTTTGTTCCAATCGAACCACTTATCAATATACTTTTTACGTCTTTTCCAGCCTCGGATCTTTTTATTATTTGTTAAAAGCATACGTGTCTTTCCTGCGAAATAAATCTAATTAAACAAATAGTAAGTATTACTATGTTCGTTTTTGAGACAAATATACCTGGTAGATAATTTAACCTCATTTAAACAACTTCATTACCTTATCCACCTATTAAGCTCAATTGTATAGGCCCATATAGCCCACCACACTATATTTTCAACCATAGATCAAATTCGGCATTATGAGTGCAAGACATCGATTTAGTGAAGTTCTCAAGATTGAATCCCTCATATTTTGAAATTTTGCTATATACCTCTTCAAAGCCCTTGGCTCCTTGTGGTATCAAACAACCATCTTCTGGGCCAATTAGAGCTAACCAAATATCCGGTAGCCATGGACCTTCATCTGTATTGATAATTTTAATATGGTGAATGCTTTCCCATAAAACCTGTTCGGTCTTATGCTGTGGATGTTCAACTCTTATGTATTTACTGGTAATTGTAACTACATAATTGTCCTCAGGATTATTCGGTTTCAATTTATGAATTAGTTTATTAAATAAGTCCATACTGATTTTTCAGTAGTTCAACTAAGTTATAATAGCACAGACATTAACGATTGATGCTCTGCAAACATTTATTTGAAGGGGTTAATTTAATCTTATTTGAAACCTTCACCCTTAACTACCTTCATTTTTTGATACGATCTTACATGTAGTATTCCGGACAACCCACCATCGTATTTTGAGAAAGAAAAAATAATACAAACATATTGGCCATTATTGCTACTGTTCTTATTTGCCTGTTTGCCCGCAAACACTGCCAAGCTTTATACACTTAATAAACTAAGATCTTCCCACACATCTTCATAACCGTGCTGGCCAAGTAAAAACCTGTATCCCGGTGGTAAGCCAAGATACTTCAAGATTTGTGGACATAAATCTTGAAGATGCTCAATGAGCAAAGGATGAAAAAAATCGTCATGATCAGGGAGCTCTTCACCTGCCCAAATGTACCAGCCGGAAGTGTCACCATCAATTGAATGTCTCAGGCCATTTATGGGTAAAATTCCCTCTTGCAAATTTGAGGATATCCCTACCTTAAAATGCTTTGGGCTAGATACAAAACTAGCATTTCATTTTTGACAAATGTCTATCTGACTTTTTTCAAGGTCATTCATATTTTAACTAAACATATTCAAAGTTTTAATGGCAATTACATGGCCATCGTTTTATGCAACAAAATTTCTAATTGTGGCTAAGATAAGCTTCTAGCACTTTTTTACGCATTTTGTTGAGATTTACAGTGTTTGTATTACTTAGTAAAATCAAAGTAATTCCTTTATCAACTAAATGTACCCAATTCGAATTATGACCATAGCCGTATCCCTGTCTTTCCGCAAAAATGGTATTAATACTTCCAATTTTTTTTTCGTATACCCAAAACCCAAATGCTACATCTCCCAGATTCGGGTTTCCTGTCAACATCAAGTCAACAGTCGCTTTCTTCAATATTCGGTGCTTAAATATTGCATTGTCAAAAATTAATAAATCATTTGCATTTGAGTACATCGCCCCCGAAGAGAAATAATTGTCTATATAATAATTGGTAGGTATGTAAAAATTAGTAATACTCAGATCTTTGTTAAAATATCCTTCGTCTATGCTTTCTATAATATCTTCATGGTGCAGATAATTGGTATTATGCATTTTAAGAGGGATTAAAATTTGCTCGTT